>ERZ761602.1218-NODE-1218-length-48468-cov-5.171070_pt1 | contig 48468 bp, 36 predicted proteins | sample MGYA00512165_ERZ761602 | MGnify/ENA primary metagenome ERZ761602 (study PRJEB28899, sample SAMN02445085) | bioreactor sludge metagenome | biome: EBPR sludge; isolation source: Thorneside wastewater treatment plant | place: Australia: Brisbane, Thorneside...
GCTGCGCGCCGTCCAGTAGGGCGGCTTGCGGAAATCGGCCGAGCTTCTCTTCAGCCGATCGCGTGCATGAACACGAAGAAGAAGAGCGCGACGAGCACGATCATCACGAGCGCGGCCACGATGGGCATCGCGAAGGTCCACCACGCGCGCAGCAATCGCTCCGGCTCCACTTTCGGTGGATCACCGAACACCTGCACCGTGCGCCCGCGTCCGAGCTCGAGCGAGTAGACCGGGATTCGGGTGAGCACGAGGCGCTGCATCACCACGCGACCTTCGTCGGGAGCGCTCTCGGCCAAGAGCGCGTCGACCCGCTGCGCGATGGCCGTCGGCACGTCGCGATAGCCACCTCCCGCGCCGCGACCCACGTAGCGATGCAGCTGCGGTGCGACCTGATCGTGCACGACCTCGCCTTCGGTGGGGTGCTCGACGAGGTGGAGCAACGCGTGTGGACCGACCTCGTGTCCGTCGTCCTCGTGCACGCGCACGAGCTCGTGACGAGTGAAACGTCGCACGAGCTCGACGCCGGTGCGCGTGCGGCGCGTGCCTTCGCAGACGTCGCAGCGTCGTCGCCCTCCTTCGCACACCGGACACGGCGCGAGCTCGCGAATGCCGGTGCCTTCGCAGAAAGTGCAGGTTCGGAGCCCCGTCGACGCGCACGTGACGCAGGGCTCGGTGATCACGCCGAGCGTGTCGAGACGCTCCTGTGGCGAGCCGCGCGTGAGCAAGGGCTCGAGCGCGGGCGACGGAAGCTCGTGCGCGAACGGGTCGCGCGGGCGCTCCTCGAGCGCGACTTCGGTCGAGCCGGGACCCGCCACGGAGAAACGAAAGCTTCGCGTCTCCACGACGCTCGTGAGTCGGATCTGCACCGGCTGAAGCACACGCACGCTGCGCACGTCGTGCGCTTCGAGCCGACGACGGCGCGCTGGCTCCCGATCGTGCCAGCGGCGCGCCCACTCGAGCGCGGTCTCGAGCGCTTTGGCCGAGCTCGGCTCGCCGCGCTCAGCCACCGGAGACGCCGAAGATGAACGGATAGGTCACGTTCACCTCGCCGCCGTCGGGCTGCGGGAAGCGCCAGCGCCGCACCTGTCGCACGATGCAGCCCTCGACGCCGGCGTTGCGCAGCGTGGAGCTCGCCACGCGCGAGGTCGTCACCGCACCTTGGAGGTTGATGCGCCACGCGATCTCCACGCGCCCCCGCAGGTTCGGTTGGCGCTGCACCTCGACCTCGTAGCAGTAGCGGATCGCGGCGGCGTTCGCGCGCACCACGCGGTTGATCTGCTCGGCGCTCAAGTAGCCGCTGACGCTCGGGTTGCCTTGCTGCACCGAGACGCGAACCTCGCGCGCCGGACGACCACGCGCGCCCACGCCTCCGCCGCCCCGACCGACGCCGTTGCCACGTCCCGCGCCCGCGCCGGTGCCGATGTCGCCCGCGCCGAACAAGCTTCCCGGGCCGTCGCCGCCGCCGCCGCTGCCCACGCCGAGCAGGCCGGTGCCGCCGCTGCCGCGACCGACCCGCGTCGGCGCGTCGCCCATGCCGCCGAGGATGTCGCTGATGGTCGGCACGTCGAGCGCGGCTGCGATCGCGTTGCCTTCGCCGCCGTCGCTGAGCGCGCCGAGCAGGCCCATGTTGCGCACCTTCGTCGCGATCGCCGTCGTGACCTCGCCTTGGATGTGCGTGTCTTCGGTGTCCGCGTCCTCGCGACCGACGCGACCTTCTTCGCCTTCGTGGCGACGACCGCCCGTCTCTTCGCGCGCGCGAAGCCCGGGATCTTCGGTGTCGTCGCCGGATTCGGGCGCGACCTGCTCGAAGAAGTCTTCCGGCGGCGGGGTCACCATGAAGCGCGTGACGAGGCTCTCGTCGAGCTCGAAGGGATCGAGCTCGCCGTAGCCGTGGCGCTGGTAGTCGAGGAACGCGATCACGCCGATCGCGCCGACGAGGAGGAACGCGAGCAACACCGAGAACACGAGCGCGGGATCGAGCTTGGCGATCTCGCGCGGTGCGGCGGCGGCGCCGCGTACGTGCTGGAAGAAGACCGCCACGGGGCCGAGGGTGACCACCCCGTAGTCGCCGGGGCCGAGCTCGACCGGCGCGGGGAGCCGGCCGACCTCGTGGCGCTTGCCGCCGATCCACACGCTGCCGCCGAGCAGTCCGCCGCCGGCGTTCAGTCGGTATCCGTGGCCCGACGGCGTAAGCACGGGGACGGGCACCTCACCGTATCCCTCTGGCATTGGAAAGGTGCCGCCGATCGTCACCGGCGTGGGCGTCGTCAGCAGCTCGTCCTCCTGGATCGCTTGGTTCCAGAGGTACGCGACCCGAAGCGGACGCGAGCTGGCGGTGGCGGCGGCGCTCATGGACGAAGCTCCTGGACCTCGGCGGCGTCTCGAAGTTCCTGCACGGCGGGTGTCGGCACGTGCCTGAACGCCTCTTCGGTCTCGATGACATCGACGACGAGGCTCGTGTCTCCCGACGACACGGGCCTCGACGAAACACTCCGAACCCTCACATGCCCGGAGCCTTGGTGGATCGTACCAATTCCGGAACGAAGCTGCGGTGGGGAAGCTTCGGGCGATCGAACTCGGCGCGCAGCCGGTTCAAGAAGTAGAGGAGCTGCGGCGACTTCAGGCGGCCCGAGATGTCGAGGCCGGAGAAGCGGAAGACCTTGACCTTCTGCCCGCCCTCCTCTTGCACCCCCGCTTCCGCGTCGACGTCCTCCACGTCGTCGTCGCCGCCGGTGCTCGGGGCGTCGGCTTCCTCGCGGCCGTCCTGCGCGTAGACCGCGGAGACGCCGAGCGCGGGGAGCGCGACGAGGGAGCTCGCGAGCACCACGAGGAGGAGCCGCTTCGAGTCGAGCTTCATCGCGGACCTCCGTCCTGGGATCGATCGTTCGTGCGATCGTGCCCCTTTTGCGAGGGCGCGGGCGTGTCGGAGAGCTCGCGCACGTACTGCTCCGCGAGCTCGCGCTTGGGATGGCTGCGCGGCGCGGCCTGCAGGAATCGTTCGAAGTCCGCGCGGCTCTGCGGGCGCTCGTCCAGGAACTCGGCGCGGAGGATCGCGAGCCCGAAGAGCGCGTCCGCGTGGTTCGCGTCCGCATCGATCACGCGCTGATACTCCTGGCGCGCGCGGCGGTGCTCGCCTTGGCCGCGCAGCGCGATCGCGAAGGCGACCCGCGCGTCGAGGTCGTTGCCGTTGCTGCGCAGCACGGCCTCGTAGTGGCCGGCCGCGCCCGCGTAGTCGCCCGCCGCGAGCAAGACCGCGCCCATGTTCATGCGCGAGGGCGCGTAGCTCGCGTCGGTCGAGACCGCGGACTCGAAGGCCTCGAACGCGGCCTGGTTGTCTCCGCGATCGAGCTCGAGCAGGCCGACCTCGTTGAGCACCTCCGCGCGCACGCGGACCTCGCCCTCCGCGGTGAGCTGGCGCGCCTTGTCGAGCACGAGCCGCGCGACGTCGTACCGCTCGCGCGCGCGCTCGATGCGGCCGATCTCGAGCAGCGCGCGCACGTTCTGCGGATCGCGCACGAGCACCTCGCGTGCCTGCGTGAGGCCGTCGTCGAAGCGGCCTCGCTCGCGCAGGATGACCGCGAGCGCGGTGCGTGCGGCGAGGTCGTTCGGGTGCTGCTCGACGAGGCGCTCCAAGCGGTCCGCGGCGGTGTCGCGATCACCCCGCGCGTACGCGACCTCCGCGCTGGCGAGCAGCGGCTCGGGCGCTTGCGGCGCGATCTGCGCGGCGCGGTCGAAGCTCGCGCCCGCCGCGTCGAGCTCGTCCGCGCGACGCTGGACGACGCCGAGGTTGTAGTGCGCCTCCCAGAGGTTCGGATCGATCTGGATCGCCTTCTCGAAGCGCGCGCGCGCACGACGATCGCGCGCCCGCGAGTCCGCCGCACCTTCACGCTGGAGGATGCGCACGCCCGCGAGGTACTCGCGCACCGCCTCGGGATCGGCCGGAGGCACCTCGACGGTCGTCGCATCGGTCTGCGCACCGCCACCACACGCGACGAGGCCGAGCGCGGCCGAGCTCAGGAGCGAGACCAGGACGAGCGTCTTCATTCGCTCTCCTCCTCGGACGCTTCGCCTTCTTCACCGCCCGCCGTGGGGTCTTCACGCCGCAAGCCGTCGAGGGGCGCCGGCATCGGAAGCGGAGAGGCCTCGACCACTGCGCCACCGCTCTCGCGCAGCGGCGGGTACTGCACGTCGTTCAGGCGCTGCAGCGACTCGAGCAGGCGCGCGGTCCAGCGGTTGTAGATGCGCAGCTCGAGCGCCTTGGCGTAGCCGCCCTCGTAGGCTTCGAGCGCGCGCTCTTCCATCGGGATGATGAACATCGCGAGCTGGTCCATGTAGACCTGCTGCTCTTCTTCGCTGAGCCCTTCGGGCAGCTCGAAGGCGCGCATCGCTTCGGCGAAGAGCTCGTAGCTGCGACCGATCTGGTAGAGCGACGCGGTCACCCACTCCGCCACGCCGAACTCGACCACGTCGGCATAGATGAGCGCCGCGCGCTGGAGCAGCTCGGACTTGCGCTGCAGACGCTGACGCAGGCCCTCGCTCGGACCCGCGATCGCGATCTGCTCGTACTCCGCGAGCACGCGATCGCCCTGGAGGTAGCGCGCCTGGGCGGCAAAGTAGAGACCGTCCTGCAGGCCGCGCCGCTGACGACGCGCGGTGCGCACCGCGTCCTCGAGCGCTTCGTCCGCGCCGCGGCGGTTGCCCGCCTGCTCGAGCACCTGCGCGAGTCGCGTCTGCGCCTCCACCTTGCGATCGTTGTTGCGACTGCGGCGAATGTACTCGCGATACGTCGTCGCGGCGTCGTCCCAATCTTCGTCGCCTTCTTGGGCGCGTCCGATGAAGAAGTAGACGTCGTCGGCTTGCTCGTGACGCGGATAGCGCTCGAGGTAGTAGCGACCGACCGAGACTGCTTCGTCCCAATCGCCGGCCGTCATGCGCAGGAGCACCGCGTTGTAGGTCGCCTCGTGGGCCTTCTCGCCTTCGGGGAAGCGCCGACCATAGGCCTCGTAGAAGCGCGCAGCGTCGCCAAATTGCGCAATCGATTCGAACATTTGCGCCGCCGCCCACGCACCCGTCGCGCCTTCGGTGGAGCCGGGGTGGCGTTCGATCAGCAGCTCGTAGGCCTGCGCTGCGCCGGGCAGATCACCCGCGCGCTGACGTTCGAGGCCGGCGTTGTAGAGCGCTTGTTTGGCGCGGGCTTCGCGGGGGAACTCCTCCGCCGCCCGGAGGTACGCGTCGGCCGCCGCCGCGTGCTCACCGCGTTCCGCCAATTGTTCGCCGATCTTGAACATCGATTGAACGATGAGCGTGTCGAGGCGCGCTTGGCTCTCCGCGCTGGAGAACGCAGGCGCGCTCTTGAGGCGTCGCGCCCAGGTCTCGATGTTCGCGTAGTCGGCCGCACGGTTGAAGCTGTCGAGGATGAGCTCGCCGGCCGGGCTCGCGTACTCGCTGCGCGGGAAACGTTCGAGGAGCTGACCGAAGAGGCGCACCGCGGGGTCGAAGACGCCGCGATCGTAGTAGAGGCGGCCCTGGCGGAAGAGGATCTCCGGCAGGTCCGGATCGTCGGGGAAGAGCTCGACGTAGAGCGAGATGGCCTCGCCGAACTTGCGGTCGTTCGCGGTCTCGCCGGAGCAGGGATCTTCTTCGGGGGTCGGCGTGGTCTCTGCGTTCGCCGCACCGGCAGCGGTCGCACCCGCGGTGGTCGCGCCCGCGGTCGTACCGGTCGCTTGCGCGCCGGCCTGCGCACCGGTCGCGCCTTGGGCAGCGGGCGTCGTCGCACCTTGGGTCGCACCTTGGGTCGCGCCTCGTCCGCCACGTCGCTGCCGGGCGCCACCGCCGGTCGCGGTCGGGGCGGTGCCGCACCCCTCGAGCTGTTGCTCGCGCACGCGCTCGAAGGCGCCGATCGCGTTGTAGAGCGCGTCCTTGGTGAACTCGCCCTGCGGGTTGCGGCGCGCGGCGGAGAGGTACGCCTCGCCGGCCTCCGCGTAACGCTCGAGGCGGTGGAAGAAGATCTCGCCGCGGTAGAACTCGATCGTGTACGCGTTGCTCGCGAACTCCGGAGTGTCCGCGAAGTACTGGAGGTAGATGCCGTAGAGCTGCGCGGCCTCTTCGAGCTTGCGGCGCTGCTGCTCGCGCTGGCCGATCTCGTGGGTGCGCATCGCCTGACGACGCACGAGGCGCTCGATGCGCGCCCACTCGCGCGACGCGCGCTCGGGATCGCTCTGCTGGGTCGCCCAGGTCGACCCAGGACCGTAGGTCGAGGCGAGCTTCTCGAGCGACGCGAAGGTCTTCTCGCTGTCGTCGAGCGACGCCCAGCTCGTGACGATCTGCCGCTGCCACTGCGGGGCTTCGCGGGCGGTCGGATCCATCTCGAGCAGGAGCTCGTAGGCCTCGACCGCGCGCTCGTAGCGCGACTGACCCATGAAGGTGTCGGAGAGCCGCACGAGCACGCGGCGCCCGTAGCGTGTGCCGCCGATCTCTTCGAGGAACGCGAAGACGTCGCGCGCGGTGTTGTTCTCGTCCTCGATGAAGACCTGGATCAGGTAGTCGAGCGCTTCGTCTTGCAGCTCGCGCAGGCGGCGACGTTGCTGGGCGGAGAGGCGCTCGCGACCGCGACCGAGGTCGAGCACCTGACGAAAGCGCACCGCAGCCTGGTCGGTCTGGCCCATGCGCCAGAGACACCACGCGCTCTTGAAGAGCGAGATGTCGTAGAGCTCGCTCTCGCGGTGTCGCATCACCGCTTCGTATTCGGGGAGCGCGCCGGCGTAGTCGACGGTGCCGAAGCGCGACTCGGCGTGCGCGAAGTGCGCGTCGGGCACGAAGCGGCTCTGCGGGAACTCGTCGAGGATGCGGCGGTAGAGTGCGAGCGCTCCGTCGGCGTCGCCACGCTCCACGAGGGCGTACGCCTTCATGTAGAGCACGAAGTCGTAGCGATCGTAGCCGCGGTGCTGGGTGAGGATGCGGTCGTAGAGCTCGAGCGGGCGCGCGTAGATCGGCGTCGGCTCGGGGCCGCGGTTGGCCTCCGGGACCTCCTGCCAAGCCGCGAACGCGCGCAGGTAGTCGACGCGCGCCTTCTCCCAGAGCAGCTCCGCGAGGCGCAGCAGCGCGTCCGGCATCTCGAGCGCGGTCTCGGGCTCCTCGGCGATGAACTCTTCGAGCAGGCGAATCGCCTCTTCGCGACGAACCTCCACGAGGCGCTCGCGATCGGCGAGCAGCTCTTCGAGGCGCGCGTTCTGGTACTCGCGCGCCGCCGCGCCGAGCGCGTCCGGGCGCTCGCGCAGGAAGAGCATCTCTTCGAGGTTCTCGGGAAGCTCGTCGGGGGCTTCTTCTTCCGAGAGCTCGTCGTCGCCCGCCGCGACCGAACGCTCCTCCGCCGGATCTTGGAAGCGCGAGACGCTCGTGGTGGGCGCGGTGGTCGCGACGCTCTCGCCGCGCTGTGCGAGCAGCGAGCCGTTCGGCGAGCCGAGCGCGAGCAGGAGCACGAGCGTGGTCGGCTTCTTCACGCGTCGCCCTCCGCGCTCGGTGCGTCGTCGCTGGCCTCGCCGTCTCCCCTCGGCGCTTCGACCTCGCCCGCCTCTTCGTCTTCGAGCTCGTCGAGCGGGATCGTCTCGTCGAACTCGTCCGCCCAATACTCGCCTTCGAAGGGCCAGTACTCCTCGTCGTCGCGCAGCAGGCCCTGCACGCGCAGCGGATCGATCAGCTCCGCCGGGAAACGCCCCGCCGCGAGGCTCTCGATCTGGATCTCGATGCGGCGCTTGCTGCCCATCACCGCGTCGATGCGGCCGATGCGCGCGCGACGAAGCAAGCCGCCGAGCCGCTCGCGCAAATCGCGAAGCGATCGGAGCGCCGCGTCGTTGGCCGCACCGCCCAGGCGCTCGCGCATCTCCGCGATCCGCGGCGGGAAACGACGCGCGCGGCGGGCGTCTTCGCGGAGCAGCGCGCGCACGTCCTCCGCCGGAACCTCCGGCATCACCTCGAGCTCCGAGGTCGCGGCGATCGCGCGCGTGAGCTGGCGGCCGAGCTCGTTCACGCGACGCGTGAAGGTGCGCAGCTCGTCTTCGAGCGCGCGTCGATCCGCGGCCGGAGCGCCGCCGCGACGGAGCGCGTCGAGGTTCGCGGCGAGACCCGCGAGCATCTCGCGCGCGGTCGTGAGCTGCGCGCGAAGATCGTCGGCTTCGGTCTGGTATTGCTCGAGCTGCGCGGCGGCCGCTGGAGCGTCGGTACCGCCGAGGCGCGCGGCGAGCCCACGCAGGTCGTCTTCGAGGCGGCCGGCGCGCGCGGCCTCCGCTTCGAGGGTCCGCACGCTCGCGTGGAGCTGGAAGAAGGTAGGATCCACGCGGAGCAACGCGAGCAGCAGACCCGGCAACGTCTCGACACGCTCGCGCGCTTCGGCCGCGCGTTCGTCCTCGCTCTGACCTTCGGCGCGGGCGGCGCGTGACTCGACGCGGCGCTCCTCTTCGAGCAGGTCGGCGTAGAGCGAGGCCTGCCGCGCTTCGCTCTCGAGGATCGCGTCGATCTCCGCGACCAGCGGGCCGAAGCGCTCCGCGAAGCGCACGAAGAGCTGCGCGGCTTCTTCGAACTCGCAGCGCCCGAGGTGCACGTAGCCGCGGAGCACCGTGGCTTCGTCGACGAAAGGCGACGCGGGGAAACGCGCTTCGAGCTGATCGAGCAGGTCGATCGCGGTGTCGTAGTCGTCGCCCTCGTACATCGCGAAGGCGCTCTCGAAGAGGGCTTCTGCGACGCGCTCGGAGTCGTTCGGGACCTGGAAGTAGTAGTAGAAGGCGTCGTCGCCGCGGCGACCTTCGTGCGCGACGCGACCGAGCGCGAGCCACGCGAGGTCCTTCACCTGGAAGAAGCGGTCGTCGACCACGAAGGTGAAACGCTCTTGGTCGCCCGTGGTGGCGATGGAGCAGAACGCGCTCTCCGCCGCCGCGAGGTCGCGACGGCGCGTGGCGATCACGCCGCGGAAGTACTGCGCGTTGGCGAAGAAGCGGCTGCGCTGCGTGATCTCCGCGAAGACCGGCTCGGCGGCGTCGAGATCGCCCGCGTCGTAAGCCGCACGCGCGCGCAGGTAGCGCAGCTCGTTCCGAGCGTCCTCCGGCAGCTCCGCGCCTTGAAGGTCGAGCGCCTCGAGGGTCGAGAGGCCCGTGCGCAGATCGCCGCTCTGCAGCGTGACGTCGACGAAGCGGCGATACGCGGGGCCGAAGTAGCCGTTGCTGGTGCCGCGGCGGAGGATTCGCTCGAGGTAACGCGCGGACGTGCGCAGCGAGCCGAGCTCCGCGAGCGCGCTGGCCGCGAGGAGCTCCGCGCCGAGGTAGTCGTCGGACTCCGTGAAGTCGGCGAAGCGTGGGCTCTCCACGATCTCGTAGAGCACGAGCGCCGCGTCGCCGTGGCGCTGCGCGAAGTAGAGCGCCTCCGCGCGCCGGAGCTCTTCGCGGAGGATGGGCAGCGTGCCGGTCTCGGGCGCGAGCAGGCGCTGCTGCGCGAGCGCATCGAGATAGCGCCCGAGGGTGGGAGCATCGTCGGTGGTGGCCGAGGCGGTCGCGGGGCTCGTCGCCGTCGCTGCGCTCGTCGGGTCTTGAGCTTCGAGCGCGCGACCGTCGATCAGCCCACCCCCGACCGTGATTCCGAGCGCGCACGCGGCCGCGCGCGCCGTTCGTCCGAGCCTGCTGCGTCGCTCGTCGACCATCTCAGTTGCCCGAGGCGAGGTCTCGCGTGGCGACGCGCACGCGCATGTTCACGTCGTATTCGCCTTCGCCGTCGTCCGCGAAGTCTTCCATGTCCGAGTCGTCGTCGAGGCGGATGACGATCTCGGTGACCTTCCCCTGCACGACCTCGAAGCGGAACTGATTGCGTTGCAGGTACCGGTAGGCTTCGTTCGCGCGCGCGCGTTGCTCGACCTCGACCGTGAGGTCGTGCGGCCCCGGCGCGGCGAAACCCTCGAAGAGCGCGGCGCCGCCGCTGCCCGGATCGGAGTCCCCGCGGTGCACGGGATCGCCGTCGAGGCGGATCACGAGGCTCCGCAGGATCTGGTCGTCGGCGCGGTTGTCGACGCGGATGACGACCTTGGTGTCGAAGAGCGCGCGGCCCAGCACCGTCACGCGCGAGCGGGCTTGGACGAGCTCGTCCATCAGCGTCGCGAGCTCGGCGCGCATCGGCTCGAGATCGGGGAGCGAGGTCGGATCGGGCTCGGGCTCGGGAGGAGGCGGAGCCTCGGTGGGCGCAGCGGCGGGCGTCGTCGTCGCGGGGGTCGTCGCGGGGGTCGTCGCGGGAGCCGCCGCCGGGGTCGCCGTAGTCGTCGCCGGCTCGGTGGGCTCGGCAGGCTCGGGCTCGGGCGCAGGCTCGGTCTGCTCCGTGGGCTGAGGCCGCGGACGACGACGGCGTCGCTGAGCGTCCGCGTCGGATCCGACGAGGAGCGACGCGATCGAGACCAGCGCGAGGAAGAGTCCGAAGCGGAACGTACGCATCGTCGCCTCCGTCACTGCCGGAACGGCATGAAGATCGAGAGCCCGAAGGTCGCGACGATGTTGTTCACGAGCTGCGACTCCCCGAGGATCTCTTGCTGAAGGATCTGATCGCGAACGTCGAAGCGCATCGCGAACCACTCGCCGAAGTAGAACTTCATGCCGAAGCCTCCGCCGAAGGTGAGGCCACGCGCGCTCTGGTTGTCGGTCACGCCCGCGCCGACCGCGAGGTAGAAGTCGAAGCGCGAGATCGATCCGCCGAGCCAGCGCACCTTGCCGTACGCGAGCGACCAGATCAGGTGGCCCATGTAGTTGTGCACGGGCTGATCGAGGCGCAGCAGCACGACACCGCGGTCGTTCTCGATGATGCGGATGAGCTCCGAGCGAGCGCGGCTCCAGTGGTAGGCGAGCTCGAGCCCGAGGGCCTCCGAGAAGTGGAAGGTGTACGCGCCGCCGGCCGCTGCGTAGGAGCTCAAGAGGTCGGCGGAGTAGATGCCGCCCATCACGCTGAGCTCGTGGCGGAGCGCCTTCTGGAAGACGCGCTCCTGCACGCCGCGGTAGCGACGCCGAGCGTTGAGCTCGTCTCGGATCGCCTCGTCGATGCACTGCGCCTGCGCGCTCGGCGCCACCGAGAGCACCGCGCCGACGAGGGCGAGCGCCGCCACGAGCGAGCGGAGCCGCGCGTGAATCCACGAACGATGCGAGGCGCTCGGCGTCCGGTGAATCCCGTCTTGAGCTCCTGCGACGCGACCGAATCGATCCCGCACCATCGAGGCGGAGTGTCCCGCCGTGCGGGCATCGAAGTCAACGACGACGCGAAGGGGGTTCGAACACGGCCCCGCCCACTGCGCGCCACGAGGTCGGGCGGCTCGAACGAGCGCTCAGCTCGCGAGCCCGGCCCGCACGAGCACCTTCTTCCCTTCGCGCCGCGCGTCCGCGAGCACACGCTCGCGATCGAGGGTCCGCAGCTCCGCGTCCTCCACCACGACGCGCCCGTCGATCACGACGTGCCGCACGTCGGCCGGGGTCGCGGAGTAGACGAGCCGCCCGTAGACGTCGCCGCCTGGCTCGTGGTGCAGGTCGTCGAGCCGCAGCGCGACCAGATCCGCCTTCTTGCCGACCTCGATCGAGCCGATCTCGTCGTGCAGCCCGAGCACGCGCGCACCTTCGATCGTCGCGAGCTCGAGGGCCTCGCGCGCGGGGACCGCGGCCGCGTTCTGTTGCCGCACCTTCGCGAGCAGCGCCGCTTCGCGCAGCTCCGTCCACGGATCCATGCGGTTGTTGCAGGGCGCGCCGTCCGCGCCGAGCCCGACCACCATGCCCGCGTCCCGCATCGCCTTCACGTCCGCGATGCCGCTCGCGAGCTTCAGGTTCGCGCTCGGGCAATGCACGAAGCGGGTGCCGAGCTTCGCGACGCGGCGCATCTCGGCCGCTCGAAGCTGCACGCCGTGCGCGAGCACCGTGCGTGGTCCCGACAAGCCGAACGACTCGAGCGCCGCGACGTCGTCCTGGCCGAGCATGGCCTTGACCGCCGCGCGTTCGTCCGCGTGCTCCGCCGCGTGGCTGTGGGCGAGCGCGTCGCCCGCAGAGCCTTCGCGCACCGCGTCCGCGACCTCGCGCATCAGACGCTCCGAGCAGCTCAAGATGAAGCGCGGCGCGTACGCGTAGCGCAGGCGGCCGTTCTCCGCGCCATGCCAGCGCTCGCGCAGGCGATGGCTCTCCGAGAGCGAGCTCTTCGTCGTCTCGCGCAACGTCGGCGGAACCTGGTCGCCCACGTCCATCATCGCCTTGCCGCTGAACGCGCGCATGCCGCTCTTCGCGAGCGCGTCGAAGACCACGTCGTGGTGGTGCACGGTCCCCATGTCGAGGATCGTGGTGGTCCCGGCGCGCAGCATCTCCGCGAGGCCGAGGTTCGCCGACGCGCGGAGCGAGCGTGCGTCATGCGCGCCTTCGAGCGGCCAGATGCGCCGCGCGAGCCAGGGCAAGAGCGGAAGGTCGTCCGCCATTCCGCGGAAGAGCGCCTGACAGAGGTGTACGTGCGACTGCACGAGGCCGGGGATCAACACGTGGCCGCGCAGACCGATCGTGCGCGAGGCCGGCACGCGAGAGCGCCCGCCGATCGCGACGATCCGATCGCCGCGCACGCGCACGTCGCCGACGAGGACGCGACGCTCGGGGTCGAGGGTGACCACCGTCGCGCCGCGCAGGAGGAGATCGTCCTGCTCCCTGCTCATGTGCAATCTCAGAGCAGGCGGCGGAGGACCGCGCCGAGGAGGGCGACGAAGCGCTCGCGCACCCGCACCGCGACCTCTTGCACGTCCTCGTGCGTGAGCACTTCGTGACCGAGCCCCGCCGCCTTGTTGGTGATGCACGAGATGCCGAGCACGCGGGCGCCGAGGTGTCGCGCCGCGATCACCTCGAGCACCGTGCTCATGCCGACCGCGTCGCCGCCCATCGTGCGGTACATGCGGATCTCGGCCGGCGTCTCGTAGCTCGGGCCGAGCACGCCGACGTAGACGCCGCGCTTCACGTCGAAGCCGAGCGCCTTCGCGCCTTCGCTCGCGAGCCGACGCAGCTCGACGTCGAAGGGTGTCGTCATGTCGACGAAGCGTGGGCCCATCTGCTCGTCGTTGGGACCGACGAGCGGGTTGCGCCCCGTGAGGTTGAGCTGATCCTCGATCAGCATCAGGTCGCCGACGTCGAGATGATCGCCGATGCCACCCGCGGCATTCGTGATGATGACGGTCTTCGCGCCGAGGTGCAGCATGAGCCGCAAGCCGAAGACCACGTCGTCGGGCGGGTGCCCTTCGTACATGTGGACGCGGCCCTGCATCGTGACGACGGAGACGCCCTCTGCGGTGCCGAGCACGAGATTGCCGGCGTGGCCCGCGACGCCGCTCTGCGGCATGCCGGCGATCTCGCCGAAGGGGATGACGACGCGGTCTTCGAGGGTGTCGGCCCAGGCGCCGAGGCCGGAGCCGAGGACGAGGGCGACCTTGGGCACGCGGTCGGAGAAGCGGCGGACGTCGGCGGCGGCGCGCTCGAGGCGCTCGCGCTCGGAAGGTTGGTTGGTGTGCATGCGAAGCGACCCTTCCAACGCAGATGCGGCTCGAAGTCAAGCCGGAGCGCCACGTTCACGAGCTCACGGAGGCGGTCACGTGGACGTCCTCGCGGCCGTGACAGGTGCTCGAACGACGTGACGCGCGGCCGCCGCGACCTCCGCGGACACGACGCCGCGTCCGACGCGACACACCCACGGCGAGGCTCGTCCGCGGAACCCCGCACGGCACGCGCCTCGCTGAGAGGCGACGCATGCTCGTCGTCGCCTTCGCCGCTCCGCTCGTCCTCTCGGTGCTCGTCTTCGCCGCGACCTTGCGTCTGACCCCGCGCGGCGCAGAGGCCACCCGCTCGGGGTGACACGCTCAGCGCGCGCCGAGATCGAAGAGGCGGTCTTGCACGTCCTCGCGATCGAGCGCGGAGGCCGGCGCGATCTCGAGGTAGCGGCGGTAGTCAGCGATCGCGCCCGCGCGGTTTCCTCCGAGGCGGTGGGCCTCGCCACGAATGCGGTGGGCGTCCGGGAGCCAGCTCGGTCGTCGCTCGGTCGCGCTGCCGAGCTCGATCGCGCGCCCGAGCGCGGCCGCCGCTTCGCCCGAACGACCCGCGTCGAATCGCACGCGTCCGAGGCGGTACCACCACTCGGCCTGGGTTCCGTCCGCGGCGACCGCCGCCTCGTACGCGCGGATCGCGCCCGGCCGGTCGCCGAGCTGATCGAGCGCGTCGCCGAGCCCGGCCCGCGCCTCGTGCAGCGTCGGCCGCAGGGCGAGGGCGCGCTCGAAGTCGACCTTCGCATCGCGGACCGCGCCCGTGCGGTTGCCGAGCAGGCCGCGCACGTGGAACGCCTCGGGGAGCTGCGGATCGATCGCCAGCGCGGCCGCGATCTCGTCCGACGCCGCGCCGAGCTGGTTCGACTCGAGCTGCGCCCAGCCGAGGTGCAGGTGGTACTCCGCGATCTGCGGATCGAGATCCGCCGCGCGCGTGAGGTGTTGGATCGCGGTCGGACCGTCGCCCTTCGCGCGGAAGAGCCGCCCCACGAAGTGCTCCGCCTCCGCGGAGTCGGGGCGCTGGCGCAGCACGTTTTGCAGGTGAGGCTCGGCGTCTTCGATGCGACCGGCCGCGAGCTGCGCCGCGCCGAGGCGGAGCTCGAGATCCAGATCCTCGGGCGACTCCGCGAGCGCGCGCGCGTACGCGTCGGCCGCGCGCGAGGCCTGACCCATCGCCTCGAAGAGACGACCACGCTCGAGGGAGAGCCCGGGGTAGGCGCCGTCGATCGCCGCGAGCTGCTCGAGCGTGCGCTCGGCCTCTTGGAGGCGCCGCGCGCGTCGCAGGGTGGTCGCGAGGAGGAAGAGCGTCTCGGGCTGATCGGCTTCGAGCGCGAGCGCCGCGCGAAGCTCGCGCTCCGCCGCGTCGAGGTTGCCGCGGCGAAGCTCGGAGTCGCCGAGCAGACGCCGCATCTGCGCGCTCTCGGGCACCCGCTCGCGGGCGCGCGTCAGCACCTCCGCCGCGCTCGCCGCGTCGTCGTTGGCGAAGTGGAGCTGCGCCAGCGCGAGGTAACCCGCGAACGAATCGGGCGCGAGCTCGATCGCTCGGTCGAGCTCGGCCTTCGCGGCGTCGTCCTGATCGAGCGCCCCGAGCGCGCGGCCGTGCCAGAGCGCGGCGATCGGATCGGCCGGGAGCTGCTGCGCGAGCGCGCTGGCGATCCCGAGCGCCTGCTGGTGCTGCTCCAGCGGGAGCAGCGCCTCGACCTGCCCGAGCTTGGCTTGCACGTCGAAGGGATGACCCTCGGCGGGCGGAGGCAGGCCCTGCGACGACTCTTGGGCCGACTCGAAGCGCGCGAGCGCCTCGCGGAAGCGACGCTCGACGAGGAGCACGCGACCCGCGCCGAGCAGCGCTTCGACGCGGAACGGGTCGGCCTCGACGGCCTTCTCGTACGCGACACCGGCCGGGCCGCGCCGCCCCCGCGATTCGTGGATCTGACCGAGCAGCGTCCAGGCGTCCGCGCGCTCGCGATCGCTCGCGAGGATCGGCTCGCGCCCGTCGGGCGCCTCCGCGCCGGCCGCGAGGGAGGCGTCGCGCAACGCCGCGGTCTCGTCGCCGCCCGCGAAAGCGCGCCGCGCACGCGCGACGAGCGCCGACGCGTGATCGGGGCTGGCCTCGAGGACCGCCGCGATCGCCGCATCCACCGCAGCCGCGTCGGCGTCCGGAGTCGCGAGGTGCGCGCGGGCGACTCCCCAGAGCGCGCGCGCTCCTGCGCCGGCTCCCGCTCCGAACGCTTCGAGCGCGGCCGCGGGCTGTCCCGACGCGAGCGCGTGCTCACCCGCGACCAGGCTCACGTAGGGATCGCTCGGCGCCTCCGAGCGCGCAGCGGACAGGTGCGCAGGCACCTCGTTCGTGCGACCTGCTCGCAGCGCGTGGGCGGCGAGCGCGAGCGACATGCCCGGCGCGTCGTTGCCGCGAATCTCGAGCCGCTGCAGGAGGGCGTTCTCGCGCGCGGCGCTCCGCGTGCTCTCGCCGAAACGGACTTGGAACAGGGCCTCGTGCACGACGCTGCGCGCGAGCAGCTTGCGGTTCAGGTAGAGCTCGCGGCGCGCGGTGCCGAGCTGGCGGAGCGATGCGCGCACGTCCGCGTAGGTGTCGGAGCCCGCGAGCGTCTCCGCGTCCGCGAGCGTTCGCGTGATGCCCGCGTCGTCGCCCGCTTCGGGACGGAACTGCTCGAGCGCGTACACGCCGAAGATGCCGTAGGGCGTCCATTGGAGCGCGACACCCGCGCCCGCGATCAGCAGAAGAACCGCGACGAAGACGAGGAGACCTTTGCCTTTCTTCTTGGGTGCGGCAGTGGACTTCTCGCGTTTGGACTTCGCTTTGCGCTCCGAGGTCGCGGCCTTCGGAACGTCTTTTCCGGGCGACGAGATCCGCGGCGCTTCCTCCTGCGGAAGGTCGGCGAACTCGAGGCCGTCACCGCCTCCTCCGAGATCGATCTCGCCGAAGCCTGCGCCTCCCGCACCCTTGGGAACCTCGGCGCGTGCGCGCGGCTCGGGGAGCGCGAGATCGTCGTCGAGACCCGACGCCGGCGCCGGGAGATCGTTGCGGGGCGCGGGGAGGTCGGTGATGCCACCACGTCCGGGCCCGGGCGCTGGGAGATCGTTGCGGGGTGCGGGCAGGTCGAGGTCCAGTCCTCCGCCGAGATCGAGGCTGCCGAAGTCGTCCTTGGGTGACGGAAGCTCGAGGTCGAAACCGCCTCCGCCGCCCTTCGGCGCGGGCAGATCGTTGCGGGGCGTCGGCAGATCGAGGTCGAGACCGCCTGCTTTCGGCGTCGGCAGGTCGAGGTCGAAGCCCTTGGGCGCCGGGAGATCGAGGTCGAGACCGCCTGCCTTCGGAGCGGGCAGATCCAGGTCACCGGCGCCCTTCGGCATCGGGAGATCGAGGTCGAAGTCGTTGCCTCCCTTGAGGGCCGGTAGATCGAGGTTGTCCGCGCCCTTCGGCATGGGGAGGTCGAGATCGTCGACCATGTCGTCGAAGGGCGTGCTCCCGCGCGCAGGCGCCGGCGGGTCCATGTCGGGTACGAAGGCGGGCGCGATGGGTCGCTTCGGCGCAGGGAGGTCGGTCGACCCCTTCGGAGCCGGAAGATCCAATCCCAGATCCGGCGCGGCCTTCGCCTTCGGAGCGGGGAGATCCAATCCCAGATCTGGAGCTGCCGCTGCCTTCGGTGGTCCCTTCGGAGCCGGAAGATCCAATCCCAGATCCGGCGCAGGCCTCGCCGCCTTCGGAGCCGGAAGATCCAACCCGAGATCCGGCGCAGGCCTCGCCGCCTTCGGGGCCGGAAGATCCAACCCGAGATCCGGCGCAGGCCTCGCTGCCTTCGGGGCCGGGAGATCCAATCCCGGATCCGGCGCCTTCGGAGCGGGGAGGTCGAGGCCGTCGTCGGTCTTCGCCGCCTTCGGCGCGGGGAGGTCCAGATCCAGATCGTCGCCGTCGAAAGCGATGGGCTTGCGCGCAGGCGGTGCGGGTGGCCTCGCGGCGACGGGTGCTGCGACCGGAGGTGCGATGGGGGCGCGGCGCGGCGCGGGAAGATCGGCGACGCCCGGAAAGTCCGGCGCGACGGGTCGACGTGGTGCCGGAAGATCGAGGTCGTCCGCACGCGCGGCGAGCCCCGTCGGAGGCGGCGGTGCTGGCGGAGGGGGCGCGGGGGGCTTCGGAGCCGCCGCCGCAGGAGCTTCGCCGACCGTGCCGTCACGCCCGACGTGGAAGGACGCACCGCACTTGGGGCAACGCATGCGCAGCCCGCTCGCGGGCAAGCGGCGCTCGTCGAGATCGTACGGCGCGGAGCACGAAGGGCACTGGACTTGGATCATGTTCGGCTCGGGTGCGCGTCCGCGCGCACGACCCGGCAACGTTACCAAAACCGCGGAGGTTTTTGGTCACGCGCGAACGCAGGCCAGCCCCGAGTCGGCGGCTGACCCCGCCGACCCGGTCGAGAAGTCGGGATGGGGCTCGAGGCTCGGATGTGGAGCCCACGCTGGCGCTCCGCGGCGGTCAGTCCGTCGTGAAGCTCGAGCCACAGCCACAGTCACCCGTGGCGTTCGGGTTCTTCCACTTGAACCCGTAGCCCATGAGTCGGGTCTCCCAGTCGAGCTCGCCGCCCGCGAGGAGCGCCGCGCTCCGATCGTCCACGAAGACACGCAGTCCGTCGAAGTCGAAAACCAGGTCGCGCTTCCCGCGCTTCGTGGCGACGTCGTAGACGTAGTAGTAGCCGCTGCAGCCGCCGCCCTTCACGCCGAGCCGGAGACCGAGCACGAGCTCCGGGGTGTCTTCCTGTGCCTCCACGAGGCGCTTCTTCCCCATCTCGATCGCGCGCTCGGTGAGGCGAATCGGTGGATCGCCGGGCGTGAGCTCGAGGGCGGGCCCGAGAGCAGGCTCCGGGGTCGACGAGGTGGTCGACGGGGTCGGCGGGACGACGGGAAGGGTCATGGAACGGAAGTCCTAAGGCGGACGGCGCCGAACGCCAAGCCGAACGGCGCGGCGTGCTCACGATGGAGCGCACCGTCGAGGCTCGTCCGAGGTCCGCTCACCACGCGAACGTCTCGCCACGCAGTCGCCACGCCGGCGAGCTCTCGCGGAGGCGAGTCACCGTCTCGCCCACGAACTCTGCGACGCCGTCGATCGCGTCGACGGGCGTCTCGCGCCCGAAGCCGAAGCGCAGCGTCGCCCGATCGTTTGGGATGCCCATCGCTCGGAGCGCCGCGCTCGGCTCGCGACGCTCGCTCGCGCAGGCCGAGCCGCTCGAGAGCGCGAGCTTCGGTGCGAGCGCGAGCAAGAGCCCTTCCCCATCGAGGCCTTCGACGCCCACGTGCAGGTTCCCTGGATGTCGGCGGCTGACCCCGCCGACTCGGTCGAGATGCCGCGGACCGTCGAGCGCCGGGCCGTGCAGGTGCACCGCCTCCAGCGTCGCGAGCTTCGCCCAACAGCGATCCCGCATCGCGCGCAGACGCTCCGCTTCGGCGGCGCCTTCCGTCACCTGGATCGTGGCCGCCACGCCGAAGCCCACCACCCCCGGCACGTTCACGGTGCCGCTCCGCAGCCCACGCTCCTGCCCGCCGCCGAGCAGACGCGGCGCGAGCTGCACGCGATGTCGCACCCAGAGCGCGCCGACGCCTTTGGGGCCGTAGATCTTGTGGGCGGAGGCGCTCACCAGATCGAGCCCGAGCGCGCTCGCGTCGAAGGGCAGGTAGCCGAGCCCTTGCGCGGCATCGCAGTGCACGAGCGCCCCCGTCGCGCGGGCGATCGTCGCCACCGCGGCGACGTCTTGGACGGTTCCGACCTCGCTCTGCGCGAGACCCACGCTCACCAGGGCCGTGCGCTCGTCGACCACCGACGCGAGCTGATCGAGATCGACGCGCCCCTCGCGATCGACGCCGAGCACCGTGACACGCCCACCGCTCCGTCCGAAGCGCTCGGCTGGACCACGCACCGCGGAATGCTCGGTGGCCGCGATCACGAGGTGGTCGCGCGGTCCTGCCAGCTCGAGCGTCCCCGCGATAGCGAGGTCGTCGCTCTCCGTCGCGCCGCTGGTGAAGACGACGTGCCCGTCGCGACCGCCGATCAGCGCGCTCACCTCCGCGCGTGCGCGCTCGACCGCGTCGCGAGCGTCGTGGCCGAAGCGGTGGCTCCGGCTCGACGCGTTGCCGAAGCGCTCGCGGAAGAACGGCCACATCGCCTCCAGGACCCGCGGATCGACGGGCGTGGTGGCGTGATGGTCGAGGTAGAGAGGCTCCACGCGACGATCGTAGCAGCGAGTGCGTGAAGGAGCGTGGTCGACCACGTTCCACTGAGTTGCTCGTCGCCGCCCTTCCCCGACGACGCGGCGGAGGCTCTCTACGCTCGCGCGGCGCTCGGGCCGCGACGTCGACGTCGAACGAGTCCGACGTCGCGCGCGAGACTCACGGCGCGACGTCGGCGAACACGAACGCGGGCACGCTCTCGAAGGTCAACGCGGCCGAGAGGTGGGTGCAGCGACCGTCCTCGCCCGGAAGCAGGTCGGCCCAGCGCGGAAGCAGCATCTGCAACGTCGGCGTGATCTGGAGCTCCTGCGCAGCGTCGGCCATGCGCCCGATCTCGTAGACCTGCTCCTGGTCGACCGCGCCGGCGAGGATCCCGCTCATCGTTCCGTCCTCGTGGATCTCACCGCGGATCCGCGCGTTCGTCAGCTGCAGATCGAAGAAGACGTTGAAGAACGCCATCGGCATCTCGGTGTCGAACGCGTCCGTCTCCAGCACACCCTCCACGATCCGACCGCGCACCGTCGTCACCTGCGCGTCGAGACGGCGGTCGAAGGTCTGGTGCGCGACGATGCGGTTGTTCGCGTTCAGGTCCGGGCGCCCTTCGCCGAGGTAGATCGCGACCTCGACGAGGTCGTCGTTGCGGAGGTCGTCGACCTCGGAGAGCTGGTAGATGAGGAGCAGTCGACCTTCGTTGATGCTGTTCTGGATGATCCCCTCGACGACCCCGTCCTGGAAGACTTCGGCGACGGTCTCGTAGAGGAACGTGAATTGATTGTCCACGCCCGCGCGTCCGTCCGGCGCGACGAAGTCGTTCTTTCGACAGCCGAGCACGTCCGAGTTGTCGGAGACACGCCCGTCGAGATCGAGACCGACCGCCACCTCCACGCCCTCGACGCTCTCCCCCGTCCGCGCGCCGAAGCCGATCTGCGTGACCACCACCGCGGTCGTCGCTTCGTCGACCGTGCCCGAGGACGAGCAGCTCGAAGCGCCGACGAGCGCGGCCAGCAGACTCACCCCCCCCACGCTGCGCAAACGCTTCATCGCAGGATCCCTCCCGCCGGGCTCGTCGCGAGCCCGTCGCCGAAGCCGAACTCACCCACCGGGACGCCGACCGCTTGCAGGAGCGCGAGCCCCACGCGCGAGGCGTTGTCGCCATCCGAGCGAATGTGCTGTCCCATGACCACACGTCCGTCCGCGCCGCCCGCGAGCAGGATCGGGAAGTCTTCCAGCGAGTGCAGGCGCGGGTTCGAGCTGTCGGTGGTGCCGAGCACGACCATGTGATCGAGCAGCGTGCCGTCGCCTTCTTGCACCGCGTCGAGACGACGCACGAAGTCGCCGAAGCAACGCACGATGTACTTCGTGATCTCGTTGACGCGCCACATGATCGGGCGACCGTCCTCGCGCGCCTCGTTGTGCGTGAGATCGTGGTGACCCTTGAACACGTCGTAGCCGTCCTCGCGGACCTCCACGTCGTCGACCGGGTACACGACGTCGCCCACGGACTTGCCGAGCACGTGGTGGAAGACACGCGTCTGATCGCAGGCCAGCGCGAGCGCGAGCAGGTCCGCCATCATCGCGTTTCGCTCCGCGATGAGCGGGCGGTTGCGCGCGTCGTTCGGCACGTCCATCGGCGGCTCGGCCGGACGCATGCAGGCGTCGAAGCTCGGCGGGTCGAGCTCGAGCCGCGCGAGGCGACGCTCGAGCTCGCGCACGTGCGTGAAGTGATCGTCGAGGCGACGCTGGTCGTTGACGCCGAGCCGACGCCGCAGGTCGAGCGAGTGCTCCATCACCGCGTCGAGCACGCTCCGCTGCAACGCGACGCGCGGATCGACGGCGCCTTCGCCGGGCAGTCGAAACCCGTCGACGAAGAGGCGCTGGTAGAGCGCGTAGGGATTGCTCTCGGAGGGGTTGCGCGCGTTCGCGCCCGAGTAGCTCACGCTCCAGTCGCCGGGCGCCGCGCTCGTCTCCAGCGAGCGGAAGCGCGTGTCGCCGATCGCCTGCGCGACGATCTGATCGAGGGTCGGGTGCTCCCACACCTCGCGCTCGCCCTGCGCGAGGATCGGCGAGCCCGTGAGCATGCCGCAGGACGCCGAGTTGTGCGGGAAGCGACCGCCCGTCTTCACGTCGAAGCCGCTGACGATGGTCAGCTTCGCGCGCAGATCCTCGAGCGACGCGAGCTGCTCGCTGAGCGGGATCGCGTCGGGCCCGACGAGCGAGCCGGTCATCGGCGTGACGGTGCCCGCGATGGGATCGCTGACGCCCGGCACCCAGTTCCACGGCAACACGCCGTTGCCCCAGAAGAAGACGCCGAAGCGCTTCGGGAACGCCGAGCCGTCCGCATACGCGGTGCCGTTCTCGTTCAGGAAGAGGTCGAGGGCCGGGAGCGCCATCGCGATCGAGGCGCCTCCCAACATGCCGCGCAACATCGTGCGGCGACCGATTCGGTGACTCTTGCGGTGGCTCACGGGCTCACCTCCGTGGACGTCATGGGCACCTGGGCAGAAGGCGGGCTCACGCGGCGGAACCCGTCCGAGAGCGCGATCGCACGGAGCAGCGAGAGCACGCGGTAGCCGTCACGCGCGAAGTGCTCGTCGACCGATTGCAGCACGACCGCTTCGCCGGGCTCTTCCTTGTGTCCGGTCGCGTAGCGGTACGCGGTGCGCGAGAGGCAGTGGGTGTAGTCGGGCGAGGCCGCGATCGTCTGCGCGAGCTCGGTCGCGTCCACGAAGGGCACGCCGTTGACCTCGCCGCTCGCGTCGATCGGCATGCCGCTCTCTTCTTCGCGCCAACGCCCGAGCGCATCGAAGTTCTCGAGCCCGAGCCCGAGCGGATCCATGAGCGCGTGACATCCCGCGCAGGACGTATCCTCGAGATGGCGCGCGACGCGCTGACGGAGCGTGACCGCGCCCGGCTGCGGATCGGGGATCGAGGTGTCGACCCCGACCGGCGGCGGGGGGATCGAACCGCAGAGCAGGACCTTGCGGATGAAGATGCCGCGCAGGGTCGGCGAGGTGCTCGACGCGTGCGAGTTCGCGGCGAGGATCGCGACGTGGCCGAGGATGCCTTGACGCGACGAGCCCTCGGGGAAGTCGTAGCGACCGAAGCCTTCGCGGGCCGGCGCGGGCACCCCGTAGATCGACGCGAGCTTGCGATCGAGGAAGGTCGTGCGCGTCGTCATCAAGTCGCGGTAGTCGGCGTCGAGATCGAAGACGAGGTGCTCGATCACGCGCAACGTCTCTTCGCGGGCCGCCGGACCGACGTCCGCGGTGAAGTGCTCGAAGACGGTGCTGTCCTTCTCGAGGTGGTCGAGATCGTCGAGCACGAGCATGTCCGAGAAGAACGCGCGGACACCCTCGCGCGTGCGGCGATCCGCGAGCAGGCGTTCGACGTGCTGCGGGTAGGTCACTTCGTTCGTGAGCTCGCCGCGCCCGGCGGCGTCGAGGAGCGCGTCGTCGGGAGCGCGGTTCCAGAAGAAGAACGAGAGCCGCTCGGCGAGCTCCCAATCGGTGTGGCGGCGCACGCCGTCGGGTCCTTCCGCGCCGACCTCGACGCGGTAGAGGAAGTGAGGCGATTGAATCAGCGCCGAGAGCGCGAACGCGATGCCCTCGTGGAAGTCACCGAGGGTGCGCGCGGAGTGGTTCGCGATCGCGACGAGACCCGCGAGCTCTGCGTCGCTCAAGGGTCGCCGCCACGCACGACGACCGAGCACGCGCAACGAACGCTCGACACACGCGTCGTCGACCACGCCGGCCGGCTCGCACGCGAGCCAACGGCCACGACGCTCGGGCGCGATGGCCTGGCGCGCGATCTCTTGAGCCGCGCTCTGGTACTGATCGACCCCACGCGGGCTCACCGTCGCCAGATGCGCGCCGACCTGCTCGAGGCCGTCGACGCGCACGTCGGGCTCGAGGCTCGAGGGAACGACCACGTCGTCGCCGAAGAGATCGCGCACGAGGCCCGTGAACTGCTCCTGCGTGAGCCGTCGGAGCTGCGCAGGCGCTGGCCGAAGCGGCGGCAGCTCGCGCACCGCGGGCGGCGGCCCGTCGATCTCTCCCTCGCACCCCACGAGCGGGGCGAAGCCCACACCGACGAGGCACACCGAGGCCGCGACGCGGCCCCAACTACCGAACCTTGCCATCCCCGAGACTCCCGCGGTCGCACCACACCCGGCGCGAGCACGCGACTGGTAATACCACGTGAGGAGTCCGAACGACAACCGCGGGCGAGCGGGGTTTTCGATCACCAGCGGACGATTTCGTCGCGCCAGAAGTACACGCGGAGCTGCTCCACGAACGGCGCGTCGCCGATCTGCGTGGGCGCGGGCGCGCCTTCCTCGAAGAAACACACCGCCCCCGTCGCGGTGCCGATCGCGAGCCTCGCGCCGCTCGGCGACCACGCCAACGCGCCGACCGCGCCGCCCACGTGGAGCTGCCACCCCTCCGATCCGTCGATGCCGTGCACGCGCACGTAGCCGTGGACGTCGCCGAGCACGAAGCGGCCGTCGTGGAAGGAGCACGCGTCCACGCGCGCACCCGCGCTGACCACCACGAAGCGTGGATCGAGGGGCGCGGTGGAGGCGCTGGGGCTCGTCACCGTCGAAGCGGCGCCTTCGGCCACGAGCGCGTCCACCGGCGCGGCGAGGGAGAGCCCGAGCCCGTCACTCGCCGCGTGGAAGAGCACGAACACCCCGTCCGGGCTGAACGCGGCGAGGTGAGGCTCGCCGGCGCTCGACGCCTCGATGCGCGCGAGCTCGTGGCCGTCCCGCGTGTCGAGCAGCCGATGCGCCGTGCCATGCGCGCCGAGCGCGACCACTCCGTCCGGTCCGAGCGCCGCGTGCAACGCCTCCGCGTCGTGAGTGCGCGCGAAGAGCTGCCGCGGGCCGTCGTGCGAGACCACGAAGACACCGTCCTCCCGCGCGACGAGCACACGCTCCCCGTCGGTCGAAGGCGCCACGCTCGCGACGAAGGGGCCGTCCTGCGAGGTCGCCGGGGGCAGCTCGAACGCCGTGAATGCCCCGGCCTGCGGATCGAGCGCCGTCGCGACCGGCCGAACCTCGACGTCGTAAGCGCTCGCGAACGCGACGAAGCGCCCCGTGGGGTCCGCGCCCACCGAGACGAGCGGCGGCAGCCACGCGACCGATCCGTCGCGCGCGATCCGGTGCACCTCGGCGTCACGCATCGCGCCGACCGTGGCGAGCACGGTCTCCTCGTCCACCCAGACCAAGCTGCGGATCGGTCGCGCCTTGCCCGCGAGGAGCGGCGCCAGCGGGGTGTCGTCCGCCGGCAGGGCCGCGCGGAGCTCCCGCCACCGCCCCTCCTCGTTCGCGCGCCGCACCGCCGCGAGCACCTGCGCCGCGAGCTCCGGGGTGCGTGGATCGCTGGGCTCCCCCCCCGCACTCTCCCAACCTTCGCGCCGACCTCGCGACACGAAGTCGTTCACCGCCTGCGCGTAGGAGTGCGTCTGCTCGCGCCATGCGGCCGCAATCGAGTCCTCGGACCTCCCCATCGCGGGCGAGGATAGCAGCGCCGGCGCGGGCGATCCCGCTCTCGACGCTTTCCACTACCGATCGCGGCGCCCGTCGTCTACATCGCGCGGGTGGTCCCGTTCCTGGTCATCGCGGCGCTCGTCGCGATCAACGCGCTCTACGTCGCTGCGGAGTTCGCGACGGTCGCGGTGCCACGCTCCAAGGTCGCCCAGGCCGCCAAGGACGGCAGCGCGCGCGCGACGGGCCTGCGCGATCTCCTCGACTCTCCCGCGGCGCTCGACCGCTACATCGCGGCTTGTCAGATCGGCATCACGCTCTCGAGCCTGGTCGTCGGCGCGTACGGGCAAGCCACGCTCGGTCCGGCGCTCGCGTCGCTGCTCGGCGAGCACCTCGGCCTCGAGCCCGCCGCCGCGTTCTCCACCGCGACGCTCCTCGTGCTCCTCGTGCTCACGGGCTCGCAGGTCGTGCTCGGCGAGCTGGTCCCCAAGAACCTCGCGCTCCGCTACCCCCTCGAGGTCGCGCTCGTCACGTTCCCGCCCACGCGCCTCTCGACCACGCTCTACCGCCCCTTCATCGCGTTCCTCAACGGCAGTGGCCTGCTCCTCCTCAAACCCTTCGGCATGCAGGCGCACGGACACCAGCACGTGCACGGGCCCGAGGAGATCGAGCTCCTGCTCGCGGAATCCCGACGTGGCGGCGCGCTCAGCCCGGAGGCGCACCGCCGGCTCCGTCGCGGTCTGCAGCTCAGTCGCCGCACCGTGCACGAGCTGATGGTCCCACGGCGCGAGCTCGAGGCGATCGAGGTGAGCACGCCGACCGCCGAGGTGGTCGAGCGCCTGCGCACGAGCCCCTACAGCCGGCTGCCCGTCTACCGCGGCTCGCTCGACGCCGTGCTCGGCGTCGTGAGCAGCAAGGACCTCGTGCACCTCTTCGTGAAGAAGGGGGCGCTGCCCCCGCTCGAGTCGCTCGTGCGGCCGTTGCCCTTCGTGCCGGAGTCGATGAGCGCCGACCGCCTCGTGCACTACCTGCAGGAGCGCCGCGCTTCGCTCGCGATCGTGGTCGACGAGTACGGCGGCGTGCAGGGCCTCATCAGCGTGGAGGACGTGCTCTCCGAGCTGCTCGGCGAGCTCGCAGACGAGCTCAAGGAGCCCGATCCCGGCCCGGAGACGCTCGAAGACGGCAGCACGCGCCTGCCCGGCACGATGACGCTCGTCGACGCGGAGCCTTGGCTCGGTACGCGCTGGACCGGGAGCACCACCACCGTCGGCGGGCACGTGGTCGAGGTGCTCGGCCGCCTGCCCGAGCCCGGCGAGGAGCACGTGATCGAAGGCGTGCACGTGAAGGTGCTCGACATGGGCCCCACCGCGATCCGCTGGCTCTCGGTGAAACGCGTCGAGCGCCTCGAGGGAGAATCGCGATGATTCCGTCGCTGATCGTCCTCGTGCTCGTCGCTTTGAACGGGCTCTTCGTCGCGGCGGAGTTCGCGCTCATCGGCGCGTCCAAGCCCGCCCTCGAGAACCTCGCGCAGAAGGGCAGCGCGCGCGCACGCACCGTCGTCGCGATCCTCACGAGCCCGCGCGAGACCGATCGCTACATCGCGACCGCGCAGCTCGGCATCACCTTCGCGAGCCTCGGGCTCGGCATGTACGGCGAGCACGAGCTCGCGGAGTGGCTCGGCGACAAGCTCGCCGCGACCACGGTCGCGCAGTGGGTCTCGGTCCACACGCTCGCGAGCGTGCTCTCGATCGCCGCGCTGACCTACCTGCACATCGTGCTCGGCGAGATGATCCCGAAGACGCTCGCGCTCTCGAAGCCGGAGTCGACCGCGATCGCGATCGGCGCGCCGATGCGCTGGATGCTGCGGCTGATGTTGCCGCTCGTGCTGGTGCTCAACGCGCTCGGGCGCGGGCTGCTCCGGCTCGTGGGCGTGAAGTCGACCGAGGGCCCGGCCGAAGCGCCGACCCCGGAGGATCTCGCGTTCATCGTCGACGAGAGCGTGGAGGGTGGGCGCCTCGCGGAGATGCCGGGCCGCGTGTTCGACGAGCTGCTCGCGTTCGGCGAGCTCACCGCGGCCGAGGTGATGACGCCGCGCGTGAAGGTCGTCGGCGTGCGACGCGGCAGCTCACCGGCCGAGCTGCGCGAGGTGCTCTCCCGCTCGCACCACACGCGTTATCCGGTCTACGAGCGCGACCTCGACGATCTCGTCGGCTTCGTGCACATCCGCGATCTGCTCGAGGTGCTCGTCGACGACGTCGCGCTCGCCGACAGCCACGTGCGCGCGGTGCCCTTCGTGCCGGAGACGACGCGCCTCGACGTGGTCCTGCAGAAGATGCGCGCAGAGAAGACGCAGCTCGTGATCGTGATGGACGAGCACGGCGGCACCGCGGGCATCGTGACGATCGAAGATCTCTTCGAAGAGGTCGTCGGCGAGATCGCGGATCGCCCCGAGAGCCACGCGCCGCTGCGCCGCGTGGAGGGCCGCCTTCGCGCGTCGGGCCAAGCGCGCGTCGACGAGGTCGGCGAAGAGCTCGGCCTGGAGGACTTCGAGCACGAAGAGGTCGACACGGTGAGCGGCCTCGTGCTCGCGCTCCTCGATCGCCCGCCGCTCGTGGGCGACGTGGTCGAGTGGCGTGGCGTGCGCTTCCGCGTGCTCGACGTCGAGGGCCACGGCGTCGAGGAGTGCGAGGTCTACCCGCCGCGCGCGGAGTGAGCTCGACGCGTGAGCGACTCGGGCTCGCGCGCTCAACGCCGGAAGAACGACACCACACGCTCGGCCGAGGCCGGGATCCACGCGTGGTCGACCGCCGGATCGACCACCACCTCGTGCTCGACGCCCCGGCGCGAGAGCTCGTCCGCGTAGAGGCGCATGGTCGACGGCGGCACCACGAGGTCGAGCCCACCGTGCAGGAAGAGCGTGGGTGGGTGCGTCGCGTCGAGGGTCGGGACCGCGCAGAAGCTGCCCGCGCAGGTGGCGTAGCTGCCGCTCGCGATCGCGAGGCGACGGAAGCGGCCTTCGTAGGCGACGGCGACGCGGGAGCTCATGTAGCCGCCGCTCGAGAGGCCGGCCGCGTAGAGCGCTTCGGGATCGAGCTCGCCGAGGTCGCCACGCTCGATCGCGTCGAAGAGCGCGAGCATCAGCGCGTGATCGGGTGAGCTCTCCCACGCGACGTTCCAGGGCGCGACGTTGGTGTTCCACGCGCCCGCGCCGCCGAAGCTCGCTTCGGGCGTGACGACCGCGAAGCCGGCCGCGAGGAGCGCGCGGATCACGTCGGCTTGCCAGTAGGCACCGAACGCGCCGCTGCGCTCGCCGACCCACGCGAGGCCCGCGGGCGAGGCGCTGCCCTGGAAGAGCAGCACGGTGGGGAAGCCTCCTGCGGGTGGCTCCGTGCTCGGCCATTGGAAGTGCACCGCGCGTTCGACGCCGTCGACGTCGAGCACCGAGGTGCGGCGCACGCAGGCGATGCGGCGCGCGTCGACCTCGCAGAGGGGCGTGGGCAACGACGCGTCGGCCAGACCACCGTCGGGGGCCTCCGCGTCCGCGAGGTCGGCGTCGGCGGTCGCGGCATCGTCCGACGGGGCGTCGACGAGCGCACCGTCGATGAGCGCGGCGTCGACGGTGTCGGCGTCGAGCGACGCTCCAGCATCGACGTCGGACGGAGCACCCGAGCCTGCGCATGCGACGACGAGCGTCACGAAGAGCACGCACGCGCGCGACGCCACGAAGCGGCTCACTCCGCCGCGCTGACTGCGCGGAGCGCGCGATCGTGGGTGACCCACCAGGACTCCAGCTTCGGCCACAGGCGATCCTTCGCGCTCTCGCTCACCACCGCCGCGACGTGGCCGCCCGGCAGGTGCGTGTGTGTGATGTCGCGGCTGCCCGCGCGCTCCGCGAGCGGCGCCGCGCTCTCCTTCGGCACGATGTAGTCGTGCTCGAACGAGAGCACGTGCAGCGGCATCGTCACGTCCTCGAGCCGCGCCGGACGCCCGAGCAGGCGGAAGGTGCCGCGCACGAGCTGGTCCTCGCGGTAGAGCGCGCGGATCCACGTGCGGAAGACCTCGCCCGGCAGATCGACGTTGTCGTTCGCCCACTTCTCCTTCGCGAGGAAGGAGTCGAGGAAGGCTTCGTCGAAGCCGCGCCCGGTCACGAGCTTGTCCGCGAGGAACGCGAGCTTGCTCGGCGTGAGCGTGGGCCGAAGCATCAGGAAGCTCGCCTGCAAGAGCGGCCACGGCACGTTGCCGTGCGCGTCGACGAGCGCGTCCGGGTCGAAGGCGGGCGAGCGCGTCCAGGTCGCGAGGATGCCGTCGTCCCCGAACGCGACCGGCGCCGCGAGCGTGGTCAGCGAGGCGACGCGATCGGGGAACGCGGCCGCGTGAATCGTCGCGAGCGTGCCGCCCATGCAGTACCCGAGCACGTGCGCGGCCGGTGAATCGCTCTTCTCGCAGGTCCGCCGCAGCGCTCGACCGAGGTACCGCCCGACCACGTCGTCGAAGGTCAAATGACGATCTTCGGGTCCCGGCGTGCCCCAATCGACGACGTAGACGTCCCAACCCTTCTCCGCGAGCCACTCCACGAGGCTCTTGCCGGGGAGCAGATCGAGCACGTACCAGCGGTTGATCATCGAGGGCACGAGCAGGAGCGGCAGCCGACGCGAGGGCGGACGGCCGCTCGGCGCAGAGAAGCGCAGCAGGCGCCACTTGTTCTCCGCGTGCACCACGACGTGCGGCGTGCGTCCGACCTCGGGGCTCGGGTGCCGCACCAGCTTCACGAGGTTCGAGAGCGTCTTCAGCACGGCCGCGCCTCGTAGAGCGCCGCGAAGGTCTTGCCGAAGCGCTCGTAGACCGCCTTTCGCTTCACCTTCAGGGTCGGCGTGAGCAGGCCACCTTCCACGGAGAGCGGCTCGTCCATCACCACGATCTTCTTGATGGATTCGTAGCTCGCGAGCTCGGCGTTCACGCGCTCCACGCGCTTCCAGAGCAACGCCTCGACCGCCTCGGGGCTCGGCGAAGCGCCCTGCTCGGCGAGCGCCGCGTGCACCGCCGCGCGGTTCGGCCACACGCCGGCGACCAGGAACTTCTCGCCGTCTCCGAAGACGACCACGTGGTCGATCAGCGCGTCGTCGCGGAAGCGAATCTCGATGTTCGCCGGCGCGACGTTCTTGCCGCCCGCGGTCACGAGGATGTCCTTCTTGCGGTCGACGATCTGCAAGAAGCCGTCGTCGGTCCAGCGGCCGACGTCGCCCGTCTTGAGCCAGCCGTCGTCCGTGAAGCACTCCTGAGTCGCCTTCGGATCCTTGTGGTAACCCGAGAAGACGTTCGGGCCCTTCGCGAGGATCTCTCCGTCCTCGGCGAGCTTGAGCTGCACCGAAGGAAAGGGTTTGCCCACGCTGTCGAAGCGGAAGGAGTCCGGCCGGTTCATCGTGAGGGTCGGCGAGCACTCCGTGAGCCCGTATCCCTCGACGATCAGCAGGCCCGCCTCGTGGAAGAGCTCCTTGACCTCTCGTTTGAGGCCCGCGCCGCCCGAGAGACAGAATCGAAACTGTCCACCGGTGAGCTCACGCAACTTTGCGATCTGCGCTTTGCGCTCCGTACCCGCCGCGAGGGCCTGCGAGGCGAGCTTGTCCCAATAGCTCGGCACGCTCATGAACACCGACGGCCGAATCCTCGGGAGCAGCTCGAGCGCCTCGCGCGCGTCCGCGAGGTAGGTGACCCAGCCGAGCTGGTTGCCGATGCCCGCCTCGCCGAAGCCGTAGATGTGGCTCATCGGCAGCCAGAGCACGTCGACCATGCCCTCGTCGAGTAGCGGCGCGAGCACCTCGTACCAGTCGCGCCCGTTGGTGCCGACGTTGCGGTGGGTGAGCGGCACGCCCTTCGGGCGACCGCTGGTGCCGCTCGTGTAGAGCATCACCCCGGGCTGATCGAGCGAGACGGACTCGAGCCCGCGCGAAAAGGCCCCTTCGTCCTCGCGGTGCCGCGCCGCGCCGAGCGCCCGCGCACGCGACCAGGTCACGAAGCGTTGATCGAGCTCCTTCGCCGAGGGCGCGCTCTTGCCCGCCGCACGCAGCTCGCCTGCGAGCGTTTGCGGATCGAGCGTGTCGTCCATGAGCACCACGCGGCGGACCGCGTCGAGCTGCGGCCACGCTTCGAGCACGCGGCTGAGCATCGCCTTGGTGTCCACGAAGACGACCTTGGCGTCGCTGTGCTCGATGACATAGCCCGCTTGATCCGCCGTGCTCGATCCGTAGATCGGCACCATCACGCCGCCCATCGCCTGGATCGCGAGCGCGGCGCTCATCCACTCCACCCGGTTGGGCGCGAAGATGCAGGCGCGATCGCCGGTCTGCATCTCGGTGCCGAGGTAGAGCGCGACGTCGCGGATCTGATCGGCGAAGGCCTGCCACGTGACGGCCTTCCAATCGCCGTTCTCCGCGACCATGAAGCGCGGGCGCGTGCTGCGCTCCGGCAAGAAGTCGAACACGATCTGCGCGGGCGTGCGGAGCGCACCGCCGGCGTGTTGGAAGTACTTCTGGACGTCCATCACTTCCCCCTCTCCGCGTCCGCCAGCCGATCCTCCAGATCGAGCAGCTTCGTCTGCAGATCGTGCAGCGCGTGCAGCAGGCGCTCTTGATCCTCGCGGGTCGAGATCCCGACGCCGCTCCACCACTGCGCGAGCAGGTGCTTCTGCTGCGCTTGCAGCTTGTTCATCGCCGCGAGCATCCCGCCCGCCGGACCGAGAAACAGCGGCGACTTCATCCACGTCTCGAAGACGCCGGTCGACGCTTGGTCCCACGCGTCGAAGCTCTTCTTCCACAGGCTCCATCCGAGCTCGAAGGGGTTCATGGCTGGCTCCCTCGCGATCGCATCTCGATCGCCACGTCGTTTTCGGTTCGTTCGGGCTCTCGGTCGCCGCAGAGCGCGATGCCGAGAGCGGATTCGAGATGCGCTCGGGTCACTCGAGCGAGAGGCGCCGCAGCTCCGCCGCGGTCGTGAAGTCCTCCGCCGACTCTCCGAGCCGCGAGGTCGCGCGCGCGATCTCGCCGAAGCACTCGAAGAGGAAGCTCGTCTGGCGCTGCGTGCTCGGCGCGCCCGCCGCGGGCTCCACCGTCACGCGCACGTCGACGCGATGCGCCTGCGTGAACGAGAGATCCGGAAGCTCCACGCGACCGGCCGCCACCACGCTCACTTCGTAGACGTCACGCCCCGCGTAGGGCAGCCCGCGGAAGGTGCCGTTGCGCACCTCGCCCACGCTCACGTGCTCCGCGCCCGGCTCGATCGGAAACCGATAGAGCGCGACCGGCGCGCCGTACACGAGCAGCGTGCGGCCCTCCGGCGGATCCTCGGCCGCGCTCGCGGTGCCGAGCAGCGAGAGCGCCTGCGCGTCGTGGTGGTAGACGCCGAGCGTGCGACCGCCCGCGTCGATCGGGCTCACGAAGATCTCGCCCGAGAGACCCGCCGTGATCGCGGCGAAGTCGTCCGCGAACCAGTGCTCTTCGAGCGCGCTGGCGGAGAGGCGCGCGAGCTGGTCGTCGGCGAAGTCGAGCGAGAAATCCCACACGCGGCGCTCCTCGATCACCGCGCCGACGAGATCGACGGATCGTTCGGTGCCGGCGGGGCTCACGAGCAGCCCGACGCTCACGCCGAGCGCGGGCGCGAGCTCGACCGCGTCGATGCGACCGTCGAGGTTCGGCACGCAGTCGAGCGGCCCCGGCTCGCCCGGCCGGTAGGGCTCGCGCGTCGGGAAGGTGCGGTTGTCGCCGCAGCCGAAAGCGAACGCCGCGAGCAACGCGAGGGTCACGAGACGTGCACGCGAGCCGCGACACGAAGCGAAAGACGAGGAGAGCGGGATCGAAGGACGCATGAATCTCCTCAGAACTGTAGACCCAGGCGGGCGCGGAAGAGCTGCGCGGGCCGCGCGTCGAGGCCCGCCGTGGGGTTGTCGAAGCCCGCGAGCGGGAAGAGCACCGCGTACTCGAGCGAGGCGAGGAAGCCCTGCGTGGTGGCGTAGACGAGCGTCGGATCGACCTCGATCCCGAGCCCTCGCTCGCCGCTGAGCGTGCTCGACGGCTCCACCGCGAAGCTCGCGATCACCGCGAGCTGCGCTTCGAGGCGCCCTGGTCCGAGCTCGGCGAGGCGCACACGCCCGTGGGGCCGCACGTAGATCGCGTCGGTCACGGTTCCGACGATTTCGCGAAAGAGGATGCGGTCGATCCGGTAGTCCGGATGGAAACGAAAGTTGTCGACGCGGGTGTCGAAGGGCGCGCGCGCTTGCGGTCCGTCGAGATCGCCAGGCTGCGGCGCGGCCGCGGAGGTGCCGCGGTCGTTGCGCCCGTAGAGAGCGCCCATACCGGGCGCCGGATCGCCGCTCGCGAAGCCTGCGTCGAGCCCGAGGCTCCAGGGCGACTTCCCCTCGCCGTGGCGCGGACCGAAGTCGGTCTCCAGCGCGGCGCCGATCTGCGACGAGGTGAACGCGTCGCGCAGCTCGACGCCCGCGAGCAACGAAGGCTGATCGATGCGCGCGCGCAAGTACGCCGCCTCGAGCTCGATGCGCCCGGAGGGCAGCGTGACCTTCAGCCAGCCGTCGACCGCGGTCGCGCGAAAGCCACGCTGCTGCGACTGCGCGCGCGTGAGCGGGATCGGATTGGCGGTCGGCAGGTAGTCCGCCGGCACGTCGCGGTCCTGCCAGCGGTGCGAGACGTAGGCGCCGTACTCGACGCTGATGCGGTTCGCGCGCGCGCGCCGACGACGCGCGAGGTCCGTGTGGAAGTCGAAGAGCGCGAAGGTGAAGGTCCGCACGTCGTCCGCGCGATCGAGGCCGACGACTCGGTTCGGCGCCGCACGATCGGTGGACGGACCGATCGAGGTCCAGTCGAAGGCCACCGCCCACACGTGCCCGAGCAGCGGCGTCACGAACGCGACGCGATCCGCGGCGTCGCCGCTGTCGCAGTCGGAGCAATCGCCGCCGTTGGCGAGCATGCCGAGGCCCCAGTGGTTGCCCATGCGGCCGACCGCGAGCAGGCCGAGCGGCGTGAGCACCTCGCCGTACGCGCGCCGCACCACGAAGGGTTGGTTCGCGGGACGCTGCGAGACCGCGACGCTCGGCACGCCGTCCGGCTGCGAGCCGAGGGCGAGGTTGTCGAGGGCGTCGATGCGCAGCTTCACCGCCATGCCGGCCTTCGGCACGAGCAGCGCGAGATCGGTGCGCAGACGAAAGTCCGCGTGAGTCAGCGTCTGCGCGTCCAGATCCGAGAGCGGCACGGGGAAGATCGCTTCGCCGTTCGTCTGCGGGCCGCGATCGAGATCGAGGTTGGTGAGCGTCTCGAAGCGCGAGCGGAGCGCGCCGTGGAAGACGACCTCGGTCTGTCGCGCGGCCTCGATGTCGTTGCCGAGATCGCGGAAGCCCTGCGCACGCGCGGACGACGCGAGGGTGACGAGCGCGATCGCGGCGAGGACGGCGCGCGTGAGGGTGGTGTCGTTCACCAGCCACCTCGCGTGGCGTTCGTCGCGGAGTCGGAGTCGGAGTCGGGGACAGAGTCGGAGTCGGAGACAGAGTCGGAGTCGGAGTCGGTGATCGAGTCCGAGTCACGGGCAACCGACCCGCTCGAGCTCGTCGAGGGCGCCGCCGCGACCACCGACAAGAACGCGACCAGCTCCCGCGTCGACGGGACCGCGGCTTCGATCATCGGGAAATGTCCGCAGCGGGGAAACACGCTCAAACGTGCATTCGGGAGCTCGTTGCTGAGCCTCTCTCCGAATTCCAGGAGCGTCACCGCGTCCTCGCGGCCCCAGAGCAGCAGCGTGTCCTGCTGGATCTCGCGGTAACGCGCCGCCTGCGCCTCGTACCGCATCGCGCGCACCGCCGCGAGCGCGGCCGCCTTCGTGCCCGGCCGAGAGACCTGCTCCTCGACCACGTCGATCAGCGCCTGCGGGATGATCTCCGGGTCGTAGAACGCGAGCGCGATCTTGTCCTCGCTGCGTTGATCGTAGAAGGCGCCGAAGATGATCTCGCCGAGTCCCGACGCACGCGCCCAATGAAACGTGGTCGGGAGCTGCTCGGGGTAGACCCACGCGTCGTAGAGCGCGATGCGCGTGACCTTGTCGGGTGCCTGCAGCGCCATCGCGAGCGCCACGCTGCTGCCGTAGCTGTGCGCGACCACCGCCGCGCTCTCGATGCCGCGCGCCTCCATCAGCTCGAGCACGATGCGCGCCTGCTCGTCGGCGGAGTAGTCGTGATCGCTCGTCGGCGCCGGGCGATCCGTGTAGCCGAAGCCCTTCAGGTCGAGCGAGAGCACTCGGAAGCGCTCGCGCAGCACGGGGCGAATCCCCGCCCACACGCCGAGGCTGCTCGCGAAGCCGTGCACCAGCACCACCGCGGGCGCGCCCTCGGGGCCTTCGTCGACGTAGTGCACCCGCGCGCCGCGCACGTTCGCGAACGCGCCGTCCTGCGGCTCGTTCGGCAACGCGCCCGCGTGGTACGAGACGCAGCTCGCGCAGAGCGCCGCCAGCAGCGGCGCCGTGAGGACACGAAGCGTCACGGCGCGAGCCTCCGCACTTCCGCGGCCACGAAACGCTCGGTCGCGCTCTCGCTCTCGCCGCTGCGCACCACCGCGACGGTGCCGAAGCACTCGCTCACGAAGGCGTACGTGCGCACGCGCGAGAGCACCACGCCGAAGCCGTTGTCGCGCACGAGCTCGGTACGCACGCGGAGCACCTCGAAGGTCCCGAACGGCGTCTCGAGCTCACCCGCCGCGTCGACCACGCTCTCGTAGGTCTCGTCGTAGGTCGTGATGACGCCGAGCGCGCGCCCCGTCACGTCGACCTCTTCCGTCCAACGATCGCCCTCTTCGAGCGGGAACCGCAGGGTGCCGATCGCGGGCTCGTTGAGGAGGCGCGTCTCGGTGAAGCCGCTCTCCGGCGAGCCCACACCGCGCAGGAGCAGCGCGTCGCCCGTCACCTCGAACACCCCGAGCAGATCGCTGTCGTTCGTCAGCTCCGTCACGTAGGTCGCGCCCGGGAAGTCCTCCGCGAACCAGAGCCCGTCCGGCTCGCGCAGCTCGACCAGCACGTCGCGATCGCCCGCGAACGGACCGACCAAGCTCCAACGCCGCGAGCCGTCGCCGAGCACCTCGCCGGTGAGATCGACCATCGCGTCGGTCGCGGTGCGGAAGGTCGCGCGCAGCCCGGCCCGGATCGGGACCTCGGCGCGAGTGATCGTACCGTCGTGGTTCGGCGCGCAGCCGATCGAGCCGGCGTCGAAGGCCGCGTCCACGCTCGCGTCGTCCATCACGCCGCCGTCGCGCTCGACCTCCGCGTCGCGATCGATCGCGCCGTCGCTCTCGACGCCCGCGTCGTCGCTCACCGGCAGACAGGTTCCGTCCGCGCGACACACACCGGACGCGCAGTCCGCGCCGACTACGCAGCGGGCGCCGCCGTTCCCGCTGGCCGCGCAACCGCCGGCCACGCAGCCGAGCAACCCCAACGCCGCGATGAGCTTCGACCCCGACATCACACCCCGCACCCTTCGCCGCGCCTTCGGGGACCCCTCCCCGCTTCGCTGCGTCGCAACACGATTCGCGCTCGAACCGCACCGCAACGCAGCAGACACCTGCGGGTCGACTTTCTAGAGGGCGACTCGCGGAGTGTCAAGGCGACTTTGCTGCGTTGCAACACGAACCATGGTTGCGGTGCGGCCGATGTTCGGTTGCGAGCCGGGCCCTCCCTGGGGTACGTGGAGGCCGTGGTCATCGTCAAAAAGTACAGCAACCGCCGCCTCTACGACACCGACGAGAGCCGCTACATCACGCTCGAAGAGCTCGCGGATCGTGTGCGCGGCGGCGTCGACGTACGGGTGGTGGACGCGAAGACGAACGCCGACCTCACGCAGCAGACGCTGACCCAGATCATCCTGGAGAGCCGCGGCGCGGGGAAGCTCCTGCCGGTCCCGCTGCTCACGCAGCTCATCCGAATGGAAGAAGAGGACCTGGCGCAGTTCCTCGGCAGCTACATGGGCTGGGCGCTCGAGCTCTATTTCCAGGCAAAACGTGGGGCTTCGCAGCTCCAACCCTACGTGCCCTTCGCGGGCGTGCCCTTCCAAGCGACCAACGCGCTCGCGCGGATGCTCGGCAACTTCGGTCCGTGGGGCTTCCCGGGCTTCGCGCCTCCCGCGCCCGCTCCGATCGCGCCGCCACCGGTCCGCTCCGCTCGCCCGACCCCGCCGCCCGAGCCGGAGCCGGAAGACTTCGCCGACGAGGAGCCGGAGGACGACGCGCCGGACGAAGGGCCGGACGACGCGCCGAGCGGCACGCAGAACGAGCTCGCCGCGTTGCGCGCGCAGCTCGAGGCGCTCGAGCGCGCGATGAAGAAGAAGGGTCGCTGAGCGCTGCTCGATCGGCTTTTGTGCGTCGCAACATTTTCTTCGTTGACACCTCGTCGCGCGGGCCTATTCTCCGGCTCGCCAACGACGAATCGCCCGCTGAGGGCGCGACAACGGAGCAGACCGATGACCACGAATCCCTTTTCGCAGATGCACAATCCCTTCGTCAGCCTCTGGACCGAGAGCGTCGAGAAGAACCTCAAGCAGTGGAACGAGGCGATGGACCAGCTCGCGAAGATGGAGAGCGAGTCGGTCGAGCGCATGACCACCGCGGTCGACGAGGCGGCGAAGCTCGCGAAGGCCAGCCTGAAGGCGAGCCTGCAGATGCAGAACGAGTGGCGCCGCGTCGCCGTCGAAGCCGCGCGCAGCGCGAGCTCCTTCCGGCCGGCCGTCTGAGCGAGAGCCCTCGAGGCCCCGAGCCACCCGTGCACGCGCCGTTCGTGCACGGGCTCGGGCCGCGGAGCTCGACGTCGTGCCGAGCGTCGGGTCCGACCAGCGACCTCGAACGGAAGACGCACGACGCACGCCCGAACGAGCACACCGCTCGCGAGCGCACGGAGCCCCGCGAGCCCTCCGCGCGGCGAGCCCAGCGCGGCGAGCCCTTCCCGAAACCTCCGGTGAGCGCGAGACTCGCGCCCCGACCCCGACGGCGGTGTCGCGACGAGCGCGACGCACGTACGTCGATCGAACCCAGCGTCGTCGCGACCGCGGCACGCGAACCGAACCGGACGACCGCAGGCGGCGCCGGTGACTCTCGGAGAGAACGATGGAGCTGAAGGATCTCAAGGTCGTCGTCACGGGCGCGGCCAGCGGCATGGGCGCGCACTTCGCGCGTCGTTTCCACGAGCTCGGCGCGCAGGTCGCGGCGGGTGACGTCAACGAGGCGCTCCTCGCCGAGCTGCCGGCGGGCATCCACCGTCGCAAGCTCGACGTCTCGAGCGAAGCCGACTGCGAGTCCTTCGTGGCGTGGGCGGCCGAGCAGATGGGCGGCGTCAACGGCCTCATCAACAACGCGGGCATCATCCGCGACGGCTTGCTCGTGAAGAAGCACCGCGAGACCGGCGAGCTCACGAAGCTCCCGCTCGAGCAGCTTCGCGCCGTCCTCGACGTGAACCTCGTCGGCGCGACGCTGATGGCGCGCGAGTGCGCGGCGAAGATGATCGAGCGCGGCGAGCGCGGCGTGATCGTGAACATCTCGTCGATCGCTCGGCACGGCAGCCGCGGGCAGACCAACTACGTAGCCGCGAAGTCCGCCCTCGCCGCGAACACCGTCACGTGGATGCGCGAGCTCTCCGCCTTCGGCATCCGCGTGGGCGCCATCGCGCCGGGCATGATCGAGACGCCGATGACGCGCGGCATGAACCAGAAGGCGCGCGACGCGTTGGTCGCCACCATTCCCGTCGGCCGCATCGGCGATCCGGAAGACATCTTCGTGGCCGTCCGCTTCGTCGTGGAGTGCGAGTTCTTCACCGGCCGCACCATCGACGTCGACGGCGGCTCCGCGATGGGCTGACCGCCTTTCGAACACGACGAGCCGAACGCACCACGTAGGGGCTGGCGACACCCCTCGAAGAAACGTTTCGTCGAACCCGGCGTGGCGCGCGACCGCGCGTGCCTCCGTCGAGGTTCCACACACCCCACACACCCCGCGACGAGCTCGCTCGTCAGGGCCTCGATCGTCCCCGCATCGCGAGGCCGCTCGTCACGCCGGGTTCGACGAAAGCGTGCTCGTCGGCGCGAAGGACCGTGGACGGTCCTCGTACCGACGAGCACGCGACACCTCGCGCGACCCGACGCGATCAGGCGGGCGATCAGGCGGGCACGAGCGAGATGCGCGTCGCTTCCTCCGCGACGCTCGCGCGCCGTGCTGCCTCCGCCGCGCGCCTCCAGTCGCCGCGGAGCAGGCGATGCCAGAGCAGCGCCGCGCCGACCACGACCTCCACGCAGAGGCCGATCCAGCCGCCCAACGCGCCGAGCCCCGCGACGTAGCCGAGCAGCCACGTGAGAGGCGGCGTGCTGATCCACGCGGTCGCCACGCCGACCACCGCCGGCCAACGCACGTCGCCCGTCCCACGCAGCACGCTGCGCGCGACCATGTTCAGCGCGTCGAAGATCTGGAAGGCCGCCGCGACGAGGAGCAGCGTCGACGCGACCTCGATCAGATGTGGATCGTCGGTGAACGCGCGCACGATCGTGCGACCGCCGAAGACGAGCACGAGCGCGCAGAACGACGCGTACGCGAGCCCGACCTTGGTCGCCGCCCGCGCGACCACCGACACCAGCGAGTCGCGCGCGGCGCCGACCGCTTGGCCGACGAGCACCGACGCCGCCTCACCGACCGCGAAGACCGGCAAGAAGCCGAAGTGCAGGACCTGCAGCGCGATCTGGTGACCGGCCATCTGCGCTTCGTCGAGAGCGGCGAGGAGCGCCGCGAGCAACGCGAACGCGCCGACCTCGAGGAAGAACTGCGCGCCCGTGGGCACGCCCATGCGCCAGAGCGCGCGCAGCTCGAGCATGCGCGGCTTCGCGAAGGGCCGGCCGCCGCCGAGCGCGACCAGCACGCCGAGCTCGACCGTCTGACCGATCACCGTCGCCCAGCCCGCGCCCGCGACGCCCCACTCGAGCCCCAACACGAAGAGCGCGTCGAGCCCGACGTTCACGAGGTTGCCTGTCACGGAGGCGACCATCGGGGTGCGGGAGTCGCCGAGCCCGTAGCGCACCTCGCGGAGCGCGACGTACGCCATCACGATCGGCGTGCCGACCATGCGCACCACGAGGTAGACGCGCGCAGCCTCGCCGCTCTCGGACGTCGCGGCGATCGCGGGGAGCAGCTCCGCCACGGCGACACCGAGGGCGCCGAAGAGCATGCCGAGCGAGACGCCGAGCACCACGCCCGCGCCGGAGTGCCGCGCGGCGTCCTCGGGTCGACCCGCGCCGACCGCCTGCGACACGAGCACCTTCGTCCCGCGGAGCAGGCCGATCACGAAGCAGATCACGGTGAACGCGGTGACGCCGCCGAGGCCGACGCCCGCGATCGCGGCCGGCCCGATGTGCCCCACGAACAGGGTGTCGGCGACCGTCATCACCGCGTACGAGATCATCGAGACGGCGATCGGCCAGGACAGCCGGAGCAGCTCCGTTCCCGGCTTCGCGGCCCAACCGAGCTCGCGTTCGACACCTTGGTGAGACGCGGCGCGTTCGGGAGCGCCGTCGTTCGAGGAAGACATGGGACACCGTGCGCGCGTGCCATCGGCACCCGCATGAAGGACGCGCGGAGACCCGGGCATCCGAGCCACCCGCGGACCATCACGGAGCGTGGGGTCGAGCGGGCGTTGAGGGTCGTGGGCGACCCCGAAGGCAAGAGACAGTCGCGCCCTGGTGGGCCTGCATTACGCGGTTGTCAACGGTCGCGAGGCGCCGCGCGTCGGCAGCATCGCTCCGGCCCGCGCGAAGGAAGCTGACACTTCGTCTCGGACTCGGACTTCGTCTCGGACTCGGACTCCGTCTCGGACTCGGACATCGTCTCGGACTCGGACATCGTCTCGGACTCGAACTTCGTCTCGGACGTCTCGGACTCGGACATCGTCTCGGACTCGGACATCGTCTCGGACTCGGACTCGGACTCGGACTTCGTCTCGGACTCGGACTCCGTCTCACTCGGACGCGGACTCCGTCTCGGAGGTCCGCGAGCACGCGGGCGTCACACCCTGCAATTACGTTCAGTGTCTCCGCGACGGGGTTGACCTGATCGCATGTTCAGCTTAGATCCGGAGGCATCGTTCATGATTCCCCAGCCCACCCAGACCTTCGCGCACTTCGGCTCCCTCGAAGCGGCTGCGCCTCAACCTGCGAAGGCTCTTTTCCGTTCGATCTCGGCACGTTACGAACCCGAGACCTCGTCTCTGGCGTCGTCCCCCTCGCTCCACGAGGTCGGCTCGCCGTGGCCGACGGGACGGCTGGTCGAGCTCTCGGGTCAGGCCGCGGCTGGTGCGCGAACCACCGCGGCGGTGCGAGAGGTGGTCCGCCTACAGCGTGAGGGAGAGCTCGTCGCGTGGATTCAGACCCGAGGCGGCACCTTCTATCCCCCCGACGCAGCCGAAGCAGGCGTCGACCTCGCGTCGCTCACCGTCGTGCACGTGCCGTCGAGCGCGCTCGATGCCGCGCGGGCGGCGGAGCTCTTGTTGCGCAGCGGCGCGTTCGGTCTCGTGCTCGTCGATCTCGAAGGCATGGTCGACGCGCGCCTCCCCTCGCGTGCGCTCGCGCGGCTGCATGCGCTCTGTCGTCAGCACGACAGCACGGTCGCGTTCCTCACCCCTCCCGCGCAGGAGGCGCTCGGCTCGCTCGTCTCGCTGCGCCTCGAGCCGCGACGAATCGGGGCGCACGCCAATCTCGTGCTCGACCATGCGTCGGAGAACGATGCGTCGGAGAGCGATGCCTCGAAGAGCGACGCTTCGAAGAGCGACACCTCGAAGAGCGACGCCTCGGAGCACCGACCCCTCGAGCTGCACGTGGTCGAGTCGGAGGTGCGTCGCGACAAGATCGGCCACGAGCCCGCGCGCTCGATCCACCGCGGTCCGCTCGGGCTCACGAAGCACGACGAGGTCGTGACGCAGCCGGGAGTGGTCCTGCCCTTCCGTCGACACACGAGCGACGACGCCACCTTGCCGCTCCCCTTCTTCGAGGCCCGCGATGTCGGCTGAGCGCACCGCCTCGAAGCGCCGCGACCCCGCGCGACGCGAGCCGGACGCCGTGCCGCCGAAACCCACGCGCCGTCGTACGACGACACGTACGGGGCGCGAAACCGAGCGAGAGCGACGCGAGTCCGAACGACACGAGACTCGACGCGAATCCGAACGACGTACGCCGAGCGGTTCGGATCGCAGTTCGGATCGTGGGCTCGCCTCGAACCGTGATGCTCGCACGAGCTCTTCGCGGGTCGACGCCGCACGGAGCCGTGATGCTCGCGCGAGCTCTTCGCGCACCGACGTAGACGTCGCACCGAGCGTGACCGCGATCGCGCTGCCGAAGCTGCGCTTGCAGCTCGTACTGCGTCGTCACGCCCACTGGGAAGGATCGCCCGTCGCGGTGGTCGCGGACGAAGGACCCGAAGCGCCGCTCCTCGAGCTCGATCGCGTCGCGCTCCGACGGGGTCTGCGTCCGGGGCTCCGCCAAGGCGTCGCGCGTAGCTTGGTGCCGGATCTGCGCACTGCGGTAGTCCGCGAGGCAGAGCTCGAGGCGCTCGAGAGCGAGCTGGTGCGAGGGCTTCAAGCCTTCTCGCCGCGCATCGAGCCGGTGCCCGACGAGGTGGGTGCCGCGTTCTTCGCCGATCCACGCGGGCTCGAGCGGCTCTTCGGAGGGCTCGACGTCTGGGCGAGCTCCGTGCACCGCTACCTGCGCGCGCGTCGGCTGCGCGCGAGCGTCGTCTGTGGACACCATCCGTGGCTCACGCTCGCGCTCGCACGAACGGGACACGGTGCACGCGTGCTCACGAGCCCCGAGCAGGAGCGGGCCGAGGCCGAAGCGCTCTCGCTGCGCACGCTCGGCTTCGCCGAGAAGCTCTGCGAGCCGCTCGAGATGCTCGGCGTCGAGACCCTCGGTGGGTTCCTCGCGATCCCGAGCGGCGAGCTGTGCACGCGCTTCGGACGCGACGCCGCCGAGCTGCATCGACGACACGGCGAGCGCGGGCAGCTCCCTCTTCAGCCGGTCGGCATCGAGCTGCCCCGCCGCGTCCAGCTCGAGCTCGACGAGCCCACGACGGAGCTCGAGACACTCCTCTTCGTCGCGAAGTCGGGGCTCGACTCGCTGCTCGCCGAGCTCTCGGAGCGAGGAGAACGAGCCCAGGCGCTCCTCGTCGAGCTGCACCTCGAGACCCACACCCCTCCGGGTCCGTTCGGCACTCCGGCTCGCACGCTCACGGAAGAAGAACGCACGTGGGTAGAGCGGCTCGAGCCCGCGGAGCCGACCGCCGATCCGAAGGTCTGGCTCGAGCTGCTTCGCTTGCGGTTTGGGACGATCGAGCTGCCGGCCTCGGTGCTGGAGCTCGCCCTCGAAGCGGAGCCGACCCACACGAGCGGACACCAGCTCCAAACCGCCACCGAACGACCCAAGCGCGACGTCCTCGCCGCGGCGCGAGCGCTCGCGCGGGTACGCGCGACCTTTGGCGACGGCAGCGTCACGAAGGCCACGCTGCACGAGGCCCACCTGCCGGAAGCGCGGTTCCGTTGGGAGCCGCTACGCGTGCTGCCCGTCCCGCAGGCGCGATCGAACGCCCACGGCGACCCGCTCACCCATGGCCCCGTTCATGACCCTGCTCGCGACTCCGAGCGCCCCTCCGACCCCACCACCACCTCCTCCGACCCCACTTCATTTCCGGCGCTCGCCTCGAGCGTCGGTGCGGCATCGCGCGAGGCCTCGCCCGCCTCGACGAACGAAGGTTCTTCGGCCTCCTCCCTGGCTCGAAGCGCCTCGGCTCGAAGCTCTTCGCTCACGATGCCCCTCTTCGCGCCCTCCGACCCCTCGGACGCGCCCCGTCCCGAGGGCGGCGTGTGCGCAGGCTCTTCGCCAGGTCTGCGCAGCGTCCTTCCTCCCGAGCACACGGTGTGCTCGGGAGGAGGGACGAAAGAGGTGCGGAGCGCGGAGGTGATCGACTTCGGCACGGCCCGCACGCGCGGCGATGGTTCCTCCACGTCGGCAGGGTCAGCCGCCGACGGTTCCTCCACGTCGGCGGGGTCAGCCGCCGACGGTTCCTCCACGTCGGCGGGGTCAGCCGCCGACGGCTCTCCCGCGCTCGAGGCGCCACCGCGCGATCGACTTCAAAGGCGGCTCCTCGCGCGCCCACGTCCGATCTCCGTCGACGAAGAGGGCCGCCCACGTCCGATGGGCGAGCACACCGCGCGCCTCTTCGGCCCTCACCGCACGAGCGGTGGCTGGTGGGGGCGGCCCCACGAGGGTCACGTCGTGGAGCGTGACTACTACTACGCGGAGACGGACCGCGGCGCGCTCTATTGGGTGTTCTTCGATCGCACGCGCAGCGCGTGGTTTCTACAGGGTTACGTGGACTGATCCACGCGCTCGGACATCTCGATCCATGAGCTCGCAGACCGATCCGTAGCCCATAGCCCGGCTCTGTCTCTGTCTCTGTCTCTGTCTCTGTCTCTGTCTCTGTCTCTGTCGTTGCATCCGTCGCCGTTCACGTCGCCGTTCACGTCAACGTCAACGTCCACGTCAACGTCCACGTCCACGTCCACGACCACGTCCACGCGGTCGTCACGCCCACGCGTCCGTCACGTCCGCGCCTTCGCCCTCGTCTTCGTCATCGGCGCACGAGCATGTACGTCCCGCTGCGCACCAAGAGTCACTACTCCTTCCTCGAAGGGGCGAGCAGCCCGGAGGAGCTGGTCGATCGTGCGGTCGAGCTCGGACTACCCGCCCTCGGGCTCGCCGATCGGGACGGGGTCTACGGGCTCGTGCGTGCCCACGTGCGCGCCAAGGAGCGCGGCCTCCGGCTCGTACCGGGCGCGGAGATCACCGTCCACCTCGGCGCCGACGAAACGAGCTCGAACGAACGTGGACGCCCGCCGCGACGGGGGCGTATCGCGACACGCGACCACGTTCACGACCACGTTCACGACCACGTTCACGACCACGTTCACGACCACGTTCGCGACCACGACCGACGGTCCTCGACGAAGCGACGTGGCTCGACGTCGCGTGCTCCCCGCGCCGCGAAGCTCACCCTCTATCCCGAGAGCGAGCGCGGTTATGCGCGCATGTGCCGCCTGCTCTCACGCGCCCAAGCTCGCGGTCCCAAAGGGGTCGCTTGGACCACCCTCGACGAGCTGCGCGAGCACGCGGGCGAGCTCTTCGTGATCGGCGACGACGCGCCCTTGCTCGGTGCGCTCCGCGAAGCCTACGGCCGCAGCCGCCTCTTCGGCTTCGTCGGTCGTCACCTCGAGCCCGGCGATCGCGAGCGCGAGGCCGACTTTCGCGCGGAGCTGCGCGCGCTCGGTCTACGCGCGGTGGGCGGCGTGGAGGTGCTCTACCACGAGCGCTCGCGGCGACCGCTGCAAGACGTCGTGACCTGCATCCGCAGTGGCAAGACGCTCGCGACGGCAGGACGTCTGCTACGACCGAACGCCGAGCACGATCTGCTCGCGCCGTCCGTGATGGCGGCGCGCTTCGCCGACGCTCCCGAGCTGCTCGCCGCGACCCGCGAGCTCGCCGAGCGCTGCACCTTCGATCTCGGCGCGATCCGGTACCGCTACCCGGAAGAGCAGCTCCCGGCCGGTCACACCGAGCATGGCTGGCTGCGCGAGCTGACCTACCGCGGCGCCGCGCGTCGTTACCCCCGCGGCATCCCGAGCGACGTGCGCGCGCAGCTCGAGCGCGAGCTCTCGATCATCGGCGACCTCGACTACGGCGGGTACTTCCTCACCATGCACGAGATCGTCGAGCGCTGCGGGTCGGAGGGCATCCTCTGCCAAGGCCGCGGCAGCGCCGCGAACAGCGCGGTCTGCTTCTGCCTCGGCATCACCGCGGTCGATCCGGTGCGCATGGATCTGCTCTTCGAACGTTTCCTCAGCCGCGAGCGCGCGGAGCCTCCGGACATCGATCTCGACATCGAGCACGAGCGCCGCGAGGAGGTGATCCAACACGTCTACCGACGCTACGGGCGGCGCCACGCCGCGATGGTCGCGAACGTCATCCGCTACCGCAGCAAGAGCGCGGTGCGCGAGGTGGGCAAGGCGCTCGGGATGCCGATGACGGATCTCGACGCGGTCGCGCGCCTGCTGAGTCCGTGGGGCGGCAACGACTTCGACCCGCAGCTCGCCCGCGACGGTGGGCTCGATCCGAACGCCCCCGCGACCGCGCACCTCTTGCGGCTCGCGTCGGCGCTCGAAGACACCCCGCGGCACCTGTCGATCCATCCGGGTGGCTTCTTGCTCGGGCATCGCCCCGTGGACGAGCTCGTGCCCATCGAGCCCGCCACGATGGAGAACCGCACCGTCATTCAATGGGATAAATACGACGTCGAGGCGCTCGGACTCTTCAAGGTCGATCTCCTCGGACTCGGCGCGCTCACCTGCATCCGAAAGAGCTTCGAGCTGCTCCGTGAGCATGAAGGAATCGACGTCGACATGGCGACGGTTCCCCAAGAAGATCCCGCGACCTACGCGATGTGCAGCGCGGGAGACACCGTGGGGGTGTTCCAGATCGAGAGCCGCGCTCAGATGGCGATGTTGCCACGCCTTCGACCTCACACCTTCTACGATCTGGTGATCGAGGTCGCAATCGTCCGACCGGGCCCGATCCAAGGGAACATGGTGCATCCCTACCTGCGGCGCCGGCACGGCGACGAGGACGTGACCTACCCCCACCCGAAGCTCGAACGTGTGCTCGCCAAGACGCTCGGCGTTCCGATCTTCCAGGAACAAGTGATGAAGGTCGCGGTGGAGGTCGCGGACTACACGCCGGGTGAAGCCGATCAGCTCCGTCGCGACATGGCGGCGTGGAAGAGCTCGGGAAAGATCGAGCGCCACCACGAGCGCATGGTGAAGGCGATGATCGCCAACGGGATCGACGAGACCTTCGCGGAGCGGGTGTTCTCGCAGATTCGTGGCTTCGGTGAGTACGGCTTCCCCGAGAGCCATGCCGCGAGCTTCGCGTTGCTGGCGTACGTGACGGCGTGGCTGCGACGTCACCACCCCGCGGTGTTCACGTGCGGGCTGTTGAACAGCCAGCCGATGGGCTTCTACTCGACCGCGACGATCGTGGAGGACGCCAAACGTCACGGCGTCGCGACGCTGCCGGTGGACGTCCGAACGAGCGGCTGGGACTGCACGTTGTGGAGCGACGCATACGCAAAGGCGGCGCTTCTCGAAGTGAGTGAGACGAAGACCGAGACCGAGACCGAGACCGAGACCGTGTCCGAGACCGTGTCCGAGACCGTGTCCGAGACCGTGTCCGAGACCGAGACCGAGACGTCCGTGATGGAGACGGGCACTTCCGTGGCGGCGACGAAGGTCGAGCTCGCGCTCCGGATGGGGCTTCGCACCGTCAAGGGGCTCCCCGAGCACGAAGCGCGCGCGCTGCTCGCGGCGCGGGCCGAGCGTCCCTTCACCGATCTCGACGACGTCGTGCGCCGCAGCGGGGTCGGCGAGCGCGGGCTCGTCGCGCTCGCCGAAGCAGGCGCGTTCGAGAGCTTCGGCATCGGCCGTCGCGACGCGCTCTGGCGCGTGAAGGGCGCGGCCACGTCGCGGCACGACGCGTTGCCCGCCACCGCCCCGACGACGCAGCTCTCGTTCTCCGCGCTCGCACCGGACGAAGCCGTCCTCTGGGACTACCGAGCCTCGCGACACAGCACGCGTGGTCATCCCATCGCACGCTTTCGCGAAGCGCTGCGCGCGCGAGGGATGCCCGACGCACGCGAGCTGTCGACCATGCGCGACGGCACCCGCATCGACTTCGTCGGGCTCGTGATCTGTCGGCAACGTCCGCAAACCGCGAGCGGCGTCACCTTCCTCACCCTGGAGGACGAGACCGGCTTCGCGAACCTGGTGGTCTGGCGCACCGTCCACGACGCGCACTACGTGTTGCTCCGAACCTCGGTGGTGCTCGGCGTGACCGGCAAGGTGCAGTCGACGGACGGCGTGGTGCACCTCGTCGCCGACGCACTCTGGGCCCTCCCCACCGAGCTGGCCCACGCCGCGCGCGACATCGAGCACCGCAGCCGAGACTTTCATTGATTCGACGCACGACGCACGACGCACGACGCACGACGCACGACGCACCACGCACGACGCACGACGCACGACGCACGAC
>ERZ761602.1220-NODE-1220-length-48457-cov-11.109252_pt1 | contig 48457 bp, 31 predicted proteins | sample MGYA00512165_ERZ761602 | MGnify/ENA primary metagenome ERZ761602 (study PRJEB28899, sample SAMN02445085) | bioreactor sludge metagenome | biome: EBPR sludge; isolation source: Thorneside wastewater treatment plant | place: Australia: Brisbane, Thorneside...
CCCCTGCCCCCTGCCCCGCCCTTGAGGCACCAGCGCCATGACTGCACCCACCGAAGACCGCACCGACCGGGCCGCCGCGGACGACCCACTGCTCAAGTGGACTGAGCGACTGACCGATGGGCAGCCGGTGGACTGGCGCGAAGTCGAAGCGGAACTCGATCCGGCGCTGATCGCCGGGCTGCGCCAGATCGCCGCGCTCGCCGGCGGCTTTGGCGCGGTCGCCACCGAGCCGGTGCCGCCGCAGGCCGAAACCCTGCCGCCGGGCACACCCTTCGGACCACTTGAGATCGTCGACGTGCTTGGACGCGGTGCCTTCGGCGCGGTCTACCGCGCCCGCGACCGGCAGTTGGATCGTGACGTCGCGCTGAAGGTCCTCGGACACCCGACGCTGTCGCGCAGCGAGTTGTTGCGCGAGGGTCAGCTGATGGCGCGCATCGACCATCCCAACGTGCTCAAGGTGTTCGGCGCCGTCGAGGACAGCGGGCAGGTCGGTTTTGCCTGCGAACTGATGCCCGGCGAGAGCATGGAGGAGTGGCACGCACGCCAGGGCACATTGAGTGCGCACGAACTCATCGCCCTGGGCAGCGAACTGTGCGCCGCCCTGTGCGCCTTGCATCGCGGCAACATCCTGCATGGCGACCTCAAGCCGAGCAATGTACTGCGCCACGCCGATGGTCGCTGGGTGGTTGCCGACTTCGGCTCCAGCCAGTACACCCACGACGCCTTCGGCACCAGCGGCACGCCCATGTACATGGCGCCGGAACGCTTCCGGCATCAGGCGCCGACGCCGGCATCCGACCAGTACAGCCTCGGCGTCGTGCTGTTTCGGCTGGCCACTCGACGCTACCCGTTCGAAGCCGAAACCACGGCGGAGCTGCAAGCCAGGCACAATGCCGGCGATCGCCTGCGCCTGCTGGATCTGCGCCCGGATCTGCCGCGCGCGCTGATCGCCGCGGTGGAGCGCGCCCTGGCGGTAGATGCGACGCGTCGTTTTGCTTCGCTCGGCGCCATGGCCGAGGCCCTGGCCGAAGCCGCACCGGGTCCGCCCAAGCCCCCGGCGCGTCGCCATCTGCTGTGGGCGACCGCCTCAGCGCTGCTGCTTGCGGGCGCGCTGTGGTGGGTTCCGCAGTTGAGCACGACCGCGAGCGAAGTCGTCTGGCTGCGTGCCAGCGCGAGCGGCGACGAGGTGCTGCAGCCGGGCACCGAGGTGCGCCTGGGCGACGCGCTGGCGCTCGAGCTGACGCTGGACCGCACCCGGCATGTGTACGTCATCAACGAGGACAGTCATGGCGAGCGCTTCCAGCTGTTCCCGCTGGCCGAATCGGATCGCGTCAATCCGTTGCCGCCCGGGCGCACGCGGCTGCCCGGCACCGCGGCCGGCCAGCCGGTCGACTGGCGCATCACCAGCCGCGGTGGCCGCGAACACTTCTACCTGCTGATCGCCGACGAACCGCTCGACGACCTGCACCGCCTGGCCCTCGACCAGGCCACGCTGGAACACGCCAGCGAGGGTTCCCTGGTGGCGGCGAGCGATCCCATGCGCGGCGTCGGCGGACTCAGCCCGCGCCGGAGTACCAGCAACGTCGCCGATGCCGACTGGCTGACGGCCTTGCGCCAGCGTTATCCGGCACTCCGCGTCGAACGTTTCGAACTGACGAATCCCTGAGCGCCCATCGCGGCGTCGCGACGCCGAAGCGTCGCGACGGGTGGGCATCGCATCCGGCAGTTTCCCCCGGTCGGGCGGCGACGCCCGGGCAACGTTGATCGACATCAGTCCATGGTTGCATTGACCCACGTCATACTCGGGTCTTGCGACAACCGTCGCGCAGGCTCAACAGCCTCTGCAGAGGAGATCATCGATGACCAACCCGACGGGTCCGGCCGCGCCCTTGCCGATTCCAAACTATCTCGAGCAAACCTACTGGTGGGCCTATGTCCACCCGAAAGCGGTCTACGTGTTCGAGCGTCAGTGGCTGGTGAACCTGATACTGTGGGGAAATTTCAACCGGCTGCGGGATGCCGCGCTGGACGCGCTGGGTGCGACGCTGGACGGCCGTACACTGCAGATCGCCTGCGTCTACGGCAACCTGACCGGGAAACTGCGCGAGCGTCTGGCGGCGGATGCCGAACTGAACGTCGTCGACATCCTGCCGGTGCAACTCGAAAACCTCACGCGCAAGCTGCCGGTCGATCCGCGGGTCAAGCTGATCCACGCCGACAGCGCCGACCTGCCGATGGCCAGCGCCAGCTACGAGCGCGCGCTGCTGTTCTTCCTGCTGCACGAAATGCCCGAGGATGTCCGTCGCAAGACCATCGCCGAGGCACTGCGCATGCTCAAACCCGGCGGCCAACTGGTGATCGTGGACTATCACCAACCGAGCAAACTGAATCCCCTGTATTGGCCGATGCAGGGCATTCTGCGTACCCTGGAGCCGTTTGCGATGGACCTGTGGAGGCAGCCGATCAGCGACTGGTTGCCGCCGCACGTGCAGATTCGCGAGGCGCGCCATCGAACGCTGTTCGGCGGCCTGTACCAGATGCTGCAACTGACGGTCTGAGCGCGCTCGCGCACGACCCACGCGTGCGTTCCTCAAGACTCCGGCGTTTCTGGATGACGCAATCCAAACGCCTGGAGTCAAGCCGTGAATCTGCGTCAACTGTTGTTTGTCAGCCTGCTGGGCTGCATTGCATCGCCTGCTCACGCGGTGACGTATTGCGTGAACAGCGTCTCCGGTCTGAACGCCGCCTTCAATTCGGCGAATGCCGCCGCCGAGGGCAGCGAACACGAGATCCGCGTGCGTCCCGGCAATTACGCGTTGCCGGGCGGGCTTGAATTCAATCCCGCCGGCGACAAGGACGCCAAGGACTTCTCGTTGACCGGCGGCTGGAACAGCGGCTGCACGGCGCGCACCATCAACGCCAGCGCCACCGTGTTCAACGGCGAGAACGGCAGCGTCGACGCCGACTTCCGCTTCGTCGGCAACAACAGCCGCTATGTCATCGAAGGCATCCGCTTCATCAATTTCCGCGACTTCGATGTCGACGACGCCAACTGCAATTTCGACTGCCCGGACACCGATGTCATCCGCCTACGCTACAACGAGTTCCGCGATGGCACCTCGGTGCATATCCGCGCCAAGGATGCGCAGCAACTGACGGTGACCAACAACCTGTTCGCCGATCTGTCGCCCGGCGGCGGCTCGGCAGTGGCCTTGAGCTACGTCAACAATGAATCGCCGCCGACGATTGCCTTCAACACCGTCGCCGGCATTCTCTGCAGCAGCGGTGGCGATGCGCTCTACCTGTTCACCCAGCGCAGTGGCGTCACCCTGCACCACAACCTGGTGCAGCAGGTCGGTTGCGTCGGCAACATCACGGTGGCCGGCGGCAGCGGCGGCCAACCGGTGGCGCTGCGCAACAACCTCTACAACACGCTGGCGGGCCTGGCGCCGAGCGTCGCGATTGGCAATGTGGTGACGAACACGCCGAACTTCGTCAACAGCGGCGCCGGCGACTACCGCCTCAAGGAAACCGCCCCGGCGTCGCCCGCGATCAATGCCGGGATGACCCCGACCGAAGCCGCGACCCTCGGACTCAGCGGCCAGGTACCCTCGCAGGACCTGGATGGCCCGGCGGGCGCGCGCCAGATCGGCACCCGCTACGACATCGGCGCCTACGAGTCGTCGATCAACGATTCCAGCGTGCTCACCGTGGTCAACGAGAACGACAGCGGCGCCGGCTCGCTGCGCGCGCAGATCGCGGCCGCGAATGCGGCGCCCGGCCTGCAGAAGATCGAGTTCGCCATCCCCGGCGGCTGCACGCAGTTTCCGCACCTGATCCTGCTGCAGAGCCCGTTGCCGGACATCACCGACAGCCTGGTGATCGATGGCTACAGCGAACCGGAGTCGGCCGCCAACACCTTGTCGAACGGCAGCGATGCAGTACTTTGCGTGGTCATCGCCGCGCAGAGCGGTACCCTGGCGCAGGCCCTGCAGGTGCCCGACGGCGCCGCTGGCGCCGGCACCAGCCTGACGGTCAAGGGCCTGGCCTTCGCCGGTGCCACCGGCTTCAACGGCAATTTCACCGTGGCGCTGCGCCTGCGCGGCGGGCAGAACCATCTGGTGCAGGGCAACGCCTTTGCCGGCACCGGTCCCGGCGCGATCGGCCCGCTCGGCACGCTCGGCTTCGGCATCCAGATTCGCGACAGCGCGCAGAACGTGCTGGTCGGCGGCGCCGATCCGGAACATCGCAACAGTTTCGGCAGCATGAGCAGCAGCGCGATCGTGCTCAACGACGCCAGCAGCGGCGGCCACACCATCCAGAACAACTACATCGGCCTGACCGCCAGCGGCATCAGCGCCTCGCCGATCGGCCTCAACGGGATCTTCGCCAGCAACAGCCCCAACGTGAAGATCCTCGACAACGTGATCGCGGCGGTCGCCAGCAGCGCGGCGATCTCGATCACCGGCGCCACTGCCACCGGCTACACCATCGCCCGCAACCGCATCGGCGTGTCCGCCTTCGGGGCGCCCGGCGCGAGCTTGCGCAACGGCGTCGGCATCCAGATCGCGAACGGATCCGGTGGCCACGTCATCGGCAGCCTGATCGGCCTGGCGGCATCGAACACGATCACCAATTCCGACGACGCCGGCGTCTGGATCCTGCCGACCGCCGGCACCGGCAATGTCGTGCGTCCGAACCGGATCTTCGGCAATGGCATCAGCGGCCTTGGCCTCGGCATCGACATCGGCCCCCTGGGCCAATCGACCAACGATCCGCTGGATCCCGATGGCGGCGCCAACAACGGCCAGAACTGGCCGCAGGTCACCGCCTCGCTGCCCAACGCGGACGGCAGCCGCACGGCGACGGTTACGCTCGACAGCAAGGCCAACACCAGCTACCGGATTGACGTCTACCGCTCGCCGGATTGTCCGGCGGGCAATCGCGGCGCCAACCTGCTGAACCGCGTCGGCACCATCACCGGCACGTCCAACGCCAGCGGCCAGTTCAGCCCGACCTTCGTCATCGACGGCGCCGGCGCGCCGGGCATCTTGTCGGCGGTCGCCACCAGCCTGGCGACCAACGACAGCAGCGAGCCCGGACTGTGCTTCATCGAGCCCGCCGCGAGCACCACGACGATCACCAACGACACGCCCGACCCGTCGCAGGTCGGCCAGCCATACACCGTCACCGTGCTGGTCACCAGCGCCAGCGGCACGCCGACCGGCACCATGACGATCAGCGACGGCCAGGGCAGCCAGTGCAGCGACGAGACCATCGTCGGCGGCATTGCTTCCTGCCAGTTGCTGTCGACCAGCGTCGGCAACAAGACGTTGACCGCGAGCTACAGCGGATCCTTCACCCATGCGCCGAGCAGCGACACCGCGCCGCACCAGGTGATTGCCGCGACCACCACCACCACCATCGTCAGCGACGCGCCGGATCCCTCGCAGGTGGGCCAGGCGTACACCGTCGCCGTCGAGGTGCGCACCGCGCCGGGCAACCTGGCGATCCCGGGTGGCCAGGTCGCGGTCAGCGACGGCAGCGGCCAGACCTGCCAGATCGCCTCGCTGAGCAATGGCAATGGCTCCTGCCAGTTGACCTCGGTGGTGGCCGGCAACAAGACGCTGAGCGCCAGTTATGCCGGCGCCGTGAACTTCCTCGCCAGCAGCGACACCGAGGCGCACACCGTGGTCCCGGCGACCACCATCACGACGATCACCAGCGATGCGCCGGACCCGTCGCTGCCCGGCCAGACGTATGTGGTGGCTGTGAACGTGACCTCGGCCGCTGGCACGCCGACCGGTTCGGTCGCGGTCAACGATGGCGCCGGCGCCAGTTGCAACATCACCCTCGCCAGCGGCGGCGGTTCTTGCCAACTGGCCTCGGCCACAGTCGGCAACAAGACACTGACGGCCACCTACACGCCGGCCAGTCAGGCCTACGCCGGCAGCAGCGACACCGAGTCGCACACGGTGGCGCTGGCGGCCACGACTACCACCATCACCAGCGACGCCCCGGATCCGTCGGGCGTGGGTCAGGTGTATCTGGTGGAAGTCCAGGTGACCAGCGCAGCGGGCACGCCCACCGGCGCGGTGACGGTCAACGACGGCAGCGGCGCCAGTTGCAACGCCAACCTCAACAGCGGCTTCGCGCTGTGCGAGATGGTGTCGACCAGCGGCGGCAACAAGACGCTGACCGCGACCTATGCCGGCGATGCCAACTTCAGCGGCAGCAGCGACACCGAAGGGCATGCGGTGAGCGCCATCGCCACCACCACGACGATCCTCAGCGACAACCCGGACCCGTCGCCGGTGGGCGTCGCCTACACCGTCGTCGTCAGCGTCGCGGCCGGCTTCGGCACCCCGGGCGGCAGCGTCAACGTCGATGATGGTGTCTCGGCCAACTGCCAGATCACGCTGAACCAGGGCGGCGGCAGTTGCCAGCTCACCTCGACGGTCGCCGGCCCGAAGACGCTGACCGCCACCTATGTCGGCAATGCCAGCTACCTCGGCAGCAGCGACACCGAAAGCCACACGGTCAGTCCGGGCCAGGCCGCCGCAACCACCACGACGATCACCGCCGACACGCCGGAACCGAGCGTGCCCGGCCAGCCGTACACCGTCAGCGTGACCGTGAGCAGCCAGGCGGGCACGCCGTCCGGCACCGTGATCGTCAATGACGGCGCCGGCGCCGGCGCCAGCGAGTGCCAGTTAAACCTGGTGAATGGCAGCGGCAGTTGCCAGTTGACCAGCCAGTTCGCCGGCGGCCGCGTGCTGACCGCGTGCCTGCAGGCCAGCGCCAACTGGGCCGCAAGTTGCGACAACGAAGTCCACGACACGATCAAGGCCGACACCAGCCTCGACAGCCCGCAGATCAATCCCAGTCCGGCCGTCGAGGGCCAGGTCACCCAGGTCAGCATCGCGCTGCAGGTGCTGTCGCCGGGTGCGGGTACCCCGACCGGAACGGTGACCGTCAGCGCCAGTGCCAGCGAACAGTGCACCATCCAGTTGCCGGCGACCAGTTGCGGACTGACGCTGACCAGCCCCGGCGCGCGCAACATCACGGCCAGCTATGGCGGCGACGGCAACTTCAACGGCAGTCAGAGACAGACTACCGTGCAGGTTCTTGCCGACCAGTTGCTGCGCAACGGCTTCGAGGATTGAAGCTGGCACGGCATCGGCGCCAGTCATGGCGCCGATGCGCGGGTCGCCATTGGGCATACTTGCGGGCGCCCGTGGTCAATCTGGATCGCAGATGTTCTCGCTTGCCCTGTTGCTTGGCGCCGCCACGATGCTCGCGAATCCGGCGTCGGCCTGCGCGACCCGCGTGCAACAGGTCAAACCCGGCTTCGAAGCGGTCGCGGCCGGCATTCGCGGTGGCGACTGCCTGCGGGCCTGGCGGCACGCCAGTGGCGGTGGACCGATCTCCGGTCCGCTGCACCTGCTGTCGCTGGAATTCGACCAGGCACCACGCGGTGACCTGGAGATCGAACTGGAACGCGCCGGCGAGTTGCGCTGGGTGGGCATGGCCAGCGGCAACTGGGGAATCCAGTCGCTGCCCGCGCTGGCGGCCGAGCGCGAGGCGGCGCTACGCCGCTGGATCGACGCTTACCAGGCCGCTGCGCCGGCCGACTGGCCGGCACCCGAAGCCGGCCAATCAGTGGCAACGACGGCGGCACTCACGCTGTTGCGCGCCAGCACGGTGGTGACCCGCGATGCCAGCGGCGCCGATGCGATCCTGAGCGACGCCCTTGCCGCGGACTGGGCGCGCAGCGAAACCGGCGTGCTTGCCCTGTTGCACCTGGCGCGTTGCACGCAGAGCCTGCAGGGGCTGCTGCTCGACCGTGTCGACGAGCATTGCCGCGCGGCCGAGCGCGCGTTGGAGGACGCCGACCTGCCGATTGCGGCACTACGCGCCCGCCTCGCCTGGATCTCCGGCCAACGGCAGCGCGGCAACAGCGACGCTGCAGCGCAGGCGCTCACCGCGCTGCAGGCCGACGTCGAGGCATCGGTTCCGAACTCACTGCTGGCCATTTCGCTGTTGCAGGAACGCGCCAGTTTGCTGCGCCTGCAGGAGCGCCTCGATGAAGCGCTCGCGCAGATTCAACAGGGCCTGGCGCAACTGGAGCGCCTGGGCAGCGCCGACCGCCTGCGGCTGGCCCTGACCAGTACGCTCGGCCTGATCCAGCGCGCTCGCGGCGAGCACGACGCTGCCGAAACGGCGCTGCTGGCTGCCGTGGCGATCAGCGAGCGCATTGGTCCAGACTCGATCCAACTGGCGCGCGACCTCAACAACCTGGCGCTGATCCAGTGGGACCGGATGAACATGGCGCAGGCGCAAGCGACCCTCGATCGCTCCCTCGACATCAAGCGCAGGCGCGGCGCAACGGCAACTGATCTGGGCGCCACGCTCGGCAATCTGGCGTTGATCGCGATGCCGCTGGGCCGGCTCGACGCCGCGGAGTCCTATCTGAATGAGGCGCTGGCGATCTACCGCGAGGGCGAACCGACGCTGATGCTGGCCAACACGCTGACCAGCGCCGCACGCGTCGCCGAGGATCGCGGCAAGCGCGCCGAGGCCTATCGCATTTACGACGAGGCGCTGTCGATCTATCGCCGCCTTGCACCGGACAGTTCGCTGGAAGCCTGGGTGCATCACTTCAAGGCGGGCGCGCTCGGCGACGATGACCGGCTGCCGGAAGCGCTGAGCGAGGCCGAAACCGCCGTCGCCCTGCAGCGTCGGGTCAGCCCCGGCGGCCGCGATCTCAGTTTCGGCCTGAGTCGCCAGGCAGAACTACAGCGCGATCTCGGTCAGCTCGACGCCGCCGCCGCCAGTTTCGACGAGGCCATCGCGCTGCGTCGAAAGCACTCGCCGGGCAGCCAATCGCTGGCGCAATCCGTGTACGGTGCGGGCACCGTGGCGGCGGCCCGCGGCGAACTCGACCAGGCGCGCCAGCATTATTGCGAGGCGGTGTCGATCCTCGAGCAACAGCGCCTGCGCTGGTCGCAGACACGCGATGATCTGCTCGAACTGGGTCGCGGCAATCACGACATCTACCGCGCCTGCGCCGTCGCCTGGCTCGACGCCGGCGATCCGCAGGCGGCGTTCGACATCCTCGAACAAAGCCGCGCCCGCCTGCTGCTGGACAGCATGACCGGTCACCGCGAGCAATTGCTGTCGATGCTGCCGGGCGCCGTGATCGACGCCTGGCAATCCCTGCAACGAGACGCCGCTTCCCTCGATTCGGGCGATCTGAGCGCGCGCCAGCGCGCCTTGCAGCAGGTTGCCGAGGATCAAGCGCCGGTGTCGGCGGCGCTGCTGCTGGCCCGCCCATTGCCCTGGGCAGAACTGCAAACTCAGTTGGGCGCCGACAGCGTGATCCTCAGTCATCTGCGCCATCAGCAGCGCTTCTGGGTCGTGCTGGCCCGGCGTGGGACCGCACCCAAGTTCATCCCGGTGACCGTCGCCGCCGAGGAGATCGTCGCCCGCGCCCACCGCTTCAGCCAGATGGCGCGCACGCCGGCCGGCGACCTCGACAGCCTGGACGCCGACGGCCGCTGGTTGTACCGGCAGTTGATCGCACCGGCGAAGTCCGATCTGCGCGTCGACGACCGGCTGCTGTGGGTGCCCGATGAAACGCTGACCCTGCTGCCGCTCGGCGCACTGGTGGCCGGCGATGGTCGATACTTGATCGAGATGCACGCGTTGCGTCAGGCAGCGTCGCTGTCGGCCTCGGTGCTGGCCGACGCGCGGCAGCGGCCGCCGGCGACCCGCGAATTGCTGGCGATCGCCGATCCGAGCGCAGCGACGCTCAGCGACCGTTCCCTGGCGCGTTGGCGCGCAGTCGGCGCGAGCGGCCCGCTGCCGCCGTTGCCGGGCGCCATCGCCGAGGCGCGCTCGATCGTCGAGCTCTACGGCAGCGGCGCCAGCGCGCTGTACGGTGCGCAAGCGACCGAACGGGCGGTGCGCGAACAGGCGCCGCGAGCACGCCGGCTACATTTCGCCGTGCATGGATTGATCGACCCGTTGCGTCCACTGGACTCGGCGCTGGTGTTGGCCCCGGGCGAGGGCGGCGACAACGATGATGGGCTGCTGCTGGCTTCCGACTTGCTCACCGGCCCACCGCTGGCGGCCGATCTGGTCGCCGTCTCCGCCTGCGATCTTGGCGCCGGTCGGGTTTATCCCGGTGAAGGATTGATCGGTTTGCGCCACGCGCTGAGCGCTGCCGGCGCCGGCGAGGTGGTCAGCTCGCTGTGGCCGGTTGGCGATCAAGCCGGCGCCAGCCTGATGACGCGCTTCCACCGCGAAGTGCATGCAGGCGTCAGCAGCGACCGCGCATTGCAGGTTGCGCAGGTCGGCATGCTGAGCGACCGCGGCGTGCGCGATCGGGTCGTTCGCGGTGTTGGCGGGCTGATCGCTCAAGGCCGGATTCCAGCCAGAGTGCATCCTTTTTATTGGGCCGGCTTCGTGCTCGACGGCGGACTTGACTGAAGTCGGGCGCGGATCCGCACTACCGGCCGTCCCATCACTGCGCCGCCTGATCGCCCGGTTGTTGCCAGCCGCTCGCCAACGTGGGAGTTTCGGCAAGCTTGAATCAGCGGTGCATGGCGAGAGTAAGTTTTCGCCACTGCCGCGTTCGTCCGATCGCAGCGAGTGCCCCAATGTCCACGGCGACGAATGTTCCAGGCGGCAGCGGTTCATCGGCTATCCGCCACATGCTGCGCGAACGCATCGAATTGCTGCTGGGGCAATGGCGTTCGCGCATGGCGGCCGGCTGGGACGACAGCGCGATGGCCGAGATCGTCACCGCGCTGAACCGGTTGAGCGACGCCGCCGGAAAATTCCAGGTGCAGGCGCCCGCGCTGGCTGCGCGCGATGCCGCGGCCTATCTCGGTTTCCTGCTGGATGGCGGCATCGACCCCAACCTGGTGCAGCGCGCGCGCCTGCTGCACTACCTCGATCGCCTCGCCGAAGCCTCCGCCGAACTGGCCGAGTTGCTGCTGCGCGAAGAACTCGAGCGGCCGGCAGTGCTTTACGTACGCGCGGCAGAGCGCGAGATCAGCGGGCTCGAAGCGGCGCTGCGCGAGCAGAAATGGAAGCCGATCGTGGCCAACGCGGTTGCCGAGGTGCCGACGCTGGTCAAGGGCCGCTCGCTGGTGGCCGTGGTGGTCGATTCCGGCTGGCTCGAACAGCTCGGCGAAATCGTCGACGCGATCGACCAGAACCGGCGCACCGGTCCAACTCCGCCGCTTCTGGTGATCACCCGGGACGATTCGGTCACCGAACACCTGCTCGGCATGACCGGCAGCGCCGATGCCTTCATCGCCAATGTCGATGCCGCCGCGGTGGTGCGCAAGCTTGGCGATCTGCAACAGACCTTGAGCTCGACCGAGCCACTGCGTGTACTGATCGTCGACGACGATCGCACCCAGGTGATGTTCTGCGATTCGGTGTTGCGCCGCCGTGGCATCACCACGCGGGTGGCCAATACATCGCGCGAGGCCTTGAGCCTGGTACCAAGCTTCCGACCCGACCTGATCCTGGTCGATCTCTACATGCCGGAGATCGACGGCATGGCACTGACCGCGCGCATCCGCGAAATGCCCGGCACTCTGCTGCTGCCGATCGTGTTCATCTCCGGCGAGCAGGACGTCGGCAAACGCGTGCGTGCCATCAACGTCGGCGCCGACGATTTCCTGACCAAGCCGGTGCGACCGGCGCATCTGCTCGATGTGGTCATCGGTCGCGCCAAACGCGCCCGGGCGCTGCGTCGACAGGTCCTCGGCAGCCCGCAGAATTCCGGCAACGGACCGTTGTCGCGCGCGGCGCTGGCCTTGCGCCTGCGCAACCTCAGCGAACGTCCGGCGGCGTTGATCTCGGTTGGCCTGGAGCAGTCCGAGTCCTTGTCCGGCAAACTGCCTTCGCTGTTGCGCTTCGAAGTCGAACAGGCGCTGGCCGGGCGGATCGCCGCGCGAGTCGGTCCGGGCGACGCCTTCGCACCGTGGAACGACCTGCACTTCCTGGTATTGGCGGCACGCGGCGACGAAAGCGAGCTGCATCAGCTCGCGCAGAGTTTTCGCAGTGGCATCGATATCCGTCCGGCCGTGGTATCGAGCGGACAAATCAAGGTCACGGCACGCGTGCAACTGACGGCCGCCGATGAAGATCCGCAGCGCTGGCTCGACCGGGCGCTCGCCACTTGGTCGCAACGCACGACGACGTCGGCATCCGCGTCTGGCCAGCGCCAGATCGTCACCGGCCGCATCGACTCGCTGCCGCCAGCGCCGCGCGCGAGCGACGCCGTGTTGTATCCACAGCTGGAGTTGTGCCAGGCCGAGTATCAGCCGCTGATTCCCGCCCGCGGTCTGATCGGCGACCAGTGGCACCAGCGCTTGCGCTTGCGAGCCACGCCCACCCAGACCATCGGCGTGCTGAGATCCGACATCGCGGAAGCCGCGCGCCACGCCGGCACGCTGGCCACGCTGGACCGCATGGCCTTGAAGCTGGCACTCGACAATGTGCGATTCCACCGCGACAGCGGAAGATCAGTGCGCATCCAGGTCGAAGTCGACCTGGCGACACTGATCGATCCCGGCTTGCTGCCGTATCTGACCGAACTCATCCGCGCCAACGGGCGCCAGGATCCGGGGTTGACGCTGGAACTGGACACCGACGGCGTGATCGAACGCCAGATGCTGCTGCGCCCGGTCATCGACAGTCTGCGGCAGATCGGCATCCAGCTGTGCCTGCGCGATTTCGGCATGCAGAAGGAAGCGCCGCGATTGCTGCAGCAGATCAACGTCGATGCGATCAAGCTGGATACCGATCTGGCGCTGCAACCCACCATCGCTTTCGCCACGATCATGGCGCAAGTCCGCGACAGCGGCGTCCCGATCCAGGTCGAGGACGTACCCGATCGCGCGGCGATCACCAACCTGTGGGAACTCGGCGCCGACTACATCCAGTGCGACCTGCTGCGACCGCACGGCGCAGACCTCGATTTCGACTTCCAGGCGCTGGTGGCGTAACGGCTGCGCGCTGAATGCGAGGCCCAAGCCGGTCGCCCCTGGCGGTGCGCTTGTTCGCGAATCGAACTGGCGGCGACCATGCGGACTGCCTTTTTGTCCGCAAAGGACGCAAAGAGAGCCAAGAACCAAGGTGTTGATGTTGTGCTGGCTTTGCTTTCCTTTGCGTTCTTTGCGTCCTTTGCGGACAAATGATCTTCTTTCAGTCACTTGCGGGATGTTTGGCGAGAGTCCCGGTCGCCCCTGTCGGTGCGCTTGTTCGCGCAAATAACTCACGGAAGTAGGTCACGTTGCCTGCGCAGCAGGCTACGTGACGCTGTCCATTGTCACGTAGCCCGCTGCGCAGGCAACGTGACCTACAAACAAATGCTCTACAATCAAACGTTTAGAGGATGTTCTGTGAGAGTAGCAGTCACCCCTGGCGGTGCGCTTGTTCGCAAATCGAACTGGCGGCGACCATGCGGACTGCCTTTCTTGTCCGCAAAGGACGCAAAGAGAACCAAGAACCAAGGTGTTGATGTTGTGCTGGCTTTGCTTTCCTTTGCGTTCTTTGCGTCCTTTGCGGAAAAATTCTCTCTTTCAAATACTTGTGCAATGTTTGGAGAGAGAGCGACCGTCCATGGCCGGTCGTGCCGTTCGCTGCGAGGACTTCACGGTACTCGCGCTACTACCAGTCGGTGCGCCCCGGCAGTAGTCCTTGCAGCTCCACATCGGTCAGATTGCGCCACTGGCCGAGCTTGAGGGTACCGAGCTTGATGTTGTCGATGCGCACACGGCGCAGTTCGTTGACGCGATAACCGAAGGCAGCCGCCATCAGGCGAATCTGCCGGTTCAGGCCCTGCGTCAACACGATGCGGAATCCGTACCTGGCAATGCGTGCAGTGCGGCAGGGCAGGGTCATCTTGCCGTGGATGATCACGCCCTTCGACATGGCCGCCAGGAACTCCGGCGTGACCGCCTTGTTGACGCCGACCAGATATTCCTTTTCGTGATGGTTCTCGGCGCGCAGGATGTCGTTGACGATGTCGCCATTGCTGGTCAGCAGGATCAGGCCTTCCGAGTCCTTGTCCAGCCTGCCGATCGGGAAAATGCGTTCCTGGTGACCGACGAACTCGACAATGTTGCCGGACACCGACTCCTCGGTGGTGCAGGTGACGCCGACCGGCTTGTTCAGCGCGATGTAGACATGCTTTCGGCCCTTTTTCTTCGGCCGCTGCTTGAGCAGTGCGTGGTCCACGCGCACCTCGTCGCCGTCGGCCACATCCATGCCGAGCGTGGCGACTTCGCCATTGATCGTCACCCTGCCCTGCTCGATCAGTTCATCCGCCTCGCGACGTGAGCAGAATCCGGTCTCGCTGATGTGTTTGTTCAGGCGCATGGCGGGGCAGCGGTGAGTAGTAAGTGGTGAATGGTGAGTAAAACCCGGTGATTCCGAGCCCTGCGGTGACCGCTGAAAGCCCGTTTTCCTGCGCTGCATGGTAGGTCAGGTAGACGCACTGCTGACATCAGAAGCGACGCGCACCGCTACGCCAGCTTGTTCCACCCCTCCCAGCCGAGCGCACGCAGCGTTTCGATGTTGCGGCGATAGATCTCGTCGGTGTCCTCGATGACCTCGATGGCGCGGTCGATGCTCGATTCGCGCAGCAGGTGCAAGGTCGGATAGGGCGAACGGTTGGTGCAGTTCTCGATCGCGTCGGGCGCGGTATCGGCGAACTGGTAATCGGGATGGAAGCTCGCAACCTGCAGTTCTCCTTCCAGGCCAAGCGCTGTCACCGTGGCCTCGGCGATTTCCAGAAAGTCGTTGAAATCGTGGAAATCCTGCATTACGTGCGGATGAATCAGCAGCGTGGTTTCGATGGCGTCGACATCCGCCGCAGCGAGCACCCCGAGTTCCTCGGCGAGATCGGCGACCAGTTCATCCTCGCTGGTGGCCGCGCTGACCTGCAGGCGCACGCGGCCCTTGATGTAAGGCGCCCGCGCGAACGGGCAAAGGTTGAGGCCGATCACGGCCTGTTCCATCCAACGGCGGGTGGCGACAACCACCGGATCATCGGGTGCGGATGCGGACACAGGTACGCCCATCAAACTGGTCAAGGATCGCGATTCTGCCGCGTTGGCTGCTGCAATTGGTGCGCTTGTTCGTGCAGCGAAGCAGGGAGCGGGTTTACCCCGCGAGCTCCGTGCCTTTGTGGGAGCGGGTTTACCCCGCGAGCTCCTTGCCTTTACGGGAGCGGGGTTACCCCGCGAGCTCCTTGCCTTTGTGGGAGCGGGTTTATCCCGCGAAACCTGTCGCCGAGCAAATCCGCTCCCACATGAAAATCAGAGACCGCGGGTGAGCGCTCGCGACACCAGGTCGCTCCCATGCTGTGCGCACCAGGCGTCGCGCGGCCTGTTTGCATTTCGCGCCAGCGCCCGATCGCCCGGAACGGGCGAACTTCACCACGGCAGTTGCTCTCCGCGCGCGTGCAGGAAACCACCGCTGTGCTCGAGCTCGAGCGCGTTGATGCGTTCGATCAACTGGGCGGCCGCGCTGGCCGCATCGATGTCGCCCAGCCCGCCGGTCATGTCGGTACGCACGAAGCCGGGGTGCAGCAAGGCGACGACGATGCCACGCGGCTTGAGATCGATGGCGAGCGACTTGCCGGCGACGTTCAGCGCGCCCTTGGACATCCGATAGCCATAGTAACCACCGGAACTGTTGTCGCCGATCGAGCCCATGCGACTGGTGATGAATGCGATCTTGCTGCCGCTGCCAAGGTTGGGCAGCAGCGCCTCGGTGAGCAGCAACGGCGCCAGGGTGTTGGTCTCGAACTGGCAACGCAAGCCTTCCGCAGCTTCGCGCAATCCGCCCAGGCTCTCGCGCTGCAACATGCCGGCATTGTGGATCAGCACGTCGATGCGACGTTCTCCGACCGTCGCCAGCAGGCGGTCGAGATCGGCCGACCGGGTCAGTTCGATACCCTCGATGCATTCGGCGGCAGTTGTGGGCAGCATCGCTCCCGGCGCGCGGCACACAGCGATCACCTCATGACCGGCAGCCAGGTATTGGCGCGTCAGCTGCAGGCCGATGCCACGGGCGCTACCGGTGATCAGAATTCGCGACATGGCAAATCTCCTCGGCTGCGGGTCGCTGCATCTTCGCACCTGGGCGGTGCTCGGCGTGTGCGTTTGGCCACGGAGTTCGCAATCGAACACCGAGTGCAGGGCGGTTGGCCGCTCGAAAGTGCCATCTGTTGCCGATTGCCACCAAATCGGCGTGATTTACGCCAGATCCAGGGACACGCAAGGGGGTTTTTTCCGTCCCCGACCTTGTGGCACGCTCTTTGCGACAGGGTCTGCACTCGATGACCCAACAAGGAGTTTCCCCAATGCGTCTTGGACTGACTCGCTGGAGCGTGCTGGCAGTAGCCCTGACCGCCGCAGTCGCTGCCCACGCCGCCGATCTGGTGGTGGCCGCCGGCGCCAATGCCGACACCGGCAGCCGTTCGGTGCGGGTGCCGGCTGGCATCGCGGTGGGCGTCATCGACACCGGCAGCGGCGATGTCATCGTCGAGGCCGGCGCGATCACGCGCGACATCGACACCGGCAGCGGCAGCGTCGAACTCGGCGCCAATGCCAGCAGCGAACGCATCGACACCGGTTCCGGCGGCGTACGCCTGGGCACCGGTGCCCAGGCCGGCGTCATCGATACCGGCAGCGGCAGCGTGCGGCTGGGCAGCGGCTCGCGCAGCAAAGCCATCGATACCGGCAGCGGCAGCATCAACGGTGCCGATCGCGTGCTGATCGACGGCGACATCGATACCGGCAGCGGCTCGATCGAACTCGGCAGCGGTTCAATCGTGCGCGGCAAGGTCGACACCGGCAGCGGCAGCGTGAATTTCACCGGCGTGGTGGTCGAAGGCCGGATCGATACCGGCAGCGGCAACATCACCCTGGTGGATTGCCAACTGCGCGGCGACCTTATGACCACGCGCGGTGAGGTCAAGCTGGAAGGCAGTACCAGCGTGGGCGGCGATCTGATCATCCGCAAGTCCAGGTGCTTGGGAATCTGCTGGGGCGAAAACCGACCGACGCGGGTGGTGATCGGCGCCGGCGCCACGCTTGCCGGGGACATCGTGAGCGAACGCGAGACCGAACTCTGGGTGCACGAAAGCGCACGCATCGGCAAGGTCAGCGGCACCCAAGTCAAGCGCTTCAGCGGCGAGCGCCCTTGAGCCAGGGGTAGCGGCAGACGAGCGCCATGCGATGCGGAGCTTCCCGATGTCTACAATGGGCGCCCGTCCGCACTCGCGCATGATCATCGATGGCCAGCCTGAAATCGATGCTGAGCCTGCTCGCGGAGCACGAGGCGCTGCTGCTGGCGCTGCTCGAAGCAACCGACGGACTCACCTTGAGCGAACTGGCGTTGCGTCTGGCGTCGCGCGGCAGCGACGCCATGCCGACTCAGGGTGCACTGCAGCGGATGCTCGATCTGGGCATCGTCGAGGAACGACCCGGCGAGTCGGTGTACCTGGAGCTGAGTTTGCCGTTGCGCGGCTTCCTCGGGCATCTGCTGCATTCGCACGAGTTGGTGACGCCGGAAGCCATCCGTGGTTACGTCAGCGAGATCGACGGCCAGGCTAACGCACTGGTCGATGCCGGTCTGCGCGGCGACGCGCAGGCGGCGGTGCTGGCGCTGGAGCGCATGGCTGCGGCGATCGAGCGGGTGCGCCACTACGCCAGCGCCAATCACGATGCCATTCTCGAACGGGTGCTGCGCGCCAAGGCCGGCGCCGACGGTTTCAGCGTGCGCGAGCGCTATCTGCGCATCAATGCGCTGTGGCAGGACTACCTCAGCCCACTGCGCGCGCTGGTGGAGCCCGGCGAATGGGCGCACGCCAGCTTCGACCGCCTCGGCGATATCCTGCTGTAAGCGCGTGAGGCGTTCATGGCGCACGGTGTGGTCGCCGACGCCTGCGAGCGCACGCGCGCCAGACTGGTGCGAATGCGCGCGCAGGCGCAGGGTTGTTATGCCGACGCCTACCGCGAACTGCTGCCGCTGTACGAGCGGGCGCGGCGGCAGAACCTGATCAGCGAGGGCTGCGGTCGCTGGCTCGAGCACCTGAGCCGCCATGGAGCGTCGAAACTCGCCAGGGTGCTTCCGGTGGCGCGGGTGAGTTGGCAGGGGCAGTTCAACGACGCTGCGCTGGCTGCGCGACTGGTGGCGCTGGTGCGCTTCGACCCGGTGCCGCCGCCGCCGTTGACGGATGCCGCTGGCGAGCGCCCGGACGTGGTCTCGGTCAGTCGTCTGCGCAGCGCGCTGAGCGCTGCGGCGCCGATCGACGACCAACGCTTTCCCGGCGGACCCAAGCACGAACACGCGGACTCGCGCGGCGAGGCAGTGGCGCGCTTTCGCGACTCCAAGGTTGGCGCCGTGGACGCGCCGGCCATGGTCCATCTCAGAGGAATGCCGGGCGCGCTGCTGCAGTCGGCCGAGGGCTGCATCGATCTGGCGCAAGCGACCGCCGAGCACGGCGCGTTTATCTTCGCGGTGGACGATCTCGAGCGCTTCAGACTGAGCGGCAGCGTCGCCGTCGTCGAAAATCGCGAGGCCTTCTTCGCCGCCGAGCGCTTGCAGGTGCATGGACTGCCGGCGCGCAGTTTTGTACTCGGCAACGGGCGCCTGTCGCTGCGTCTGCGCAGTTGGCTGGCGCAACAGACGAGTTCGGCGCCGGCCATCGAGTTGTGGCACTGCGGCGACTACGACGCTGCCGGCCTCTGCGATTACCTTGGACTGCGCGTCGCCGGGGCCAACGTGCGCTTGTTCGTTCCTGCCGATCTGGATCAGTTGCTGCAGCGGTACGGCAAGCCGACACTGGTCATCGGCAATGCCGAACTGGACGGACTGCGTCGGCGCATGCCCGACCGCGACGTCGACGCGGTTTGTGCGTTGCTGCAAGCGCACGGCTGTGGACTGGAGCAGGAGCTGCTGCTGGCCGCCGCGCAGCACGGCGGACCTGCGGCGCGGTAGACTTTGCGGCGAACGCCAGTTTCTGCTGGCGACGACCGCGGAGATAGCTGATGAGCAAGGGCCTGAACCAGAAGAAGAACGAGAAGAAGCAGCCGTTGAAAACGCCCAAGGAGAAGAAGCTGGCCAAGCAGGAAAAAGCCAAGGCGAAATAGCCTCGGCGATGCTGGCCGCGCGGCGACCGCGACATGCAGCCTGGCTCCGACGTCACGCAGTTGCTGCAGCTGTGGCAGTCCGGCGACCAGCGCGCGCTGGATGCCTTGCTGCCGCTGGTTTACGACGAGTTGCGGCGCCTGGCGGCGCATGCACTGCGCGGCCATCGGGGACATGACACGCTGCAGCCGACCGCGCTGGTGCACGACGTGTTCGTGCGCCTGCTCGGCGCGGCATCGCTCGACATCAGCAATCGCAAGCACCTCTACACCACCGCCGCCAGGCTGATGCGCCAGGTGCTGGTCGACCGCGCTCGAGCGCAGTTGCGCGACAAGCGCGGTGGCGGGCAGTGGCAGCGCGTGGATCTGATCGAGGCACTCGCGCTGCCGATCGAACAGGATGTCGAACTGCTCGATCTGGACCGCGCGCTGGCCGAACTCGGTGGCCTCGACGAGCGCATGGCGACAATGGTCGAGCTGCGCTACTTCGTTGGCCTGGAGGTCGCTGAAATCGCCATGCTGATGGAGATCGACGAACGCACCGTCTACCGCGACTGGGCCATGGCCCGCGCCTGGCTGAAGCAGCGGTTGGCGTGACCCGGTCTCACCCAACATCCCACAAGTGATTGACTTGTATGGGAGCGACCCTGTGTCGCGAGCTGTCGCCCAGAGCTCGCGACACTAGGTCGCTCCCACATGTTCGATGCGCGTCCCCGGCGTCAGCCCGCCGGCACTTTCGGCGTATGTTTGGCCATGTCCACGAATCCGCCGACCAGCCCTTCGCAACTCCGCTTCGCGCGCCTGCGCGAGGAGTTTCATGCGCTGCTCGGGTGTTCGCTGGCCGAGCGAAACCCGCGCCTGACGCGTTTGCAAGCGGACGACCCGAGCCTCGTCGACGAGCTGCGGGCGCTCCTCGATAGACTCGACGAAGCCGATCTTGCGCCGACGCCGACCGATGATTTGCGCGGCCAGCGTTTCGGCCCGTATCAAGTCGAGGGCGAAATCGGTCGCGGTGGCATGGGCGTGGTCTATCTGGCGCGCCGCGTTGATGGCGCCTTCGAGCAACAGGTCGCACTGAAGCTGCTTCCCGGCGGCACGCGCTCGCGCGAGCTTGCCCAACGCTTCCTGCGCGAGCGGCAGATCCTGGCGCGTCTGGATCACCCGGCCATTGCGCGCCTGATCGATGGCGGCGTCGATTCCGGCGGGCGTCTGTGGCTGGCGATGGAATACATCGATGGCGTCGACCTGACGCGCGCCTGCGCGTCGCGTGCGTTGTCGCTCGACGCTCGAGTGATGTTGCTGATCGAGATCTGCGCCGCCGTCGCTTATGCGCACAGTCGGCTGGTGGTGCATCGCGACATCAAGCCTTCGAACATCCTGATCGACGCGCTGGGGCGCCCACACCTGCTCGATTTCGGCATCGCGCGCTTGGACGATGATTCCGGGTTGTCGGCCACGCTGACCGGCAGCGCAGCGTTGACACCGCGTTACGCGGCGCCCGAGCAAATGGCCGGCGAACGCGCCACCACCGCAGCCGATGTTCACGCGCTGGGGGTGGTGCTGCGCGAGCTGGCCGACGACGCCGCGCCAGAGCGGGGTGGCGCCGGGCGACGTGCCGAACTGCTGCGGGTGGTGGCCAAAGCCACGGCCGTTGATCGCGAAGCCCGTTACGCGGGTGCCGCGGCGCTCGCGGACGATCTGCGCGATTGGTTGGCCGGACGCTCCCTGCGCAGCGGCATCGGCAGCGCCCGAGCACGTTTGCGCGCCACGCTGCACCAGTATCGATGGCCGCTGGTGAGTGCGCTGGGGGTGCTGCTGGCGATGGCGATCGGCACCGCGCTGACACTGCGCCAGGCCGCCATCGCCGAGCGCGAGAGTGCGCAGGCTCACGCCAATCTGGATGCCTTGTTGAACGTGCTGGCCGCCGCCAGTCCGGAGGTCTACGCCGGGCGCGAGCCACGTGCCAGCGAGTTCCTGGTGGAGGCAGCGCGCCGGCTGGAACAGCAAGCCGGAGAAGATCCCTTGCTGATCTGGCGCAGTCACTCGCAGATCGGCGTTGGATTGATGAACCTCGGTCGCTTCGCGGAAGCGGAAACGTTGCTGCGCAGGGCATTGCAGGCGCTGGATCAGTTGGCGCCTCGCGACCTCGGGCGCGAGCTGGACACCTTGCGCTATCTGACGCTGGCGCAGCGTGGTGGCGCCGATGCGGCGGCGGTGCAACGCGTCGGCGAGCGCATCGCCAGGGTCGTTGCCGAACCCGGCGCGCCGACAGGGCCGGCGATCAGCGCGCTGTCCAGCGCAGCGAGCACGTTGTCGCGACTGGGCACCAGCAGCGCAGCAATGGTCTGGTTGGCGCAGGCCGAAGCGCTGCGCCAGGCAGCGCCCGAGATGCCGATCGAAGCGCTGGAAAACTACTGGCGCCAACGGGGCTGGGCGGCACTGCGCATGCTCGAACTGGATGTCGCACAGGCGTCGCTGGCACAGTCGTTGGCGGTCATCGACGCGGCGCCCGCCGCATTCAGTGCGCTGCGACGTGCTGAGGCCGAATTACTGCTGGCGGATGTCGCATTGCTGCGTGGCGACGTGGCGTCGGCGCGAGCGGCACTGTCCAGAGCCGTGCCAGCGTTCGACGCCGAATATCCGGCGGATCACCCGGAACGCGTCGGCTTGCTGCTGATCGACGCACGCATCCAGCTGGCGTCGGACGCCGCCGCCGCGGCCCTGCAGCAACTCGACGCGGCCGCGCGACAACTGCGCGAGTGGGAGCGCGGCTCCAGCGACGACAGCCAGCGCCAGGATGCGCAGATCGCACGCGCACTGCGTGCCGAGGCGCTCGCAATGCTCGGCGATTGCCCGTCTGCCATCGACCTGCTCGGTGAGCACGAACCAGCGCTGCTGATGAGCCGCAGGGCGATCTGGCAACGCGCGGCATTGGTCGTGACACGACTTTGTCGAACGGGCAGTGCCGAGTGAAGGTGGCCGACCGCGAGTGCCCGCACCGACGCATGGCGGATCTGCCGATGATCTACGAGTAGCTTCGTAAGTTAGATTAAGCAAGATCCATGAAGGCTTAATCGCAAAAGCATTGCTTGTCTACGACAGCGTTCGTATGTTGGGGCCGCACCACCCCACCACTAAGGAGTACAGCCATGTTGCGAAGCCTGCTGATCTCGGTCGCCCTGACCGCCGGAGCCGCTCTGTTTCCCCTGCAACTCATGGCGCAATCGACGCCGATCCGCGGTCCCGTCGAATTTCGCACCGACCGCAATCCGACCGAAATCTCCGAATACGTCAGCGCCGTGGACCGACGCCTGCAGCGCGGTCGTTATGACCGCATCGATTCGAAAGACCGCGTATGGATGCTGCGCCAGATCGCTGCGCTGAAGGCCGAACTGGACCTGGTGCAATCGGGCGGCAACGCGCCGCCGCGACTGCAGATACTCGCCGGCGAATTCGAACTCGGCGTGATCCGCATCGAAGAAGGCAGCATCATCTGCCGCGTCGAACGGCGCACCGGCACGCGCTTCGAAGAAAACCGCTGCTACACACAGAAGCGCCTTCGCGAAGACGAGGAACGCTCGCGCGACACGCTGCGCGAATGGAAGCGCCCGCAGGCCATCGGTGGGTCCGGGGATGCTTGAGTCCTTCTGACGCAGCTCAGGGTGGCGCGGCGCACGTTCCTGCATCTGCCGCAACCGGCAGGGAGGTTGGATCCGCCCGCGTTCGCGCCACCCGATTGATGTCGCTCAACAGCGGTACGGCGGTGCAGCGTTAGTGTGACTCAACGGCCCGCAATGCACGCAGAGTCTGCTGTTGGAGGTGTCCTGATGGCCGATGTCACTCCCCGGCCTTTCCGCATTCTGTCGCTGGCCGGAGGCGGTTATCTTGGTCTGTACACGGCTTGCGTTCTTGCCGGACTGGAAGCGCGCGCGGGCGAGCCGTTGGCGCGCCGTTTCGATCTGATTGCGGGCACGTCGGTCGGCGGATTGCTCGGGTTGGCGCTGGCTTTCGAACTGCCGGTGGCGAAAATCGTCACCCTGTTTCGCGAACGTGGCAGCGAGATCTTCTCTGCGCGTGGATTGCCGACCAGTCGCGTCGGGCGATTGCTCGATCTGACCCGCGCCGTGTTGGGTCCGAAGTACTCGGGCGATGCCTTGCGTGCTGCGCTGGACGAGATCTTCAACGGTCGCTGCCTCGCCGAGGCCAAACACTCGCTGGTGGTGCCGGCGGTGAATGTGTCGCTGAGCCAGACCAAGGTGTTCAAGACGCCGCACGGGGAAATGTCGATCGGCGACGGGCATGTGTTGGCAGTCGATGTGGCCATGGCGACCTCGGCTGCGCCCGCGTATTTCCCGTCGGTCAGGGTCGGACCGCATCTTTACGCCGACGGCGGCATTTTCGCGGTGGCGCCGGACCAGGTTGCGCTGCACGAGACCGAGCACTTTCTGGGCGTCGCGCTGAAGCGCGTCAGGATGCTGTCGATCGGCACGGCGACCGCCGGCTACCGACCGGCCGACGGGGTCGACGCCAACGATGGGGCGGTAGGCTGGTTGTCCGACGGACGCCTGATCCTGACCACCGTGTCGGTGCAGCAGCAGCACGTCGAATCGATGCTCGAGGACCGCCTCGGTGCGCGCTATCAACGACTCGACGCGGAGTGGCCGGAAGCAGCTGGACTGGGCATCGATATCGCCACGCCCGAAGCTGCCGAAGTACTTGCGCGGATGGCCGAGCGCACCCTGGCGCGGATGTCGAGTTCGGCCTGGACACAGGCGCTGGGACGCTGAGCCGAACCCGTTCGAAGCTTGGCGTGGTCGCGCATTCACCGCAAACTGCGCTACCTTGTTCGCCCATCGGCATGACGGACGCTGTAATGGCCAACCGACCGCGAAAGACTCCGACTGCGTCGGGCGCGCAAGCCGCGCCGATCGGCGTTGGCGTGATGACCGAATCCAGCCGGCCGCCGGCCGGAACCGAAAGCCCCACCCGGAGTGTTCCGATGTCCGAGAGTCCGCAGGACCGCAATGTCGATCAGATCCGCGACATCCTGTTCGGTGGCCAGATGCGCGATTACGAGCGCCGCTTCCAGGATCTGGCCGAGCGCGTCGAGAGCGAGAGCGCGCGTCTGCGGCAGGATCTCGACAAACGCCTGACCCAGCTCGAAAAGCGTCTCGACGAACAGGTCGAGAAGCTGACCCGGGCGCAGCGGCAGGAAGCCAGCGACCGCACCCAGGCGGTCGACGATCTCGAAAGCCGCGCGCTGCAGGCGCAGCGCACTTTGCGCAGCGAACTGCAGGGCGGGCTGCAGACCCTGGAAGGCGAAGTGGCGACACGCGACGAGCGCCTGCGCGAGGAACTCGCCGCGTTGCGCCAGTTGCTTGCCGAACGCGTCGGCGAGCTGACGGCGCAGCAGGTGCGCGCCGACCAGGACGTGCGCGCAGACAAGGTCGGCCGTGCCGACCTGGCGGCACTGCTGACCGAGGTCGCGCTCCGACTCAAGGGCGAGTTCGAATTGCCGCTGCCGCGGCGTTGACCTGACCCGGCAGCGGACCGACCCGTGTCCGAATTCGACCGCTTGCGGGAGGTGCTGCTCGCCGACGAGCGTGCGCGCCTGGATCGGCACGAATCGGCGATCGAACGGACGCGCCAGGCGCAAGCGGAACTGCCGCTCAAGCTGCCGCAGTTGCTGGAAGCGGCGCAGCGCGGCGAGGGGCGCGAGGCGCTGCATCGCGCGCTGGCGCCGGCAGTGGCTGCCGCGTTGACCGACGCGGTCAGGCGCGACCGCCGTACCATCGTCGACGCGCTGTTCCCGATCATCGGCCCGACCATCCGCAAGTCGATCGCCGAGGCGCTGCGCAGTTTCGTCGGCGACCTCAACCGCGCGCTCGAACAAAGCCTGTCGTTGCGCGGCTGGGCCTGGCGCTTCGAAGCCTGGCGCAGCCGGGTGCCGTACGCGCAGGTAGTGGTCAAGCACACGTTGCGCTACCGCATCGACCACCTGTTCGTGATCGAGCGCGAGTCGGGCCTGTTGCTGCATCGTTATTCGGCGCCGGAATTGCCGGACCTCGATTCCGATGCGATCGCCGGCATGCTCACCGCGATTGGCGATTTCGTGCGCGATTCGGTGCAGGCGCCAGCCGATTCCGACGCCGGGCTGGCTTCGGCCACGGTCGGCGAACACCTGTTGCAGGTGCATGAGGGGCCGATCGCGGTGCTCGCCTGTTTCGTGCGTGGCGTGCCACCGAGCACGCTCGCCGAACTGCTGTCGACCGGGATCGAAAACCTGCATCGTGGCCAGGCCGCCGCCGAGCAGGTCGCTGCGGCATTCGACTGGGACGCAGAGGCAACCCGCGAGTTCGACATCGGCGTGCTGTCGCAGTTGGGCATGCCGACGACACCGCCGCCGCCGGCACGCTGGCCGATGGTTCTGCTCGCGCTGCTGCTGTTGACACTGGCGGCGTGGCTGGGGATGCGCGAGTGGCAGTTGCGCGGCGAGGCGCAGCGCCTGCGCGCCGCGGTGGCGGCGACGCCCGGCTGGCAATTGCTGTCGCTGCAGCGCGGCCAGCGCTGGTCGCTGCGACTGCTGCGCGATCCGGATGCGGCGACGACCTCCGATCTGGCCGAGCGCGCCGGCATCGACGTCGCGCGGCTCGTGATCGCGGAGATCCCCTATCTGGCGCTCGACGATGAGGCGCTGGCGCGGCGCCTGATGCGTGCGCTGGCGCCGCCGGACGAGGTGCAGATCGAGGTTGTCGATGGCGTTGCCCGCGCCAGCGGCCACGCCCCGGCAGCGTGGATCGCGGCCTTCAACGAACGTGCTCCGCTGCTTGCCGGCATCCGGGGACTGGACAGCTCAGGAATGGTCGGCACGCCGGATCCGGCGCTGGAGCAGGAATGGCAGACGCTCAAGGACGCGGTCGAGCGCGCGCGCATGCGGTTTCTGCGCGGCAGCAGCGAGGCGACCGCAGAGCTTCCGGCGTTGGCCGACGACATGCGCCGGGCGCTGGAACTCGGGCGTATGCTTGGTCGATCGTTGTCTTTCCAGGTGCAGGGTTGGAGCGATGAGGGCGGCAGTCAGCGGCGCAATCTGGAACTGCGCGCCCGGCGCGCAGAAGTACTGCGCCAATACTTGCTCGCGGCCGGCGTGCCGGCCGCGCACATTGTGCCGGGTCCGGACGATGCAACGCCGACGCTGCCGTCCGCCGGCGTACGCTGGATCGAAGGCGCCACGCGATGACTGAGCAACCGCGCAAGATCTGTCTGCTCGGCGATTTTGCGGTCGGCAAAAGCAGTCTGGCCGCGCGTTTCGTGCGCAATACCTTCTCCGAGAAATATCTGACCACGGTCGGGGTCAAGGTCGACAGCAAGATGGTCGAGCTGGGCGACGACCGCGCGGTCAAGCTGGTGGTCTGGGATCTTGCCGGCAAGGCCGAACTCGACAGCCTCAACAAGGGCTACATCCGCGGCGCGCACGGGCTGATGCTGGTCGCCGACGGCACCCGCGAGGCCAGCCTGCGGGCGGCCTTGTACCTGTGGATGCAGTCGCAGAAACAACTGCCCGGCGTGCCGGTGGTGATGCTGATCAACAAGCTGGATTTGATCGATCGCTGGGAGGTATCGGCCGCGGACGTGGCGCGTCTCAAGGAGAGTCTGCCGACCTACCGCACCAGCGCCCGCGACGGCGACTGCGTGGAAGAGGCGTTTGCCACGCTGGCCCGCGCGATCGTGGAGCGCAACGCATGAGGAACTGGCCGGATAGCGCCACGACCGCGTTGACGCGATACCTGGTCGATCGCGCCCACCCGCTGGTGTTGAGCCTGGACGCCGGACGCAAAGTGCGCGAGGTGCATGGCGATGGCACGCGCTACGGTTATCCGCTGGGCGATTTCAGCGAGCTGCTCGATCTGATCGACAACCTGCTGGTGGGCGCGGATGACCGCCAGCCTGCGGTCTGGCCGCTGGTCGACATCGGCCGTGGCCATCATGCCGCGGTGCTGTGGATTCCGGATGCGCCGTTCGACCATCTGGCGCTGACCGATGCCGACACCTGCACCGCCGAGTTGACCGAACGTCAGCAGGCGGCGAACGAACTGGCGCTGTCCGGCATCGAGAAATCGCGCACCATCCGCGAGCTCAAGAAGACCCGGGCGGAACTCGAGGCGCGCAGCCAGGCGCTTGCCGACACCCAGAAGTTCCAGAAGCGCCTGATCGACACACTGTCGCACGACATTCGCACCCCGCTGACCTCGATCAGCGGTTATGCCGCGCTGCTGGAGCCCTACCTGACCCACAACACCGCGCTGCACCGTGCGCTCGGCGCGATCCAGCGCAACGCGGTTTATCTGAAATCGCTCGCCGAGAACCTGCTGCAACTGGCAACAGCCGGTCAGGTCGATGTGGCGCTGCTGCAGCGGCGCCCGTTCGTGCTGGAACAGTTGGCCGCCGATGTCGAGGGCGTGGTGCGGCCGATGGCCGATGGCAAGGGACTGGCGCTGAGCGTGCAGGCCAGCAGCAGCGTCGAGCGCATGCCGTTCTACGACGATCTGAAACTGCAGCAGATCCTGGTCAATCTGCTGTCGAACTCGGTGCGCTACACGTCGAACGGGCGTGTGGAAGCCAGGCTCGTTTTCGACGGCAACGAGCTCACGATCAACGTCAGCGACACCGGCGCCGGCATTGCGCCCGAGTATCAGCAGGGCGTCTTCGAGCCGCTCAATCGCGGCGCCCAGCAGGGCCGCGAAGGCGCGGGGCTGGGCCTGTCGATCGTCAAGCAGTTGGTCGAGCAGATGGGCGGCAGCGTCGAGCTCGAATCGGCAGTCGGCGTCGGCAGCCGCTTCAGCATCGTTCTGCCGGAGGCGATCGCCGACGACAGCCAGCCGCCGACGCCGCTCGGCGACGAGCCGCTTCTCCACCTCGCCAACCATCGCGTGCTGATCGTCGACGACGACCCCGATATCTGCGAGCTGTTGCTGTGGTCGCTGCGCGACATCGGCTTCGCGCCGGAAATCCTCGACGACCCGGCGCGGACCCTGGCGCGGGTGGCAGAACTGCAGCCGGGACTGGTGCTCATCGATGTAGACCTCGGTACGCGCTCCGGCTTGACCATCGCCCAGGAACTGCGGCTGCAGAAGTACAGCGGCGCGCTGGTGGTGTTTTCCGGGGCCTCCGATACGCGCACGCGGCGCGCCGCGGAGAAAGCCGGCGCCGACGCATTCCTTGCCAAACCGCTCGATCTGCGCCGGTTGTTGGCGTGGATGCGCGGGATGTTGCCGGCGGCGTGAATCCGGTGAGCGCGCAGCATTCGTAGCTGCCGCAAGAGCCGTTCAGGTTCAGGCACAACACCCTCCCCGATGTTCGGGGAGGGCTGGGGAGGGGTCAGGCAAGGAACCGTTCCAACGATCTTGGGACTTTCATGCTTGCGGGTGGCGCACGCGCCATGACTGTTGGTCAGGGACGTCTGCCCAGGCGCCTGGCCATCGCCTGCTCGATGCGAGCGAGCAAGGCTGGATCGCTGATCGCACCGTCGTGCACATACACTTCGACGCCATGCGCCGGTACCACGGCGCGAGTCTGGCCAGTGGTTGCCGCGCGAACCTCATGCCCGTCGAACGCGGACCGCCAGTCCAGCGTCTGCGACGGCAGCAACTCACCGAGCGCAAACGTGGTCTCGGTATCGCCCTTGTTCAACAGCACCAGCGCCGTCTGCTGCGTATCGCCGTGTTGCAGCACGCGCAGGAAAGCGGCGCGATCGCCGGCAAACTCGAGGTTGACCTGGATTCCGCGCTGCAGAGCCGGCGTCGCCTTGCGCACCTGGGCGATGCGCTTGAGGTGCTGGTGGATCGGGTGGCTCGCAGCACCCGCGATCCGCTCGGCGCCGAAGTAGTTGCGGTTGCCCTTGTGCTCGGCGGTGCCGCGCATGAAGCCGATCTCGGAGCCGTAATAGACCACCGGGATGCCGCGCACGGTGAATAGCAGGTTGTGCGCGTCGATGAAGCCGGTGTCGCTGGCATTCATGCGCGCCATGTCGTGGTTGTCGTAGAAGGTGGTCAGCTCGTAGGGGTTCGCGTACGGGCCGTCTTCCAGGAACAGCGCCTTTTCGATGGTCGCGAAATCGCTGCCCGGCTTCTCGAACACCTCGGTCATCGCGCCCTTGAGCGGAAAGTCGAGCACGCTCATGCCGCCGTTCTCCGGCCAGGTGTGCTCGGCGATCTTTTCCGGCTCGAAGGCGAAGCGCTCGCCGAACAGGAAGATGCCGGGCCGGTGGGCGCGAATGCGCGCGTTGAAGGCCTTCCAGAAGGCGTGCGGCATATGGCCGATGGTGTCGATGCGCAGCGCGTCGGCGCCCTGGTCCAGCCACTGAGTGTAGGCACCGACAAAGTACTCAAGCACCTCGGGCCGACGGTCGTCGAGGTTCGACAACTGCACCAGATCCCTTTCTGCACGGTAAAAGCGGTGCAACGGCGTCTGCTCAGGCGTCAGTTGTTCCGGTGGCAGGTTCTGGTGGTCGGCGACCAGCGTGCCGTCCTTGTCGTAAAGCTCACCGAACTTGGGCTGGTCGACCGGCATGCTGAACGATGGTGAGCCGTGGTTGGCGACCACATCGAGCACGGTCTTCAAACCGCTGGCCTTGAGCGCCGCGGTCAGCCCGGCGAAATCCAGATCCGGACTCGGCAGGTGCTCATCGAGTACGTAGAAATTGACGCCCCAGTAACCGTGATATCCGGTCTTGCCACCGTCGCTCATGCTGGCCCCGTAGATCGCCGGGTCGCCGCCGCTGAAGGCCTCGTCCGGGTTATCGACGATCGGTGTCAGCCACAGCGCGGTGAAGCCCATGTCGGCGATGTATGCGGCGTTGTCGGCGATGCCCTTGAAGTCGCCACCGAGGTAACCGATGTTGTCGACCACGCCATCCGGCGTGCCCGGTGTCGGCCGATCGAACGTCGGGTGCGCGCCGCCCTGCTCGCGCTGGTCGTTGCCCGGATCGCCGTTGACGAAGCGGTCGGTCAGCACGAAATAGACGTTCTCGGCGGCGAAGGGTTCGAGCGTGCCGTAGTAGTCGGCGGGTGCTTCGGTCGACAGCGGAGGCGGCGTCGCGGCGCAGGCGCCGAGCAGCAGGAGCGCAGCCAGCAACAGCGAACGTAGGTCACGTTGCCCGCGCAGCGGGCTACGTGACATCGAAGGGAGAGTGTCACGTAGGCCGCGTTGCGGCCAACGTGACCTACGGGTCAATCGCAGCATCCGACTTCCTCCTCAATGCGCCGCGGCCATCGGCCCGAGCGGCGCCGATTTGGGCTCATGCACACGGATCAGGCAGACGGCGCCGATGATCAGGCTGGCGCCGCTGATGATCAGCGCGTAGATCGGCTGATTGTCGAACAGCACACGCAAGGTCAGTCCCAGAAGCGTTGCGGCGACGATCTGCGGGATGACGATGAACATGTTGAAGATGCCCATGTAGACGCCCATGCGATTGGGATCGACCGAACTGGCCAGCAACGCGTAGGGCATCGACAGAATGCTCGCCCAGGCGACGCCCACCAGTGCGAACGACCCGATCAGGTACACCGGTTGGCTGACCACCGCCATCGACAGAAAGCCGATGCCGCCGAGGATCAGCGACACGCAGTGCACCAGCCGGCGATTGAGCACGACCCGCGAGGCGTAGAAGCTCAGCAGCAATGCGACCGCCATCGACGACAGTCCGTAGTACCCCATGTAGGAGCCAACCAGATCGGCCGCATTCTGGAATGCGGCATTGGCCGCCGCGAAGGCCTCCGCCTGCGCCGGGATGCTCATGTCGAATGCCGTCGCATCCGGCGCCGGTGACTTGAACACGTGCTCGGTCAGCGCCGGCGTGGCCATGCTCCACATGCTGAAGAAGGAGAGCCAGCTGAAGAACTGGACGACGCCGATGTTGAACATCTGGCGCGGCATGGTGAGGATCAGGTGGAAAATCTCGACGAACAGGTTGCCGCCCTTCTTCTCTGCAGCGAAGCGTTCGAGGTCGTCGGGCGGGTACTCTTTCGTGGTCAGCACCGTGTACAGGATGCTGATCAGGAACACGAAGGCGCCGATCGCAAAGGCGATCTTCACAGACGGAGGCACCACGCCCGGTCCTGCTTCGTTCGAGACCCCCATCTGGGTCACGAACCACGGCAGGTTGCTGGCCACCCAGGTGCCGATGCCGATGATCAGCGTCTGCATGACGAAGCCATAGGAACGCTGGCGCTCGGACAACTTGTCCGCCACCAGTGCGCGAAACGGCTCCATGCTGATGTTGATCGACGCGTCCAGCACCCAGAGCAGGCCAACGGCCATCCACAGCGTCGGCGAGTGCGGCATGAACAGCAGCGCGATCGAGGCCAGGATCGCGCCGATGAGGAAGTACGGCCGGCGGCGACCGAGGATCGGGTGCCAGGTACGGTCCGACAGATAGCCGATGATCGGCTGCACCAGCAGGCCGGTCAGCGGCGCCGCGATCCACAGCATCGGCAACGCATCCTTGTCGGCGCCCAGCGTCTGGAAGATGCGCGACATGAAGCCGCCCTGCAGGGCAAATCCGAACTGGATTCCGAGGAACCCGAACGACATGTTCCAGATCTGCCAAAAGGACAAGTCGGGTTTCTGATTCATGAACCACTCCCAGGCGACCTCGGTTACCCCATCGATGATGCCTCTCCCGCGCAGCGACCGGCACCGCTGCGCCCCGCCGCATCGTAGGTGGCGTGGACGGCGACGCACAGGGGATGCATTCGTATTCATCCTCAGGCGAGCGCCGCGGCGGCCGGCGCCGCGCCTTGCTGCGATGCCGACAAACACCGAGGTTGGGGACGATTCGCCTTAGCCTTTGCGGCGCAGCAGTGCTTAAGTCAGCTTGAATACGTATGCAGAAGAAGCTGGCTAGTTTGCCAAGTCAGTATTATCGCCCCATCTCGCCGTCCTGAACGTCGGCGTAAAGGTGACTGGCGCAACCTGACGCTGCGCCGTCGAGCAAAACGAGTCGACTTGGGGGGTTTCAACATGGTCCACAAGCGCAATTTGTTGAGTTTGGCACTTGCATCCGCTTTGCTGGGATTTCTTGGTGCGAATCAGGTGCACGCGCAGTCGGACAACACAAACAGCGAAGACGAGGCCACCGCTGACAACACATCAAAAGCTGGTGCGGGAGACGCAGCCGAGCTTGATGTGGTCGTTGTGACCGGCATTCGCGGCGCAATCGAGAGCTCGACGGCGGTCAAGCGGTCGCAAACATCGATTGTTGAATCGATCTCGGCGGAAGATATTGGCAAATTGCCGGATCAGTCCATTGCGGAGTCGATTGCGCGATTGCCGGGTCTGTCTGCTCAACGCGTCGCGGGTCGCGCCCAAGTCATCAGCGTGCGCGGCTTGTCGCCGGATTTCGCCACCACCCTGTTGAATGGTCGAGAACTTGTCAGCACCGGCGACAATCGCAGTGTCGAGTTCGACCAATATCCCTCGGAACTGTTCAGTGGCGTGACGATTTACAAGACTCCGGATTCGGGTCTGGTCGGACAGGGTTTGTCGGGCACAATCGACATGCGCACCGTGCGGCCTTTGGATATTGCAAATCCAGTCTTCGCGGTGGGTGTCCGCGGGCAGCACAATTCGTTGGGCAGCGCAGCCGATTCCAGCGCCACCGGCAGCCGTTTCAATCTGAGCTACATCGGCAAGTCGGAAAGCGAGGTTTTCGGATACGCGTTGGGTATCTCCCGCACCGATACGCCGATTCAGGAAAACCAGGTGGGTCTGTATGAGCCGTGGGAAGCGATCGGCGAAGGTTGGCGCCCGGGTGTGCCGGCGGGAACCTTTTACTCCAACGGCATCAAGGCGTTGCGTCGCACCGGTTATACCGAGCGCACCGGCATGATGGGCACGTTCCAGCTTAGCCCGAATGAATCCTGGATCAGCACGCTGGACCTGTTTTATTCTACCGCCGACCAGGAAGACACCGCCAACCAGTTCGAGGTCAATCTCGGTGACTACAACGGCGGTTATGATCGCTTGAATGTCACCAATCCGATCATCAATTCCAACGGAACCTTCGTCGGTGGCACGGCAAACAATGTTTATCCCTTGGTCCGCGGCATGTACAACAAGCGCGAGGACACCATCAAGGCATTCGGATGGACCAATGAGTTCTTCCTGGACGATATCACCCTGACGGCCGACATCAATTGGTCGCAAGCAGATCGCGAAGAACTCAATCTGGAGAATAATACGCAACGACGCAATCCGACCCCGAGTCTGGATTCAATCGATCTGCGCTACCGCAACAATGGATTCTCGCAGTTGACACCGGGTCGAAGTTATTCGAATCCAGCCGATCTGTTCCTGGATAACACGATTTACGGCTCCGGTTATGGCAAGGTGCCAAGCGTTGAGGACGAGCTGACTGGCATCAAGTTGCTGGCCAACCTCCCGGGATTCGATTCCGTAGACATGTTCTCTTCGTTCGATATCGGCATCAACCGGGCGGAACGCGACAAGTCCAAGCGCCAGCCGGAGGGTCCGATCAATCTGGGCGCGCAAGGTCCTATCGCGGTGGGTAGCCAGTTCCAGTATCGCCCGGTGAGCCTGGGCTTTGCCGGGGTGGGCACGATCCCGTCGTGGAACGTGCCCGGGGCGGTCAGGCAGTACATGAGTTTCGAGCCACGCGAAGATCTCGACTACCTGATTCCCAAGGCGTGGGACGTCAACGAGGTCATCACCTCCAGCTGGGTACGCGCCAATATCGATACCACCTGGGGCGACACTCCAGTACGCGGAAACGTGGGTATCCAGGCCCAGCATGTCGATCAATCGTCGGATGCGAACTACTTCGATCGAACCCGCCCTGAAGGACAGCAAATTCAACCGATTGGCGGCGGCAAGTCGTACACCGATTACCTGCCAAGTCTGAATCTGTCGTTCGAACTGGCCGAGAACCAACAACTGCGCTTTGGACTTGCTCGGCAAGTGGCACGCCCGCGCGTCGACCAGTTGCGCGCTTCGCTGGAATTCGGCGTCAACACGGCAACCGGTGAACCCGGAGGTGGCGGCGGCAATCCACTGCTCAATCCGTGGGAGGCCAATGCAGCCGATTTGTCATGGGAGTATTACTTCGCTGGCAACAAGGGCTACCTGGCAGCGGCCGTGTTCTACAAGGATCTGCGTTCGTACATTTATACGCAAACCGTCAGCGGCTATGATTTCAGCGACCTGCTGGCCGGCTACGTGCCGCAGCCTGGCACCCCACCGGTGCAGCAGTTCGGCAACTTCACCGCACCGGTCAATGGCGAAGGCGGCTCGTTGACTGGACTTGAGTTGACCGCTTCGGTACCGCTGGACATGATGTCCGAGTCGCTGGAAGGATTTGGCGTGTTGGCGAATGCCAGCTTCTATGACAGCAATATCAAGATTCGCGACCCGGAAAGCGCGTCGAGCGTAGGCAGCGGCGAAATCGACTTGCCCGGGCTATCGGATCAAGTCTTCAACCTGACGGCCTACTACGAGAACGACGGTTTCGAGGCGCGCATCAGCCAACGATATCGCTCGGACTTCATCGGCGAAATCGGCAACTTCAACGGCAACCGCACCCTGCGTTATGTCGTTGGCGAGAACATCACCGACGTACAGGTGAGCTATTTCTTCAAAGGCAAACTGGAAGGTCTGAGTGTGTTGCTGCAAGCGAGCAATCTGACCAACGAAGCCTATCGCACCTACGCCGGTACCAAGGATCGTCCACTCGAGTACATCGAGTGGGGTCGCACCTACATGCTCGGGTTCAGCTACAAACTCTGATGACGGGCAATCCAAGGTAGCTTCCAACTTGAAACCGCCGATCGCAAGATCGGCGGTTTTTTTTCGCCCGCGTATAAGCCCAGTTCGGGGCTTGTCACCCAGAGAGAGGTCGGGCGCGCAGGACAGCTTTCATTGACTGCGTCGAATTGCGCGCTGGCGGTTCCCTGCGCGTCGTCGCCGGATCTGCACCAGGCGCTCCCCAAGCGCTACCACCCGATGGTCGATCTGCTCACCGAGGCCGAGTGCAGGGAGATGGTCGAAGGCACCCGCCGCGTGCTCGACAACTCGACGGCGGTGCTGCCGACGCACGCGGAGTACATCGCGAAGACCTGCGCGGCGAAGGGGAGGTAGAAGTTCCCATGGCGCCAGTTCTTGATTCGTCATTGCGAGCGCAGCGAACAATCCAGCGCCCTGCATTGCTGTTGGCAAGGCACATGCAGAGTCACTGGATTGCTTCGTCGCTACGCTCCTCGCGGGTCCACGGTGTGCATTTTGGTAGCGCGTGCAGAGCGGAACCCGCACAGCTTCATCGAGCGGATTCCGCCGCAGCCTTGCAGCAATGCTGACGGCGGAATCTTCGCCTTTGGCGAGGGTTCGCCCTCAGCTTGCCTTGCTCCACCTGTGGGAGCGGGTTCACCCCGCAAGCCTTGGATCCTGGCTTTCCTGCAGAGCCAAAAACAGTCAAGAGAGAGTCAAAAGCTCGCGGGGTAAACCCGCTTCCACAATAGAGCGGCCTTATCGAAGTTCGATGTTCGATGACGCCCCGGGCCACACCATCCGCACCCGAACCTGCTGGCGCTTGGCATCGAAATACGCGGCCTCCGCAGCCCCATCCCGAGCCTTGTGATCGGTGCTCACGGTGAAGGTTTTGCCACCGGCCAGAACCGAGCCCGGCGCACGCGTCCATCCATGCACCACCAGCTCGATGTCGCGTTGCACCGGCTTGCCGCGGTAGTCGCCCCCCTTGCGGGTCAAATCGATGGCCAGGGTTCCATCGCGGTGTGAGGCCGCAAAGCTCAGCAGCTCATGGGCGCCGCTCTCGATCGCCGTGCGCGTGGCGCCGTCGTCGTCGTACATCTGGCCGCTGGCCTGGCTGACCGACGCGTCGGCCCAGTAGTGCAACTCCAACTTCGCGGTCGAATACTGCGTGGTGTTCTGGATGACCGGGATCATCGGCACGAAGGCGCCGGCCTTGACCAGCACCGGGATCGAATCGGGACGCGTCTTGAGTTGCACGGTCTGACCACCCTCGAATCGGGTGCCATCGAAGAAATCGAACCACACGCCTCTCGGCAGCGCCAGCTCGACGCGCTTCACCCGCTTGTCGGTGATCGGTCGCACCAGGAAGGCATCGCCCCAGTAATAGGCGTCGCTGCGATCGATCAGCCTGGTGTCGTTGTCGTCGCCGAAGAACAGCGGGCGCATCAGCGGCAGACCGGTGGTGCTGTTCTGCCAGGCCAGTGTGTACAGGTAGGGCAGCAGTCGGTAGCGCAACTGGATCGCCTTGCGCGCGGCATCGATGGTCCTCCTGTCGTGGAACACCGGCTCGGAGGCGATGTGGTCCTGAGCGTGCGGACGGAACACGGGTTGGAATACGCCGTACTGCAGCCAGCGCAGATACAACTCGCGGTCGAAGCGCTTGCCGCCGGCGAAACCGCCGAGGTCCGAATGGATGTAGCCCATGCCGAGCAGGCTCATCTGCAGCGCCAACTCCACCTGCGGCTTGAGGCCGCCCCAACTGCGGTCCACATCGCCGGTCCACGGGATCATCCCGAAGCGCTGCGAGCCCGGCGCGCCGGCGCGCATCATGATGAACGGGCGGCGCTCGGGATAGTCGCGGACATGGTTCTCGTGGACCAGCTTCGCCCAGGTGTGGCCGTAGGCGTTGTGCACCTCGTCGGCGATGCCGTTGACGTGCACAGTGTCGGAGGGATGCACTTCCGGCTCGCCGAGATCGCCCCACCAGCCGGCCACGCCCTGGCGCATCAGCCCCGCGTAGATGTTCCAGAACCACAACGCGGCCTCGGGCTTGAACACATCGATCAGGCCGGTGTTGCCGAAGTAGAAGTCGAAGGTCTTTGGTCGGCCGGCCAGGTCCAAGGCCAGCACCCTGGCGTCGACCGCCTCCTGCCAGCGCGTCGACGTGGTCAGGATGAACGGTTCGGTCACCAGGATCGTGTTCACCCCCTGCGTGGTCAGGTCGGCCATCATGCTTTCCGCGGTGGGAAAGGTCGTGCGGTCCCAATCGAGTTTGCCCAGGTGCCCCTGGATGTTCTTGCCGAACCAGTAAAGGTCGATCACCACCGCGTCCAGCGGAATCGCGAGATCGATGAACTTCTGCACAGTGGCACGCACCTCGGCTTCGGAGCGATAGCCAAAGCGCGAGGCGTAGTTGCCGAAAGCCCAGCGCGGCGGCAACGGTTGGGTGCCGGTAACCTTGACGTATTCGTGGATCAGTTGCGGATAGGTCGGCGCCGCGAACAGCAGATACGCGGTGCGACCGCCGACCGCCTGGAACTCCAGGATGTCAGGCTCGGTCTTGCCGATATCCAGCGTGCCGCTCGCCGAGTTGTCGAACAGCAAGAGGTACTTGCGGCTCGACATCACCGCCGGCATCGAGAAGTACATCTGCTGCGACTCGGTGGTGTAACCGTAGTGCGGCTTGTTGTAGAGCGGCAAGCGATGGCCGCGCCGATCCATGCCGAGCACCCGCTGGCCGCCGCCGATCAGCTTCTCGCCGTCGGACAGCTTGAAGCGAAAGCCACGCATGGTCTGGTAGGCATAGCCGCCCTGCTCTTCGGCAACCAGCAGTTCGTCGCCGCGGTAGTAGCTGACGCGCAGCGGTGATTTCTGGATGCGCGCAGTGAGTTCGGGGGTACGGTAGATGAGTTCGCTGGCCGACTCGATCAACTCGGCGGTGACCGGCGGCGGCGGCGCGGCGATGCTGAAGGACGGAAGCTGTTTGACGCCGGGCGGCTCGTAGAACGCCTCGATCGCGCCCGGCTGATGGAAGCGCAAGGTGAGTGTGGCTTCGTCGCTGCTGATTTTCAGGCCATCGGGGGTGAGGTCGTGTTGACGATAGTGGGCGGCGGAAAGCGTCGATGCGAACAACAGCAGCGCCAGCGCAACCAGTAGGTTGGGCAAAGCGCAGCGTGCCCAACTACGATCATGGGGAACTTGGGCACGGCCTTCGGCCTTGGCCCAACCTGCGTGCCTGGTCACGTAGCTCGCAACGCGAGCAACGTGACCTACGACGGATGGGTCAGGGCGTCGTCCTGCAAAGGCGAAGGCCCGCTTTTCCCTTTTCCCTTCTCCCTTTTCCTTTTTCCCGACCTCCATCACTGCACCTCGAACAGATAGGCCGCGCGCGGCGGCAGGGTGAGCGGCGCCATCGCGCCGTCGGGCATCACGTTGAGCGGCACCATCACGCCGCTGCCGAGGCGATCGACCAAAGTGTACTGGCCGGCATCGAGATGCCAGTTGGCGCTGATCTCAAGCGCAATCGAAAGGTCGAAGCTCGCCGTATCGGTGCGGCTGAAATTGGCGACGACGATCAGCCGTTGCTGCGGATTCCAGCGCGCGTAACTCAACAGTTTGTCGCTGTAGCCGGGGGTCGCGGCAAGGTTGAGCTGGTGCAGGTCGGCGTAAGCGCCGCGCAGCCCCGCGGCGCTCGACACGAAGCTCGCCAGATTGGCGTGGAAGGCACGCAGGTCGCGCTCTTCCGGCGTCGACGCGCCGCCGTCGAAGGCGCCGCCATTCATCCAGCGTTGGTGCGCGGGCACGCCGAAATAGTCGAAGATGGTGCTGCGCGTGGCCTTGCCGAAGCCGGCATCGGCGGTCGCTGCCTCGCCCACTTCCTGGCCGAAATACCACAGCACCGGGCCGCTGCCGATGGTTGCCGAGACCAGCATCGCCGGCTTGCCGATGGCCGCTTCTCCGGCGAACGCCGGGTTGGCGATGCGCTGCTCGTCGTGGTTCTCCAGGAAGCGCAGCAGGTGGCGGTCGATGTCGGCGTTGCGCTGCTGCATCTCGATCAGCGGCGAACTGCCCGATTCGCCGCGCATCACCTGTTTCATCTGGTCGTAGAAGTCAACCTTGTCGTAGATCGCGTCCATCAGCCCGAGGCGGATGTAATCGCGGAACAGCGGGCGCTGGTAGATCTCGGCGATCAGCAGCGCGTCGGGTCGGCGCTGTTTGATCGACGAGTTCAGATAGCTCCAGAACTCCACCGGCACCAGTTCGGCGATGTCGAAGCGAAAGCCATCGACGCCCAGGTCCAGCCACCAGTGGGCGATCTGGCGAAACTTGTTCCAGCTCTCCGGCACCGGCCGGTCGGCCCAGAACTCGGCATGCGCGGCGACATCGCGACTGGCGTATTCCGACGGCAGGCTGGGGAAATCATGCGTGCCGTCCGGCCGCACGCCGAAGTTGATCTTGACCGTCTCGTACCAGTCGTCGAACTTGGGCTGCGCCGCGCGCGAACCGTTGCCGGTCCATTTGGCCGGATTTTCGTCGAAGCGACCGTCGGCGAGCGGATGCTGCTCGCCGCCGAGCGGCTGGTAGCCGGCCGGCCACTCGGGTACGCGGAAAGCCTGCCCCGGGATGTAGTAGAAGCTGTTGTCGCGCGCGTACTCGACCGTGGTGTCGTCGCCCTCGCCGAAATCGCGCACGCCCGCCGGCTTGCGCAGCGAACGATAGCCGCGCGCCACATGATTGGGCACGATGTCCACGATCACCCGCAGGCCGTGGGCGTGGCTGCGCGCGAGCAGCGCCTTGAACTCGTCGAGGCGCCGCGCCGGATCGACGGCGAGATCGGGATTCACGTCGTAATAGTCGGTCACCGCATAGGGCGAGCCGGCACGCCCCTTGACCACATCCGGATCGTCCGCGGGAACGCCGTAGCGCTCATGGTCGCTGATCGACGCATGCCGCGGCACGCCGGTGAACCACAGGTGGGTGACGCCGAAGGTTTTCAGGCTGGACAGCGCGGCGTCGTTGAAATCGGCGAACTTGCCGACACCGTTCTCGGCGATCGTGCCCCACGGCTTGTTGCGGGTTTTCTGGTTGCCGTAGAGGCGGGTGAACACCTGGTAAACCACCGGCTTGCCGCTGTAAGCGGGTGTTGCGGTTGCTGCCGATGTCGGCGCCGGGCGTGGCGTCGGCTGCGCGCAGCCGAGCAGGAGGGCGACCAGCGCGCTGGTCAGGATGAGCACAGGCCGACGCATGGCGATCCCCGATGAGGCGAGCGCTCGATGTTAGTCCAGCGAAGCTGCATGCGGCGGCGACCTGGCTGCCCTGCAATCGAATGCATCGGCAGCGAAGCGGTGGGAGTCCCTGCCGCTCCGCTTCGGTGCGCACCTTCGCACACCAAACTGTCAGCGACCTCGGAGTGTTTTCTGTCCGCAAAGAACGCAAAGAACGCAAAGAGAGCAGGAAGCGGTGATTGTGCAGAGGTCAGATTTCCCCTTGCCGAATCGCTTGCTGGTTTGTTCTCTTCTTTGCGTCCTTTGCGTCCTTTGCGGATAAATGTCTGTCTTTCAGTCACTTACGATAGGTTTCGAGAGAGCGGGTTCATCCCGTGAAAGCAGTCGCGGAGTAAATCCGCTCCCACAAGGAATCCAAACCTTGCGGCATGTTTGGAGCTGGAGGCGGCGTTGGCGTTGCAGGAGAAACGGGGCTGCGCACGCGCATTGCTGCGGAGTCAGCCGGCGACTGCGGCGTCAGGGAGGACGTGCGGGTGGCGACCCGATCAGTGGTGGCTGCGAGGTACAGCTCGCTCCTACAATCGAGGGCACACGTCCAGCGACTGATTCGATGAAGCTCATTCGGGTTGCAGCACTTGTCTTGTTACTGGGAGGCAGCGCCATGGCGCAAGTCGCGCAGGTGGGCGCCGGTCGCATCGAACGCCTCGAGGCGTTTGCGTCGCAGCATGTCCCGGCGCGCAACATCGATGTCTGGTTGCCCGACGGCTATCCGGCGCAGGCGCCTTATGCCGTGCTGTACATGCACGACGGCCAGCAGTTGTTCGACGCATCGCGCACCTGGAACGGGCAGGAGTGGCGCGCCGACGAGGTCGCCAACGAGATGATCAAGAGCGGCAAGACGCGGCCCTTCATCATCGTCGGCGTCTGGAACGCTGAGCCGGCGCGGCACAGCGAGTATTTCCCGCAGCGCGCGTTCGCCCGGCTCGAGCCCGCCGAGCAGGCGCGTCTGTACGCGCTCAAGCGCGAGGCGGATCCGCTGTTCGCGCGCCCGGTGGATTCCGACAATTACCTCAGGTTTCTGGCTTCCGAGCTGAAGCCGCACATCGACGCGCACTACGCGGTCGCGCCCGGAGCCGAGCAGACCGCGATCATGGGTTCCAGCATGGGGGGCCTGATCTCGATGTATGCGCTGGCCGAATACCCGCAGGTGTTTGGCGCCGCCGCGTGCCTGTCGACGCACTGGTCGGGTACGGTGACGCCGGACGATCGGGCTGCGCAGGAGGCGCTGTTGGCCTGGGTCGAGGTCGATTTCCCGGCGCCGCGCGGGCAGCGCATCTACATGGACCGCGGCGACCAGACGCTGGATGCCTGGTACCCGGCGCTGCAGACGCGCGTCGATGCACTGATGCGGGGCAAGGGGTATGGCCGCAACGACTGGCTGTCATTGGTTTTTCCCGGCACCGATCACAGCGAGAACGCTTGGTCGGCGCGATTGCACGTACCGCTGCAATTCGTGTTTCCGCCGCTGCGGTAGAGGGCAAGCCGGAGATTTCCGTGGCTTTTTCGTGGGGCCGAGCTTGCTCGGCTGCACGTCCGCGCATTGCGACAGGACTGCAACAGCAGCGGAACAAGTTCCGCTCTGCCAGAAGCGCGTGATCCCTGGGCCTGCTGGCGTGTATCTGTTTGTCGGGGTTTAATCGCCCGCTTTCATTCTCGCCGGCCCCCATGAACCAGCTGGAACAACTGAAGCGCTACACCACCGTCGTCGCCGATACTGGCAACTTCAGGCAACTGGCGCAGTTCGCGCCACGCGATGCGACGACCAATCCATCGCTGATCCTGAAGGCGGTGCAGCATCCCGACTACGCACCGCTGCTTGCCGACACCGTTGCCGCCCATCGGGGCGAGCCGCTGGACCGGATCGTCGACCAGGTGTTGGTACGCTTTGGACTCGAGATCCTCAAAGTGGTGCCCGGTCGGGTCAGTACCGAGGTGGATGCGCGGCTGTCGTTCGATCGTGCCGCCACCGTCGAACGCGCACATCGAATCATCGCCGCGTATGCGCAAGCCGGCATTGGCCGCGAACGTGTGCTGATCAAGATCGCATCGACCTGGGAGGGCATCCAGGCCGCCGCGCAGTTGCAGCGCGAGGGCATTCGCTGCAACCTGACCCTGCTGTTTGCCTTTTGCCAGGCGGTGGCCTGTGGCGCTGCCGGCGTGCAACTGATTTCGCCGTTCGTCGGACGCATCTACGATTGGCATCGCAAGCAGGCCGGCAGCGCCTGGGATGAGCGCGCCAACGCCGGCGTCAATGATCCCGGCGTACGCTCGGTCAGCGAGATCTGGCGCTACTACAAGCGCTTCGGCATCGCCACCGAAGTGATGGGCGCGAGTTTCCGCAATGTCGGCCAGATCACCGCGCTGGCCGGCTGCGACCTGCTGACGATCAGCCCGGAACTGCTCGCAGCGTTGCAGGCGAGCGAGGAACCACTGCCACTGCAACTCGACGCGGCGACCGCGCGCGTCGCCGAGCTGAGCCCGGTCAGCTTCGACGAAGCGGGTTTCCGTTATGCACTGAATGCCGACGCCATGGCTGGCGAAAAGCTGGCCGAGGGCATCCGCGCGTTCGCCGCCGATGCCGGCCAGCTCGACCTGATGATCGAACGGCTGCGCGGCTGATCTCGCGTCGACGGCGCAGATTGGCGAGCGCGCTGCGATCCAGGCAATTCGCGATCGAGTCGGGGGGCGACGGAGCAGCACAACCGGGCTATTCTGATCGACCGGGGCTTGCATCTGGCGCGCCTCCTGATTTCGGCACCATGCGAATATGCACAAGGCGTGGAAAAAGGCGCTCGATCGCCTGGGCTCGGAGTTGTCTGCCGAGGACGTACAAACGTGGTTGCGGCCGCTGCAGGCCCGATTTCGGGGCGGCAATCTGTTGCTGTTGGCGCCAAACCGTTTTGTTGCGGACAAGGTCGCGAAGCTGTATCTGGAACGGATCCGCGCATTGGTGGCGGTGCTCGATCCCAGCGTGCTGGAAGTGCGTGTCGAGCTGGGAACCGAAGAAAGTGCGGCCGTTGCAACAGCGGCTATCGAACGCGCGAGTGGGCCGGCGCTGGATGCGGAGGTGCGTTTCGACGGCAAGCTGGATACGCGGTATCAGTTCGACAACTTCGTCGAGGGCAAGTCCAATCAACTGGCTCGCGCCACCGCATTGCAGGTGGCTTTGAAGCCAGGTCTCGCCTACAACCCATTCCTGTTGTATGGCGGCACTGGCCTCGGCAAGACGCACCTGCTGCACGCGGTGGGCAACCTGATCGTGCACAACAACCCGAGGGCGCGCGTGCTTTATGTGCGCTCGGAGGAGTTCATCCGCGCCATGATCCAGGCGTTGCAGCACGGCAAGGGCGACGAATTCAAACGCATCTATCGCTCGGTCGATGCGCTGCTGATCGACGATATCCAGTTCCTCGCCGGCAAGGATCGTACCCAGGAAGAGTTCTTTCACCTGTTCAACGCCTTGTACGACGCCAAGCAGCAGATCGTGATGACCTGCGACCGCTACCCGAAGGAAGTCGACAAGCTGGAGCCGCGCTTGAAATCGCGTTTCGGCTGGGGGATCAGCGTGGCGGTGGATCCACCGGATTTCGAGACTCGCGTGGCTATCCTGCTGCAGAAGGCCGCCGCGGCCAACATGGACCTCGACGAAGAAGTCGCCGGGTACATCGCACGACGCATGCGTTCGAACGTGCGCGAACTGGAAGGCGCCCTGAACACGCTGCATGCGCACGCGAACCTGCTCGGGCGCGATCAGGTCGATCTCGCTTTTGCGCAATCCACGCTGCGCGATGTGCTGCGCCCGCACGAGCAACAGATCTCGCTGTCGAACATCCAGAAGACGGTTTCCGACTACCACCGTATTCCGCTCAGCGACCTGCTCGGCAAGAAGCGCACGCGCACCTTGGTACGCCCACGGCAAATGGCGATGGCGCTGGCCAAGGATCTGACCGCTCACAGCCTGCCGGAGATCGGTCAGGCTTTCGGCGGTCGCGACCATACAACCGTGTTGCATGCCTGCAAGGTGGTGCGGGAACTGGTGGCGACCGATGCGCGCACACACGACGACTGGGACAAACTCGTGCGGTTGTTGAGCGTATAAGAGGCGCCGGAGGGATCGGCGTCGGGCGCGGACTGAGGGTGGAAGACCTGTGGATAACCGATGGACGACGTGGGATGAAAAACTTGTCCACAATCCATCCCCAGGGTCCGGGGCGTTTGCCACACAGGTTTCTGCTTGACAAACGTATTAGAAATCAAAGAGTTGTTGGATATTCACAGGCGGCGTGGTCGCTCATCATCATCATCAGTTGTTCTTCTCAAAGAAAGAAAAGAGCTTAAAGGAGCACTCGCACTATGCGTTTCAGCGTCCAACGAGAGGCTTTGTTGCGGCCACTGCAGCAAGTGGTTGGCGTGGTCGAGCGGCGGCAGACCCTGCCGGTATTGGCCAATGTGCTGATCCGTGTCGAGGGCGACAGCGCGAGTTTCACCACGACCGATCTGGAAGTCGAACTGTCGGCACGCATGGCGGTCGATGCGGCGCAGGCCGGTGAGATCACGGTACCGGCACGCAAGTTGTTCGACATCGTGCGGGCACTGCCCGACGGCTCGAAGATCGAACTGAAACAGGAAGGCGAACGCGTCAAGCTGAGTTCCGGCCGCTCGCGTTACACCCTGGCGACCTTGTCGGCCAGCGAGTTCCCGGCGACCGAGTCGGGCGATGTGCAGGAGAGCATCGAGATCGACCAGGGCACGTTCAAGAAGTTGCTGGAGCGCAGCGCTTTCGCGATGGCGGTGCAGGACGTGCGCTATTACTTGAATGGCTTGCTGGTCGAAGTTCGCTCCAACGGATTGCGCACGGTGGCAACCGACGGTCATCGCCTGGCACTGGCGGAGACGGCGGGAGTTGGCGACGGCGACATCCGTCGGCAGGTGATCGTGCCGCGCAAGGGTGTGCTGGAACTGCAGCGCCTGCTCGAGGGCGGCGATGCTCCCTTGCAATTGGCGTTCTCGAAGAACCACATCCGCGCACGACTGTCGGACAGTGTGGTGGTCTCCAAGTTGATCGACGGGCGTTTCCCGGACTACGAAGCGGTGATTCCTATCGGTGCCGACAAGGTGGTTCTGGTCGATCGCGACGCGGTGCGGCAAGCACTCTCGCGCGCATCGATCCTGTCGAACGAAAAGTACCGCGGGGTGAAGATCGAAGTATCGCCGGGTGTGCTCAAGGTGGTGGCGCACAATCCGGAGCAGGAAGAGGCGATGGAGGAGATCGAGGCCGACACGACGGTCGATCAACTCAGCGTCGGATTCAACGTCAATTACCTGCTCGATGCGTTGGCGGCAGTGGATGGCGAGCGTGTGCGCATTCGCTTGCGCGACGGCGCGAGCAGCGCGCTGGTGGAATCGCCGATGGACGACACCACGCGGCATGTCGTGATGCCGCTGCGGTTGTGATCGCAGCGATACTGAGGCGCAATTTGCGGGGCCGCCAACGCGGCCCCGTTGCTTTTGTGGCAAGGCGATGCGCGTAACTCGTCTGACCATAACCGGCGTACGCTGCCTGCAGCAGGTGGAGCTGACGCCGTCGCCTGGCATGAACTTGTTGTTGGGCGGCAATGGTGCCGGCAAGACCAGCGTGATCGAGGCGCTGTATCTGCTGGGGTCGGGCAAATCGTTTCGCTTTGGCGGCTTCGAATCCTTGATCGCCCATGGCGCGCGTCAACTGCAGATCTATGCCGAGTTGGAACGCAGCTCCGGCGTTGATCGCGTCGGTTTCGAGCGTTCCCGTTCGGGCTGGCGCGCCCTGCGCAATGGCGATCGTGTTGCCGAACTGGCCGAACTGGCAACGTTGGTACCGGTCGTCTGTTTCAGTCCGGAGTCGCACGGGGTGATTGCCGGTGGCTCGGAAGTGCGCAGGCGTTTCTTTGATTGGCTCGTGTTCCACGTGGAACCAGAGTTCAAGGATGCGTACAGGCGCTACGCGCGCCTGCTGACACAGCGCAATGCTTTGCTGAAGCAAGCGCCCGATCCCGGCTTGTTGGCGACCTGGACACAACAAATCGCGGAAGCCGGCGAATGGTTGGCGCGACTGCGGGATCGAGTGTTCCCCGATTTCGCAGCGGCGATGCAGACCACACTGCAGCAACTTCTGCATGAGATGGGCACAACCTGCGTCAGCTATCGCCGCGGTTGGCGCGAGGGCATGTCGCTGCTGGATCGCCTGCACATGCTCGAATCGCGCGAGTGCATGCTGGGCTATACGCTGGCCGGGCCACACCGTGGAGATTGGTCGGTCGAGTTCGAAGGCCACGAAGTGCGTCAACATGGATCGCGAGGACAGCAGAGGCTGGTGGCTCTGGCGGCGGTTCTGGTTGCGGCGTCGCTGTATCGAGCGCGTCGGGGCGAGCCGCCGCTGGTTGCGCTTGATGACTTGGCGTCCGAGTTGGATGTCGAACATCAACGTCGGGCGCTCAGCGAATGCGGACGGCTGGGTGCGCAACTATGGGTGACCGGAACTCAGCAATCGCCGGCGCTGGCGTCGTGGATCGGGGAGGTCCGCAGGTTCCACGTGGAACAGGGCACGGTCACCGTTGCAACTTGAAGCCGAGCGCGTCGAGGTGGCATGCCCGCGATGGCCGTGCGTCCGGTACCGGCCCTGTTTGTTCCACGTGGAACAACGTGGGCTGCAGCCTGAGACTTCAGCGCCGCCGCCCCACTGCTATACTCCAAAGGTTGCGCATGGTGCCCTGGTGTAGTGCGCACTACACCCACCGCAAGCGCCTGGCCAGACAGCTGGAACATGAGCGAAGAAACCCAAGAACTGCCCAGCGGCGACAACCCCGCTGACCGTAAAGCCTACGATGCCGACTCGATCAAGGTCCTCAAGGGTCTGGACGCGGTGCGCAAGCGCCCTGGCATGTACATCGGCGATACCGACGATGGCACCGGCTTGCACCACATGGTTTTCGAGGTCGTCGACAACTCCGTCGACGAAGCGCTCGCCGGATTCTGCAATCAGGTCAACGTGCTCATTCACGTCGACGGCTCGGTCACGGTGAGCGACAACGGTCGCGGCATCCCGGTGGCAATGCATCCGGAAGAGGGCAAGTCGACCGCCGAAGTCGTGATGACGGTGCTGCACGCCGGCGGCAAGTTCGACGACAACAGCTACAAAGTCTCCGGTGGCCTGCATGGCGTCGGCGTTTCGGTGGTCAATGCACTGTCCGAAAAGCTCGAACTGCGCATCGAGCGCGACGGCTACCTGTGGGAACAGGAATACAAACTCGGCGATCCGGTCTACCCGCTGCGCCAGGTGCGAGTCTCCAACGGCCGCGGTACCACGGTGCGTTTCAAGCCGAGCACCGAAATCTTCACCGATGTCGAGTACCACTACGACATTCTCGCCAAACGTCTGCGCGAGCTGGCGTTCCTCAATTCCGGCCTGAAGATCGAGCTCAAGGACGAACGCAGCGATCGCGCCGACGTCTTCCAGTACGAGGGCGGTATCCGCTCCTTCGTGCAACACCTGGCGCAACTCAAGACTTCGCTGCATCCAAGCGTGATCAGCATCGAGGGCGTTTCCAACGAGATCACCGTCGATCTCGCCATGCAGTGGACCGATGCCTATCAGGAAAACGTCTACTGTTTCACCAACAACATCCCGCAGAAGGATGGCGGCACCCACCTGGCCGGCTTTCGCGCGGCGCTGACGCGCACCATCAACCAGTACGTCGAACAATCCGGTGTGCTGAAGAAGGAAAAAGTCGAGCTCTCCGGCGACGACAGTCGCGAGGGCCTGATCGCGGTACTGTCGGTCAAGGTGCCGGATCCGAAATTCTCGTCGCAGACCAAGGACAAGCTGGTCTCGTCCGAGGTCAAGACCGCGGTCGAGAGCATCGTCGGCCAGAAGATCGCCGAATTCCTGATCGAGCATCCGTCCGACGCCAAGGCGATCACCAGCAAGGTAGTGGAGGCTGCGCGTGCCCGCGATGCCGCCCGCCGTGCGCGCGAACTGACCCGTCGCAAGGGTGCGCTCGACATTGCCGGCCTGCCCGGCAAACTGGCCGATTGCCAGGAAAAGGATCCGGCGTTGTCCGAGCTGTTCATCGTCGAGGGCGACTCCGCGGGTGGCTCGGCCAAACAGGGCCGCAACCGCAAGTTCCAGGCGATCCTGCCGCTCAAGGGCAAGATCCTCAACGTCGAAAA
>ERZ761602.1223-NODE-1223-length-48333-cov-7.130432_pt1 | contig 48333 bp, 37 predicted proteins | sample MGYA00512165_ERZ761602 | MGnify/ENA primary metagenome ERZ761602 (study PRJEB28899, sample SAMN02445085) | bioreactor sludge metagenome | biome: EBPR sludge; isolation source: Thorneside wastewater treatment plant | place: Australia: Brisbane, Thorneside...
GAGAGTAGAGAGTAGAGAGTAGAGAGTAGAGAGTAGAGAGTAGAGAGTAGAGAGTAGAGAGTCCCTAATCCCTAATCCCTAATCCCTAACTCCTAACCCCTAACCCCTAACCCCTACTCTCTAACGCCCTTAAATGCGATAGATCTCGCGGTACTTGGCGTTGAGCCCAGCGGCGTAATCATCGGCCGTGATCGTCTTGCCGGTGACATCCAGCACCAGTTCCTTTGGCGTGAACTTTCGGCCCTTGCTATAGATGTGGGTCCTAAGCCAGTCGAGAATCGGCTCAAAGTTGCCCGCCGCGATCATGGCGTCGGTGTCGCCGAGATCCTTTTGCAGAACAGTCCAGAACTGGTAGCTCAATAGGTTGCCCATCGAATAAGTGGGGAAGTAGCCGATCGAACCCATCGACCAGTGGACATCTTGCAGACAACCATTGGCGTCGTTGGGGACGTCGATCCCCAGGTATTCCTTGTATTTGGCGTTCCAGGCTTCGGGCATGTCCTTGACGGCCAAAGCGCCGGTGAGCACGTCGCATTCGATCTCGAAGCGGACGAGCACATGAAGGTTGTAGGTCACCTCGTCGGCCTCGACGCGGATTAGCGAAGGCTCGACCTTGTTGATCATTCGGTAGAACTGATCGAGATCAAAGGCCTGGAGCTCATGAAACTCAGCCTGGAGCGGCGGAAGGTACCGGGACCAGAAGGCCCGGCTTCGACCGACGATGTTTTCCCAGAGTCGCGACTGGCTTTCGTGGATGCCCAGCGAGACGCCCCCGGCCAGCGGGCTTCGGTCCCAAGCCATCGGAGAACCTTGCTCGTACATCCCGTGGCCGGCCTCGTGGAGCGACCCAAAGATCGCGCTGCCCAGGTAGTCCTTAAACCGAGTGGTGAGTCGAATGTCGCCGATGCTCCATCCCGTGCAGAACGGGTGAGGAGCGGTGTCTTGCCGACCGCGGTCGAGGTCGAATCCGATGTCGTGGAGCAGGACCTCGGTGAAGTGTCGCTGCTTGTGCTCGGGCCAGTTGCCATAGAGCACCCGGTCGTCGATCGGTTCACCGTTCTCTTGGATGTTGCGGACTAGGGTGACCGTATTGGCCTTTAGGGTCTCGAACATCCGGACACAGTCGTCTGCGGTGGCGCCCTCTTCGTATTGGTCGAGCAGGGCGTCGTAGATGTGGTCGGTGTAGCCCAGGTGCTCGGCCTCTTGGCGGGCGATCTCGAACATCCGCTCTAGGATCGGGGCAAAGCTTTGGAAGTCGTTATGGGCCCGAGCTTCGACCCACCGCTCGTGGGCTTCGGCGCTGAGCTTGCTCTTTTCTTCGACCAGCGAACTCGGGATCTTGGTGCGCAGCTCAAAATCGCGCTGAGTCACCCGCACCATCGCGCCTTCGTCCGTTGCCGGATCGACTTCCTTCAGGGCCTGACTCAGGAGGGTGCCCAACTCGTCGCTGGTAAACAGTTCGTGGGCCATCCGGCTGAGGATGCCGACATGTTCGGCGCGGGCTTCGGCTCCGCCCTTGGGCATATAGGTCTGCTGATCCCAATCCATGATGGTAATGGCCGCGACAATGGCATTCACATCGTAAAGTTTGGATTTCAACTTGTCAAGAGTCGTGCTCATGCCCTCCAGAATACCGGTCCTCGGGGTAGGGCTGTATGGACTCCGGGAAGGTCCCGGTATCCTCCCATCGAACCGTGAAACCTGGACTCACCCTCATCGTGATGGTCAAGAATGACCCCGAGCGTCTGCGCCGGTGCCTTCAAAGCGCCATGCCCTATGCCGATCAAACGATCGTTCAAGACACTGGATCCAGCGACAATACGGTGGAAGTGGCCCGCGAGTGCGGAGCCCAAGTCGTGGTCTACCCGTGGCCGGGAGCCTTTGACGACGCCCTGAACAACCTCATCGCTCAAGTCCAGACCGAGTGGACCTTGCGCCTGGACAGCGACGAGTGGCTCGACCCCGGTCAAGAAGCGGTAGTTGAGGCGGTGACCTCTCGCGACGATATCTTGATGGCCAACGTCGTGCGTCACGACTACGGGCCCGAAGGCGACTACGCAACGATCTTCCAGGCTCGTTTGTGGCGGACCGACCCCCGGATGCGCGTGCGCGGCGTCATCCACGAGCAGTTCTGGCCGGACATCTTGGACGCGGCTGCCGATGGACGAATCGTGGTGAACAGCGAACTCATCGTGCACCATGACGGCTATGCCAGCACCGAACTCAGGGCCGAGAAGATGCGCCGCAACCTTGCCCTCATCGAGCGCGAACTTGAAGTCCGTCCCGACCAGCTTTTTTACGAGGTCTGCCGGGCGGATACCCTCATCGATCTAGGCGATCCGGAAGGACCCGAACGGGCCGACGAGATCATCCATCGGTTTGTCCGCACCAACACCTTGCCGAGCGAAGCCAACGTGGCGATTCTTTTTTACAAGCGAATTGTGGGAGCCTCGGACGAGGAGATCTTTTCGCCGAGGATCGGCAAGATGGCCCGATTTGCCCGGCAGAGCTTCTTCATGTACCCAGCCGTGATGTGGGCCCTCAGCGGACTTGAGGTCCGCAAGGGCAACCTGCGTGAGGCGATGGAGATCATGATCCAGCTCGACCACTTCGTCGAATCGGGCAGTCTGAACTTCAACCTGAACGTCAACCCGATCATGGCCTATCAGGGGTGTTGGAACAGCATCGTCGAGTTTGCCGAGCAGCTCGGTCGGCGGGACTTGGTGGCTCACTATCAAGCCAAACTGGCCCAGGCACCCAGCTAGCCCCCGCCCCGGTCCCTCCGCAATCGGCCATACTAAGACGTACCATGCAGTTTCGCGAAGGTCTGTCGTTCGACGATGTCCTACTGGTCCCGAGAAGGACCGAAGTCATGCCGAGCGAGGTGGACCTGAGCACCCAATTCCTCCCCGGAATTCGGCTCAAAGCGCCCATCGTGACGGCCCCGATGGATACCGTCACCGAGGCCCGCATGGCGATCGCCATCGCCCGCGAAGGCGGGGTCGGGGTTATCCACCGCAACATGCCGATCGAGCGCCAGGCCGAAGAGGTGGACCGCGTGAAGCGCTCCGAGCATGGCGTCATCACCAATCCCATCAAGCTCACCCCCGAAAAGTCCCTCCGCGACGCGGTTGAGCTGATGGATCGATTCCACATCAGCGGGGTCCCGGTCGTGGATGCAGACGGAATGCTGGTCGGGATCCTCACCAACCGCGATATCCGGTTTGAAACCGACTTCAACAAGGAGATCCGCAGCCGGATGACGAGCAAGGATCTCGTCACGACCAAGGTCGGGACGAGTCTGGACGAAGCCGAGGCCATCCTCGCTGATCACCGGATCGAAAAGCTCCCCATCGTCGATTCGGAAGGCAAGCTGAAGGGGCTCATCACGATCAAGGACATCCTCAAGGTCAAAAAGCACCCCAGCAGTACCAAGGATTCGCAGGGCCGTCTCGTCGTCGGAGCCGCCATTGGGGCCCTTCGCGAGCCCTACGAGCGGGCTAAGGCGCTCCAAGAGGCGGGGGTTGATTTCATCGTCATCGACGCCGCCCACGGCCACAGCCGAGGCGTGATGGAATGCGTCCGGATGCTGAAGGAGAAGCTCCCCGACCTCAAGGTTGTGGCCGGGAACGTGGCCACCCGCGAGGGAGTCGAGGAACTCCACCGCCTCGGTGCCGACGGCCTAAGAATCGGGATCGGAGCCGGTTCCATCTGCACCACCCGAATCGTTGCCGGAGTCGGAGTTCCGCAGTTCACCGCCGTCATGGAATGCGCTCAGGCGGCCCAAGAGCTGGGAATCCCGACCATCGCCGATGGCGGCATCCGCAGTAGCGGAGACGTCGTGAAATCTCTGGCCGCGGGGGCCAGCTGCGTGATGATGGGCAACATGTTTGCCGGTTGCGACGAGAGCCCCGGCGAAACCGAGATCTACCGGAACCGGGCCTACAAGGTCTACCGAGGGATGGGCAGCATCGGGGCCATGAAGCAGGGAAGTAGCGACCGCTACTTCCAAGTGAAAGAAAAGGGCGGCACACTCGTCCCCGAGGGTGTCGAAGGGCGCGTTCCTTACAAGGGACCCGTGGCCGACACCGTCGAACAGATGATCGGGGGCCTGCGCAGCGGGATGGGATACGTCGGAGCCGGGTCGCTCGAAGACCTTCGCAAGCACGCCGAATTCATGAAGATCACTAACGCCGGACTTCGCGAGAGCCACCCCCACGACGTCTGGATCACCAAGGAACCACCGAATTACTCCTCCCCCTACGCCGCAAGCGAAGGGGAATAATCGCAATTTTGGCTTCGAGTGTCACCGTGGACGCCCGGGCCCCCGACCTTTCTCAGGAGAGCATCAAGAGTGAAGCAACTTTTCTTTGCTTGCGGCCTAGCCGCGAGCGTTTTGGGGCACAGTGCCCCTCTCTGGTCCAATGGGCCCTATATCACCAAGCCGGGCGCGGGCTTTAATGGAGCCGATGCCAGCGAGTGGACCGTCTTCAACACCCCGAGCGGACCGATCGCCTCGAATATCGGGGTCAACCACGGCTTCTTTCGGGTGATCGAGGATTTTGAAATCTCGGGCAATCAACCGTGGAAGCTCCAAGAGTTCGCGAGCTTTGCGTTCCGTTCGACCACCAACACCACCTTTCCGCCGGTGAGCACCTTTGCGAGCGTCCACGTGGCGATCTTCACTTCCGACCCGGTGACGGGTTCGCCGACGCCGATCTGGGGCGACTTTGTGACCAACCGCTACTCCGGCTCGGGGTGGACGGGGGCGTATCGCGTTTCTCCCAGCGACCTCACCAACCGCACTCGGGGGATCATGGAGGTCCGGGCGGACCTAGCTTCTGCGCCGATCCTCAATCCCGGAAAGTACTGGATCGAATACGGTCTGCAATCGACCTCCACCTCCTCGCCGGTCTTTGCCGTGGGGGTCTCTCCGGTGGGGTCCGGCAATGCCTTCCAGCGGGATATCCGCGCCGGAGTGACCTACCCCTGGGCCCCGGTCGAGACGGCCTTCGAACTGCGTGGCACCGTCGTCCCCGACCCGGCCTCGTTCCTGGTCCTAGCCGGCGGGCTCGGCGTGTTCCTAGCCCAACGCCGCAGGCGCCGTTAGGCGCGGGGGTGGCGATAGGGTGGCCAATGGTGGAGCAGTAGGGGAGCCATGGCGGAGCAGCGAGATCCCAAAATCTCTCCCATTACTCCCCCATTGGTCTCCTAGTGCTCGCCGAGATCCTTATCTCTCCAACCGCTCCCCTGGGGTCCCAATCCCACACCATTCCCCACAATTCCGCGCTACCCCTTTCGCCGCCGGCGGAGCATCGCGGCGAACCCCAGCCCCAGCGCAGCCAGCGTCCCCGGCTCGGGGACGGGGTCTAGTCGGAAGCTTTGGAACGGGCCGTTGCCGACCCGGTAAAGGCCGTAGATGGACTGCGTTGCTCGGTCCACGGTCATGTATTCAAACCGGCCCCCGCTTGGCAAGCCTGAGACCCGCGAGTTGAGCGGGACAAACCCGGCGGTTCCTTCGGAGATCAGGTACTCGCCGCCGTCGAGGTCCGACTTGCGGATGATGACGTTGTCGTTATCCATTAGGTGTCCGGATTGGATCTCGAACCCGAGAGAACCGAAGGGATTGCCGCCAAAGGGAACTCGGCTCCCGTCGATGTTCATGAGGAAAAGTTGGTCCCGATCTCCGTAAAGAAAGCGTTCCTTTTCGTTGAAGTCAAAGAGAGTGAGATCACCTCCGATGCCCCGCCATTGCCCACCTTTCCGGACTAAGAGGCCCACGCCCGAAAGGTCAGAAAAGCTCGAATCTGCGCTGACGCCAAAGATCAGAGTTCCCTTTTGGGTGCCACCTAAAAATCGATTGCCGTAGCCGGACTGGATGGTGATCTTCTCGCCCGTGATCGGGTTCATCGCAAATCCGATGGAGCCAAATGCGCCGCCAGAGGCTCGGTAGTAGTGATCGCCCCCGACCCAATCGCCATACGAGGTCCAGGCGTTCCAAGATCCGCCGACCGGATAGTCTGCCGGAGGCTGCACCTTGGTGATCTTGCCGTCCAGGTAGTAGCCTCCGATTTCCCGGACACCATTGGGACGATCCCAGTCTGCGGCGAAAACACGCTGACCCTGGGTGACCAGCGAAAGTCTCGGATGGCCTGGAACCGTATTCAGGTTTATCAACTCCGATCCTTGGGCTACCCATCGTTCACTTGTCGGCGTCGTGAAACGAATGTTGTCCCCGTTAGCGTACACAACCGACCTTACACTCTTCCCCAAATGTCGGTCAAAGAGATTCGCCTTGTATAACGGCGTCGCGAACCCAACGGAAACTTGACAGAAAAATATTGCTAAAAGCCCTTGGCGATTCATGCTGTCCAGTGTACAACGGAATCCTCAAGTTGGGACACGTATTTGTGACAGGTCATCGGATTTGTCGCAAGGGTGAGGGCTGAACCCTCTTCGGGCCGCGGGCATCCCATCGAACATCTTTGCCCCAACTAACCAGTGCAATCCGCTGCGCGCCTTACAGTGCCACAGTAACACCGAGACGGAGCGCGGGGCTCCAACTCCGGGGTTGTTTGGACGCACCGTCCTGTTTCCCCATCAAGCCCGAAAATCCAAAGAACCTCTCCCAGAGGAAGAAGATCGAAGCGGTCGGCGAGAGGTGGTTTTCCCCCGGATTGATGGGAGCTCCGGGACAGTTCGGAATCAATGCCCCGCTTTTTCCGGTGCCCGAAAAATCCCAAGATCCTCTCCCTCAGGGAGAGGTCCGTGAGCCTTGCGAACGGGGTGAGGGTGTCCAGGCAAACAAGACACTCTTCCTCCAGCCAGGGCGCCGGAAGTCGCATAAACCCCGTTGATTCGCGGCGGACGTCCCGGAGTGGACCTCCGGGACACAAGCGGAGCTGGAGCTCCGCGCTCCCAGCCAATCCCTAACCCCTAACCCCTAACCCAGCCCCTCATCCGGCGCGTAGGCGGCCCGCAGGTGGTTTTCTTCGTTCCCAGGGGCTCCGCGCTCCCTTACCCGGCCAGGGAGCGGAGGACGTAGGGCAGGATGCCGCCGTGGCGGTAGTACTCGATCTCTTGGGGGGTGTCGATTCGGCAGGTGACTCGGAAGGTCTTGTCGCCGGCCTTGACCGTGAGCTCGCGGCCCGAGGCGAAACCCGCGGCGACGGCGTCGGCGAGGCCCACGATCTCGAAGCTCTCGTGACCCGTCAGGCCCAGCGAAGCGACGTTTTCGCCGCTCATGAACTGGAGCGGCAACACGCCCATCCCGACTAGGTTGCTTCGGTGGATCCGCTCAAAGCTTTCGGCGATCACCGCCTTGACGCCCTGGAGCATCGGCCCCTTGGCGGCCCAGTCGCGGCTCGATCCCGAGCCATATTCCTTGCCCGCCAGGACGATCAGCCCCACCCCGTCGGCTTGGTACTTTTCGGCTGCGTCATAGATCGCCATGACTTCGCCGGTCGGGAGGTAAGTGGTCACTCCGCCCTCCGTACCGGGGGCCAGGTGGTTCTTGATCCGGATATTGGCAAAGGTGCCGCGGACCATCGCCTCGTGGTTGCCTCGGCGCGAACCATAGCTGTTGAAGAGGTGGGGGGCCACTCCGTTCTCGCTCAGATAGCGTCCGGCGGGTGAAGAGCCCTTGATCGATCCGGCCGGGGAGATGTGGTCGGTCGTGATCGAATCGCCGAGCACGGCCAAGCATCGCAGTCCCGAAAGCTCGCGGACTCGGTCGGGCGGGGTCAGGCTCATGCCGTCGAAGTAGGGAGCCTTCTTGATATAGGTCGAATCGGGCTGCCAATCATAGAGCTGACCGCCGGTGACCTGGATGGCCTGCCACTGCTCGTCACCCTCAAAGACGCTCGCATACGTTCGGCTGAACATCTCGCGGGTGATGTGGCTGGTCATGACCTGTTGAATCTCGTCCTGGGTTGGCCAGATCTCGCGGAGATAAACCGGATTGCCGTCCTTGTCCTCGGCGATCGCGTCGGTGGTCAGGTCGATGTGGATGGTCCCGGCAAGGGCGTAGGCCACGACCAGCGGGGGCGACATCAGGTAGTTCGCCTTCACGTCGGGATTGACCCGGCCCTCGAAGTTGCGGTTGCCGCTCAGGACGCTGACCGCGACGAGGTTCTCGTCGTTGATCTGCTTGCTGATCTCTTCGGGCAGGGGGCCGCTGTTGCCGATGCAGGTGGTACACCCATAGCCGACTACGTTGAACCCAATGGCATCGAGGTCATGGATGAGACCGCTGGATTGGAGGTACTCGGTGACGACCTTGCTGCCGGGCGCGAGGCTGGTTTTGACCCAAGGCTTTGGCTTGAGGCCCAGGGCGGCGGCTTTGCGGGCGACGAGGGCGGCGCCGATCATCACGCTGGGGTTGCTGGTGTTGGTGCAACTGGTGATGGCGGCGATCACCACGCTGCCGTGGGTGAGGGTGTCGGTGGCGGTGCGCTCGAGGACGGCCGTCCCGCCGCCGCTCGAAGCCTGAGAGCCGGGCAGGGAATCGGGGAAGGCGCCCAGGAAGCTCTGCCGCGCTCCGGCGAGATTCGTCCGATCCTGGGGTCGCTTGGGTCCGGCGACACTGGGCTCGACCGTGCTCAGGTTGAGTTCCAGATGGCTGCTGTATTCGGCCTGGGGATATCCGGCTTCGTGGAAGAGCCCCTGGGCGCGGTAGTAGGCCTCGGTCAATTCGATCTGGTCTTCCGGACGGCCGCTCAGCCGCAGGTAGTCCAAGGTCTTGGCGTCGATGGGGAAGAATCCGCAGGTGGCGCCGTATTCGGGGGCCATGTTGGCGATGGTCGCGCGGTCGGCCACCGGGAGGCCGAAGAGGCCTTCTCCATAGAACTCGACAAACTTGCCGACGACGCCGTGCTTGCGGAGCATCTCGGTCACGACCAAAACAAGGTCGGTAGCGGTAACCCCTTCACTGAGCTGTCCGGTCAACTTGAATCCGACGACCTGCGGGATCAGCATGCTGACGGGCTGGCCCAGCATGGCGGCTTCGGCTTCGATCCCGCCGACGCCCCAGCCGAGGACGCCGAGACCGTTGATCATGGTCGTGTGGCTGTCGGTGCCGACGAGGGTGTCGGGGTAGACCGTGCCGGTCTCGTCGTTGGTGAAGGTCACGCGGGCGAGGTATTCGAGGTTGACTTGGTGGACGATGCCGGTGTTGGGCGGAACGACCTTGAAGTTGCGGAACGCGGTCTGGCCCCATCGCAAAAACTCGTAGCGCTCCTGGTTGCGCTGATATTCCAGGTCGCGGTTGATCATCAGCGCGGCCGCGCTGCCATAGGCATCGACTTGGACGCTGTGGTCAATAACGAGTTCGACGGGTTGCAGGGGGTTAATCTTGTTGGGGTCTCCGCCGAGGGTCGCCATGGCGTCTCGCATAGCCGCGAGGTCGACGACGCAGGGAACTCCGGTGAAGTCCTGGAGCAGAACCCGGGCCGGCATAAAGCTGATTTCGGTATTGGGTTCGGCCTTGGGGTCCCACTTCAAAAAGGCTTCGATGTCGGATTTGGTGACGCCAACGCCACCGTCCTCGGCGCGGAGAAGGTTTTCGAGGAGAATCCGCAGGGTGATCGGCAAGCGGTTGAGGTTGTGTCCCTGCTCGGCGAGTGCGGAGAGTCGGTAGTAGGAGTGCTCGCGGCCTCCGGCGGCGAGGGTTGCTTTGGCACCGAAGCTATTCATTTTCCTAGGTCGCAGTCTACCGCGCCGGTCTCCGGAGCCTCCCGCCGCTCTTTTGGTGTACCGATCAGGGTTCTCGGAACGTCCAGCCTTTGAGATCACGTATTTCTCAGAGGATTCTCGCAATTGCGAGGTCAAATTTAGGCGACTAAGCCTATAATGATCGGTAGGAGCACCGAACTCGAAAATGATGCGGTACTCGGCAAAGAGATGGCTCGCGATGAGCCTGTGCGCGTTGACTGTTGCGCACGGGTTCGGCGAAGCCATAGCCGAAAAGCCGAGCTCCGTCGGCGGCCAATCTTCGATTGAAACACTGCTGCTCGATGGCAGTGAGTTCTCGCTTCCGCTCCGCAACGGTCAGGTCTTTCCCGGTTCAGAATCGGTCGAGCTGGATGGCCGGCGGCTTCAGAAAGATGTCGATTACTTGATCGACTACGAAGGTGGCACCCTCCAGATCATGCGATCGACCCGGAAGGGTCAACAAGTTCGAGTCAGTTATCGCTATGGTGCGGATGCGCCAAAGGCCACCGCTGGAGCTTCGATGAACCCCTTGGCCGGGCTCGGATTCCATTTCGCCGGCGGCGAGCAAAAGGTCCTTCTGGGCATGGGAATGGCCGAACGCCGCGGCGATGGCTCCCTTGTTTCCTCGAATCTGTACGGTCTCAAGAACAATTTCCGATTCAATGGTGGTAGTGGCTTGGAAGGCGTGGTGATCGCCGGAGAAAGTCGTAAGGTCCAGAGCCACTCGCTGCTCGATGGTTCGACCTCCAGCCAGAACACAGACGACGGGAAGTCGCAGGCGATCTTGCAGACGCTGACGCTAGGCATGCTGGGCGGAAAGGTCGAAGCCAACATCCAGGATATCAGCCAAAAGTTCAGCGGATTCCGAGCCTTCAAGGATGCCGGCTTCAGCGACGAACAGGTCAACGCACTGAGCCGCGAAAAGGGACTCAAGCGGGCTAGATTTGCCCTCAAGGATTTGGGCGGGAAGGGGCTCGGATTTGGAGCCAATTACAGCGTCGTCAAGGACGGCGATAAGTCGATCCAGTGGCGGGGATATAGCCTGAACACCGGTGCGCTGCAAGGCCGCTGGAGCTTCCAAAAAGTCGATCGAGACTTCAACCGATTTGGCGATCTGGCCAATGCAGATCGTGAACAACTTAAGCAAGAAGCGGGAACCCACCGAGAAGAAGTCGATCTCAAACTCAACAGCAAGGCTCTGCAGGGCGGGTACTCCGGGTTCCGCCTAGAAGAAGACACGGGAAGCAGCCTCTACCGACGCGGGACCAACCTCAAAGTGGGTGGCCTCGAACTCAGCTTCGGGGATCAACGAGTGGAGCAAGGGTTCAATCGTTTCCGAGCGACTCGCCTGCAAGATGCTGGTCAGCTGGAACGCGAAGGGGGCATGCGCCGCCAGAACTATGGCCTCAAGTTCGAACCCTCCAAGGGCCTGAGTCTGAGCTTCCAACAAAATTGGCTAATGGGTGTGGCCGAAGATGCTCCGCGTTTCACCGCCAACGATTTCGGTCTGAGCTTTGCCGGTTGGACGTTTAGCCAACTCATCCGCAAGGCGGACGTAGGGTTTGGCCAGTTCGGCGCGATGGCCGATGGCGAGCGCTGGAACCACGTCAACGCAATCGGCCGGATGTACGAACCGGCAGATTTTGGCAAGCCGGGAGAAGAGGTCGGCCGGTTCATGTCGATGGGCGGAGTTGAGCGCCAGGGAACGCGCCTTCAGGGCACTCTCGGCAAAGACGCCTCGCTGATGGCCCAGGAAGTGAAAGTCGAGGGTCAAGCCGATGGTGCCTCACTACAAAGCCTTCAGCTACGATCAAAGAATCTGGACGTTACGCTCCGCGAGCAGGAAACGGGGAAGGATTTCGCTGAGGTCAATGGCCTCATGGACTTCGAAAAGGGTCGGATCGGCAATATCACCGGGCTCGGAAGACGCGATTTCGGTAGCCACTTGCGACTCGGAGCCGGTCGAGAGATTCGATTTAGCCAAAGCGCCATCGACCGTCAGATCGAAGGCGATATCCGCCGCCAAAGCTGGTCGTTCGACGATCCGACGCTGAAGTTTCGGTTCAACCGACGTTCGGTGGATGAGACGATCGGCGATCTCGGCTGGCTCCATGACCCCGAGAGGGATCTGCTCAACCAGCTCCGAGGATTCCAGCAATCGGACTTCGGGCTCGAATGGACGGGATTGCGGAATCTCGGTCTGCGATGGCAGCAGAACGTGGCCAAAAACGAAACCACTGGCGAAGATCGATTCTTCATGGACCGGACGGTGGACTATCAGGTCAACAAGGACCTCCGGGTCAGCTACAACCAGTTTGAAAACCGGGTTGAGAATCCGATCGAATTGCTCTATCGCCACCGGACCAGCAAGTGGGGCGTCTGGCGAAACTTCGGCCGCTTTGGGGCTGTGAGCTTCGAACAAGAGAAGACCGAATTCGAGGGTGCCCACACCGACGCTCCTGACAGCGATCGCCAAAAGATCGCGTATGAAGCGAACGTCACGGAGAAAACCAAGGTCCGCACCGAGCACACGGAAATCCGCTACTCGGATGGCGAGTCGGAGAAAGCCCACACCCATACGGTCGAATCTCAACTCAGCCCGCGGACGGGAGTCACTGTCAGCGAGACCACCATCAATCGCCCCAAGGACCAGAACGACGAAAAGCGTCGCACCTATGGCTTTTGGTGGGATTTTGGCAACGGCATGCGGTTTAGCTACAACTTCAACCGCCACGCTCAATCCACGGCGAACGGTGCTGAGCAAAAGCAGGTTCAGTTGACGCCCGGCCAACTCGGGGCGCTGGCGGTGGGTAGTGCCGCTTACTCGACCAACGTGATCGACCGTCAGCGCTACCAGGCGACAGGCAATTTCCAGATTTCGACCGTCAAGCCGATCCAGCTGGGCTTCTTGCAGGACCTGACCCTGAAGTACGGAGCCGACACCTTCCGCGACCACGAGCGCTATCAGCGCGAAAATCGGCAGATGGGGGCGGGTTTCCGCATTGGCAGCACGGCGCTGGGTTGGGACTATGTGAGCCAAGTCGGGGCCGATGGGGTGCAAGCCGTAGACCGCACTTTCCGGCTGAGCACGGACCAAACCGAGACGCAGCCTTACCGCGCCAAGGTCTTCTACAAGCTTCGCACCCTGCCCGGCGACCAAGAGTGGATGATTCGCGACTACGCCTTTACGGCCCGAATCGCGCAGGGGCTGGAACTTACGCATCAACTCCAGACGAATCCGGAAGTCGCCCGAGGCGATGTGATTCTGGGATCGATTCCCCAGGCGCACCGGGCCAACCGATGGCGCCTTGATTGGAAGGGAAGTGCGAGCAACCAGTGGGGAATGAGCTGGGATGAGCTGATCAACGAGCAAAACCGGACACGCAGCCGCACCGGTGGCGTGCACCTCAAGCTCTTTGCCGACAAGCCATCGCCGCTGGAACTCTATTACGGTCTCGAACAAAACGACAACCCCGACCGACGACGGACGATGCACCGGTACCACCTCCGATTCGACCAGCGACCGGGTCCGCGCCAGCTTTTCAGCGTGTTCCTCGGAAACGTCAGTTGGCAGCACTCGCGCGACGCCGGAACCCGGGTCCAGAATTGGTCGATGCGGGTGGAATACCAACTCCGATTTTAGTGGGAGTGGTCTAAACTAGCCCCCATGGATGTGATTCCGTACGGCGGATGGGACCGGTGTCTCAGGATGTCCGCCGGCCCTGTGGAATTGATTGCGACCCTGGAAGTAGGACCCCGAATTGTTCGATTCGGACCAAAGGGCGGGAGTAATCTCCTTTTTGAAAACCCCAGGACGATGGGCACCAAGGGCGGTCCCGACTATAAGGGGTATGGCGGTCACCGACTTTGGACCGCACCAGAGGATACAGTCCGGACTTACGAAGCAGACAACGATCCCCCGGCGGTCACCGAAGTCGAAGGCGGGTTCCGCCTGACCACTGTCCTCGGGCCGAGTGGGCTCGAGAAGTCCATCACCATCCTAGCGAACGCCGAACAGGAAAGCTTCACCCTGATTCACGAGGTGACCAACCGCGGATCCGAGCCCATCTGCATCGCCCCGTGGGCGATCACGGTGATGGCGGCGGGCGGGGTTTGCCTCTTTCCCCAGGCACCCGAGCGGCCTCACGCCGAGTCGCTGCTCCCGGCCCGGCCACTGGTCCTTTGGTCGTATGCCGACATGTCGGACCCGCGCTATACCTGGGGACGGAGGTGCGTGCGCCTGCGGCAAGAGGCCGGTACCGAACCCACCAAGATCGGGGCCTGGGTAGAGCAGGGCTACGCGGCCTATGCTCTTCATGGTCATCTCTTCTTCAAGCGGTTCTCGGGCACGTGGGGCAACTACCCAGACTTTGGCTGCAATTTCGAGACGTTCACCCGGCATGATATGCTAGAAGTCGAATCTCTGGGGGTTCTTCAGACGCTGGCCTCGGGAGAGACGGCCACCCACACCGAGCGGTGGTATCTGGAAATCGACGCCGAAGTGCCGGAGCACGATCAGGCTCTCTCGGAGTACCTGGAGCGATTGGCAAGTTCGCGTCCTGGGGTGTGACCTCCTAAATTGCGCCGGTCGGGCCCGGGGCCACTCCCGACCCAGGGGCCCCGCCGCTTCGCGTCACCCTGGATCTCGCCCCCGCCCGGCGCTTGGTCCGCGGATGGAGACACCAGGCGCGTCACGGATTCGAGTCCGCGAGAATCGTCGCCCCGGGGCAGGGCTGAGGCGTTTGCGCCGAAGCCAGGGCGCGGCCTTGGGCCGGGGCGACGAAGATGCTCCAACGAGCCCTTCCTAGCAAGCCTACGGTCGGCTGAACCAATGAAGTCTTAGTACACTCCTAAGAGAGATGAAGCATTGTTGGATGGTCTTGGCGGGAGTTCTGATTGCGGCGCAGGGGATCGCGCGGGTCCCGATGATCCCGGTGGATCCGGCCGACGGCGAATCGGTCCTAGCCGACGCGATTGCCCCGGTCCTGCCGGACGGAACGATCGGCGCGTGGCAGGATCCGAACCAAACCACCGCTCTTGGGCCGATCTGGAGCATGGCCTGGGACAGTATCAGTGCCAATCCGACCAACTTCACCCCGTTCAGCGGGAACCCCTATGGGACGAGCCCGGGGCCGCGACGTCCGTTCCGCGATGACTACCGCATTTTCCAGTGGTGCGAGGACTTGGTCCTAGTCCCCGGAACCGAGCAGCGGTTTGGGCGCTTTGTCCGTATTGGCATCTTCTGGAATCCCAATGGGTCGATCCCCGCGAGCGGATCTCGGAGTTGCTTTCTCCGCGTCCAGACTGCGGCCCGATTTGACGACACCAGTTTTGGACCGGCGGCCGATGAAATCTACAGCGGAGTCGTGGCGCGATTTACAAATCTCGCGGCGGGGGTAAATTACCTGACCATCGACCTCGGCAATGCCAATACCGGCCTTCCGCTGCCCCGGAACGGCGGGGCCCTCTTTGTCAGTTTGGGTGGAGTCAACTCCAGCAACGCCTTTGTCCCCCTGGAAGATCCCGCCGCGGCCACGCCTCTCTTCAGCAATATGCTGAGCCCGGGCGAGCCTCAATTCCCCGGGACGAATCCCAGCCGCAGCGGAGACCTCCAGTGGCTCGACGATTCCGACCCTCTCCTCCCTGGGGTGAACCAGTCCAACTACATCTTTGAGGACTTCACCAACACTCAGCTCACCGGAAACCCCTTTGCCGAACTCTATTCTGGGGACGCGACTTTCACTAACCAGGGCATTCTCCAAACCGCCGCGACGGTCGTGGCCGATACCGACGTCGTCACGATCAGCGGAAGGGTGACCCTGGGAGATCTTTCTGCCGGGAGCCGCCGGCCGGGCGCAGTTTCGATCCGATTCACCAACCGGGTTGGCGGCGCAGTGATCGGGTCTCAAGTCGTCAGCCTTGATAGCCAGGGCAACTTCACTGCTCTGGACCCACAACAAGGCAACGGCGGGGACTACCGCCTGATCCTCAAGGTGAGCCACTGGCTCGCCGGGTCTGTGAACGCGAATACCACGGGGCGAGTCAGCCGGACGGGGGCCAACGTCTCACTCGTCAACGGGGACATCGATGGGGACAACGCGGTGACCGTTTTTGACTACATCGCCCTCAGTCAGGCCTTCGGGGTCCGAGATTTCGAGCCGACCTGGCTCTTGCCCGGGGAGGGGGACCTCCGGCCCCGTGACTCGGACCTGGATGAGGATGGGGAGGTCAGCGTCTTCGACTACATCATCCTTTCCACTAACTTTGACAGTGCGGGAATCGACTAAAATTGCGAATCTAGTAAATATATCAGTGATTTTCTAATAGATCATCGTTGGCTATTGCGTTTTGTTGGCGTATAGTATCAAGACTCGGTTTACCCACGGGTGGGCCGATCTATCGGAGGACGAACGATGAATCGAATTCTTGCCTTGGCTCTGACCGTCGCTGCAGTTGCGCCGGCTTTCGCCAATAACCCATTTCTCGTCAATCAGGGTCAACCTGAGAACTACTTGATCAACCCCAAGGACATCAAGGTTGCCACGCCGGTCCTTTACGCCAAGATCGGTCGGGACATGAAGCTCAAGAGTCCCTGGATGCCCATGCCCACTCGGAACCAGTCCACTCAGAACGTCCCGAGCTTTGCTCTGGCCTGGGATAACTGGAACACGAACGTTGCGGCCCTCCCCGCTTTTGCGGCTCACAACGCTGGCGCCTTTGGAGCGAATACGCCCAACTATCGGTTTGGGAATGAGATTGAAGGACACAGCTGGATCGAGCAGTTCCAAACCGTGGCCGCCGGGACTGCTGGTCGCGTTGCCCGCTACTATGCTCACGGTACCGTCTGGAACCCCAACGGAGGAACCACTCGCGCCGGGACTCTGACCCTTGTCCAGATTCACTTCCCGAACGTCAGCGTGAACCAGAACGGCTTTGACAACAACCAGGGCTCGGGAGCTGATGGACTTGCATTCCAATTCGCTAATTTGGCGGCTGGATTCTACATCCTCTCGTTCGACCTCTCGGCTGCGACGGATGATTCTGGTCTTTACATCCCGGGGAACGGCGGTGGAATCGAAGTGATCAACGCGACCACCGACGGAATTGGCAACATCCAACTCTCCGGAGTCCAAAAGTCGCAGCCGATCCGAAAGGCCTTTGCCGGTTCGGAGCCTTGGTCGAGTGGCATCTACACTTGGATCGACACCTCGACGAAGGCTGGCGGTCCGTGGAGCGGGGCGTTTGACGCAACGAACAACGCCGACTATATCTTCCAGGATGGAACGAACACGTCGGATCTGGCCACTCCGTTCTCGGAAATGTACGACCAGGATCTCACCACCGTCGCCCCGGTGAACGCGATCCTGCATGCAGCTCACTCGTTTGCTGTTGACAACAACACGCGCCGAATCAAGGGCAAGCTGGTCTTCGGTGACCTTGTGGATCCGCTGGTCGGTCCTCGCGTGGTTGAGCTGGAAGTCAATGGCGGTGCCGCAAGCAACATCGTCGTGGCTCCGGACGGATCGTTCGAAGTTCTCGACCCGGTGCAGGCTTCCGGTGGAGTCTATGACCTCCGCTTCAAGGCCGATCACTGGCTGGCCAAGGCTGTCGCAGCCGTCGATACCACCTCTGGGTTGGTCACTGACTTGGGCGATGTCGTCCTCATCAACGGCGATATCGATGGCGACAATTCGGTCACGATCTTCGACTACATCGAGCTCTCGAACAACTTCGACAAGACCTCGGAAGCCCCCGATTGGAACACCGTTGGTGGCGCCGGAGTCCCGGTCCGATTCTCGGACCTCGACCGAGACGATTCGGTGACGATCTTCGACTACATCATCCTGTCGAACAACTTCGACCTCTCCGGTGACTAAGCCGAAAGGTCAGTTCGCCTAAGAAGAGAACCCGGGGGCTGGTAATTCCCTCGGGTTCTTTGTTTTCTCGCCCCATTTCGAAAAAATTGTGATAGGATATAGCGCATGTAGGGGGGCGATGTAGGAGTGACTCAGTGTCGAGCATTCTGGCCACACCCTTCAGCTACCTTGTTCACCCAGGTTTCTGGGAATGAAATGAGGAGGACGAGAGAATGAAAACGAGTACTTACAAGTTTGCTGCCGTTGCAATCGCATTCGGCGCCCTCGCCATTACGGCTTTTGCCGACCGAACTATTAAGAGCGGCACTCTTCAGGTTGAGAGCAAGCGCACGATCCTCAAGCCTCTGGCTGGCGTTCGTCTTGACCCGATCACGCGGAAGCCTCTGACCCAGTGGCAGCCGATGAGCCAAACTCAAGGTAGTGGCTTCGTCACGAACTTCGGCGGCGGCTACATTCCTGCCTACGACGTCTGCAACACAGCCCCAACGGGTGGGCTTCCTAACGCCAACGGTTACGCAACCCCGAACACCTTTGCGGACTTCTACGGCCCGACCCCAATCGCTACTGGCAACATCTGGAACTTCGGCGCTGCGGCCAACTGGCCGATGTGGGCTGACGACATGAGCCTTGCCGCCGGCACCGCTGGTCGCGTTTCGCGATGGCACGAGATCACGGCTCGCATTGGTTCGGCTCCGGCGACCAATCTGATCCTGATCATCGAAACTTTCGATGCTCACAGCAACGACGTTGCCGGTCCTGCATCGAGTGAAATCGTTGACCTCTGGGCCTGGGACTTCGGCGTTGTGACGCCTGGATTCTTCGGATTCCCGATCGACTTCGACGACTTCCTGTCCTTCAGCGCCTCGGGCCTGAAGCTCCCGCAGTCGGCCACTGGTGGCGGATACCGCGTCAGCTGGGCAACCGTCGACAGCTCGAACAACATCGTCGGGCTCCCGACCACCGGCATCGCGATCAGCCCGGGCTACTTCTACTCGAACGACGCCGCTGATCCCTACGTGCCGGGTACCAACCCCTCGAATTCCGACGAGTTCCAGTGGGACGATGACACCCCGTTCAATTACATCCACGAGGACGAAACGATCACCGCCAGTCTGCCGACCCCGTACTCGGAAAACTATGATTACGAGTACACGAACATCGCCGGTACCGGCCCCGGAATCCTCCACGCCACTGCGGCGATGTTCGTCAACGACTCGGCTCCGCTGATCAAGGGCAACATCACGTTTAGCGATGTGAGCGGCCCGCGACGCAACCCGCTCTTCGCTGATGTCGAAATCAGCGATGGCTCAACCACCGTCAGCGACGTCGTGGCCGTTTCGCAAAATGGCTACTACGAAATCTACGTTCCGTCGAACGGATCGTGGACCGTCCGAGTGAAGTCCGAGCACTTCCTGACCAAGCAAGCCGTCGTCTCGGTCACCGGTTCTGCAACTCAGAACTTCACGCTGACCAACGCTGACATCGACGGAGACAACTCGGTCACCATCTTCGACTACATCGAACTTTCGAACAACTTCGACAAGACCGATGCAGATCCCGACTTCTTCGATATCGGAGGAGCTGGTGTGCCGAAGTCGTTCAGCGATCTCGACCGAGATGGCGCCGTGACCATCTTCGACTACATCATCCTGTCGAACAACTTCGACGTCTCGGGTGACTAATCGAGGCCCCAGGGTCGGGTAACCCCCGACACTAAAGCGGGTTCCGACACGAATATTTCGAGTCGGGACCCGTTTTCTATTGGATCTGGAGAGCGAGGTGTGATACATTATTGAGAAGCGCGCGTAGTAACGTGGGCTTCTTTGGCTGTTTTCCCGTGTCGGGTCAAAAAAGAGAGGAATCAAACTTGATGAGAGCTTTATCCGCGATCGCGATTGGTATGGTGTTCACTGGCTTTGCCGTGGCTAACTCACCGTCCGGCAAAGACCCGGCGTCGTTGGGGATTCGGCCAGCCAAGCAAGTCACCACACGCAAGCCTTTGGCCGGGGTGCAACTCGATACCCGTACCGGTCAACCGCTGACCGAATGGCAGGAGATGACCCAACAGGGGCAGACCTTTTCGGCTACGACGAATAACCCGGTCTATGCTCCCGCCTTTGACATGGCCAACTGCTCGCCCAACGCAGGCGAGATCAACTCGCGCGGATTTGCCACCCCCAGGGTGCTGGTGAACTTCTACGGAGCGACGGCTCTGAACCCCGGCGAAGCGTGGTACTTCACCGCGCCCGGATATCGCAACCTGATGTGGGCGGACGAGATGGACCTGGTTCCGGGCACCGAAAAGCGCACCGCCCGATGGATCGCCCAAGGCGTCACCATCGGATCCGCCACGACCGGAAACCTCGTCATGATCGTGGAAACCTACGACGCGGTACGAACGATGTCGGAAGGTCCAGCCACAACGGCGATCGTGGACTCCTGGGCATGGAATTTTGGTCGGTTCAACAACTTTGAACTCACGACGCTGATCATCGACTTCGATGATTTTGTTTCCCCGGTAATCGGGGGCCTCAAGCTTCCCGAAGTTCAGACCGGTGGAGGCTACCGGGTCCGATGGGCGACGACCAACGGCAGCGGGGCAATTTTGCCGCTCCCGTTCAACTTCATCAATGGCCTCAGTCAGGCGATGTTCTACTCGAATGACCCTACCGACCCCTACCGTCCCGGAACCAACCCCTCCAACTCGAACCAGTTCAACTGGGATGATGATAATCCGGGTGACTATCAGCACCAGGACCTGACCAGTACGGGTTTCCTCAGCTCGCCCTATTCGGAACTCTACAACTATGAGTTTCCGGCGATCGGGAATACGGGACCCGGCATCATCCACCCCCAGATGTCGATGTTCGTCCACAACACGCTTCCGGTCATTCGGGGGCGTGTGACCTATTCCGATGTTTCCGGTCCGCGGCGCAATCCAAACCGACTGGAAGTTGAGATCAGCAACGGGGCCACGACGATCAATGGATTCGTGGGCGTGAGCAATGCCGACGGCTCGTACGAGATCTTTGTGCCGTCCAATGGCACGTGGAACGTCCGGATCAAGGCAGAGCACTTCCTCGCGAAGCGCGCCGATGTGGTTGTCGACGCCGGCCAGGGCACCAATGATGTCACCCTTGTGAATGCCGATATCGATAACGATAACGAGATCACGATCTTTGACTACATCGAACTCTCCGGCAACTTCGACATGAACGAAGAGGATCCCCTGTTCTACCAAGTGAGCCCGGCGGGAGTCCCCAGGTCCTATTCTGACCTTGATCGGGATGGAGCGGTGACCATCTTTGACTACATCATCCTTTCGTCCAACTTTGATTTCGAAGGTCAGTTGGGCGACTAACGCCGTGCTCTGAGCCGGCAACAAAGCGGCCCGGACTCCGACGGGAGTCCGGGCCGCGCTTGTTTCTCCGGTCTGGCTGAGACTAGTTGTCGCCGGTCAGATCGAAATAGGTCGAGAGGATGATGTAGTCAAAGATGCTGACGGTGCCATCTCCATCGAGGTCTGCCGTTGAGAGGTATCCCGGATCTCCGACCGAAGTGTCGAAAGCCCCGCTCAGATCGATGTAGTCAAAGATCGAAGTCGCGTTATCGCCGTCCACATCACCCGGAATCAGGCTCGCGTTGAGGTTGGTGACGATCCCGCTCGAAGCGTTGATCGCGACTCTCTTGGCGAGATATCCAGGAGCCTTGATCCGAACCTCGTAGTTCCCGCGTTGGAGCTCCACGTAACCCAAGCTCACCGTGCCCGATGGAGGAACGGACTTGGTCATCGTCGCGAGGGCCGTCGATCCGCCCGGAGCGAAGAACTGGAACTGTACGGACATGTTGGGCGCGGCAGGGACCCGGTCGATGCCCATCACGTTCCCTGATGCCTGGAAGTTGGCGGGCAGTGGAGTCCGCCAGGTCCCGCGGCCGTAGGTCCCAATCGTGAGATAGCCGGTGGATCCGTTAACACGGATCCCGCTGACCCACGTATTCGGAAGCCCAGTTCCGAAGGGACTCCAAGTCAGCCCATCGCGGGTCATAAAGACTCCAACGTCGCTCGCCGCGAAGAGCATTCCAGGCCAGAGCGGATTAAGGGCCAGGCCATTCACCGGTGCGTCGGGCAGGTTTCCGTCGTAAACGCCCCAGTTGGTGCCCGCGTTCGTGGTGCGATAGACGTGCTTACTGCCGAAACCTTGGAGAGCGACATAAGCCGTAGTCGGGGTGGTCGGATCCACCGCGAATCCGCCAATGCTGCGGTTAGGAAGCCCCGTAGTTCGCAGATTCCAGGTCAAGCCGTCGTTGATCGTCACATAGACGCGGCCATCGCTGCTACCGGTGTAGATCGTGGAACTGGTGCTGGGGGCGGGGGCGATCTCCTTGAGGGTTCCGCCTCCGGTCAGGTCCGGCGAGATCGCAGACCAGGTTCCGCTCGCTCCGCTGCTGGTGCTCCGCCAGACCCGATAGGTGCCGATGTAGGCCCGGTCGGGGGTCGCGTAGTCAAAGATCAACGGCGTATTCCAGTTGCTTCGACCGTCCGTGTTCTGGCCATTAAAGACCGAAGACCAGTTGGCACCGCCGTTAGTGCTCCGCGAGACGCCACCGTTTTGATATTCGCCGAGCATGATCAGAGGATTGGTCCGGTGGTAAGCGCCCTGGAATCCGTCCCCGCCGATGACGAGGGAGAAGTTGGCGTTGCTCCCGTTGCGCAGCTGGGTGGAATTGTCCTGGGCTCCGGCGATCAACTTTCCGGGATCGGTCGGGTGGACCTCGATCTCGTAATACTCCTTCGTGCCTCGGTTGCTATTCCGGTGGCTCCAGCTGGTTCCGCCGTTGCTGGTGTAGAACAGGCCGGCATCTTGGCCGATATAGACCCGGTCGCTGAATCCTGGAACAAAGGCCACGTCGTGCATATCCGGGTGCCCAAGGTTCATCTGGGACCAAGTCGTTCCCCCGTTCGTCGAGCGATACATGTAGACGTCGCCCGCATAGAGTACGTTAGGATTGACTGGGGAGACCCCGATCGCCATGTCGTACCAGCATTGGCCCCACGCCGAGGTCGGCTTGCCCGTAGCGGCCCAGGTCGATCCTCCATTGGTGGTCTTATAGATCCACTGAATCGTGTCATCGGAGGGGTTGCTCGCCATCGCATAGACCGTGTCGGGCGCGCTCTTCGCCAGGTCGAGTTCGATCCGGCCGACCCCGGTTCCGCTCGGGACGGCCGTCTGAAGGGTCCATGTGGCTCCTCCGTCGATCGACTTGTAGACACCGTTGGCGCTGGAGCCGTTGGTATTGCCAATGGCGCAGTAGAGAATTTGTGGGTTGGTCGGATGGATCACCAAGCCGCTGGCCAGGCCTGATCGAGTTTGGACGAAGGTCAATCCGCCATTCGTGGTTCGATAGATTCCCGCGTCGCAGCTGACCACCCAAGTCTGGCCTCCGGAGTCCTTGTTGATCACGATCTCGTTGATCCTGCGGCCGGCAAAGGTCGAGTTGCCGAACAAGGTCCACGTTGCCCCGCCATTGGTAGACTTAAAGATCCCGACCCCGCTAGCGGTATAGCCCGCGAAATACTCCTCGCCGGTTCCGAAATAGATGGTCTCGGGATCGTTTGGATCGAGGGTGAGGCAGCCAACAACTTGGCTAGGGAGCGTGTCGGTCAGATTGGTCCAGTTTGTGCCGCTGTTGGTGCTCTTCCAGACTCCGCCCTTGGCGCTTCCGATATAGAGGGTACTGGTCGTGGTCGGGTGGATCGCGATGGCGTGGACGCGTCCGAGCCAGCCGCTGCTCGTGCTACTCGGACCGAAAAACTCCCACGGAGTCGTGCTTTGGGTCGAGAGTCCGGGAATCGCCTCCGCCTCCATCTCTTGCTTTTGCAGCCAAGCATTGTATGCGACGTTCGCGGGGATGTCGTCGAATGGGTACCGGCGATCTTCGTACCAATACTCCAAGCGGCGACGAGGGTTTGAGCCGCTCGCCTCGCTGTGTTCATCCCAGATTTGGGCGAAAGACGGGGCCACCATTAAGGCGGCAAGCGCGACGAAGACAAGTCTGAATCTCATGGAATCTCCAACCACTCCAGTTTGACTCTTCCATACCCGGATATCGTTCGGAATCCATGCGGCTTTTGTCGCAACTCTAGGCTACGCCTTTTTGTAGGCCGAAAGACCCTCTCGCATGAATATCAATGTGATATCATATCTATATCCCCTTTGGGAGGATGAAGATGAAAGAAAAATCTAGCAAGACAATCCCTGGGATCCCGATGCTCTTGGTCGTGATCCTGCTCTTTGGCGCGGCCCTGTTTGCCGTGATCCAGGGGGGTAACAACAACGTTCCGGCACTGATCGTGAGCGGGGTCGTTGGGTTGCTTCTCGCCTCGTTTCTCAGCATAGGGTTCTTTATCGTGGAGCCCAACGGAAGCAAGGTGTTGCTCCTCTTTGGGAAGTACGTTGGCACCGTGAAGTCCGAGGGATTCCACTTCGCTAATCCGTTCTTTTCCAAGAGGCCAGTGAGCTTGCGGATCCGGACGCTGAACGGAGAGCGGCTGAAGGTGAACGACCTGAGCGGCAACCCCATCGAGATCGCCACCGTCGTCGTTTGGCAAGTGCGGGATACCTACGATGCCAGCTTCAGCGTCGAGGATTACGAGGCCTATGTGATGATGCAGAGCGAAACGGCCCTGCGCCATTCGGCAAGCATCTTCCCCTATGACGGGGACGACGAAACGATCTCGCTTCGCCAGAACACCGTCGAGGTGGCCGACCACCTGCGCGAAGAGCTTCAAGAAAGGCTGGCCCCGGCTGGGGTTCAGATCCTCGAAGCTCGACTCTCGCACCTGGCCTATGCTCCGGAGATCGCGGGAGCAATGCTGAGGCGACAACAGGCGGCCGCCGTGATTGCGGCTCGGCAAAAGATCGTCGATGGCGCGGTCGGAATGGTGGAAATGGCACTGACGAGGCTCGAGCGCGATTCGATCATCAAGCTCGACGAAGACCGAAAGGCGACGATGGTGAGTAACCTCATGGTGGTGCTCTGCAGCGAGCAGCAGGCCATGCCGGTCCTCAACACCGGAACGCTGCACGGGTGATCTGCCATGGCCGAGCGCAAAGCAATCCTGGTTCGCCTCCCGCCCGACCTGGCGGAGGCGATCCAAAAGCTGGCGGCGGCAGACCTCCGGTCGGTCAACGGTGAGATCGAATACCTACTGCGTGAGGCAGTGCGGCGTCGAATGCGCCAACCTGCCGAGCGTGAACCAGACGAGAAATAGAAGTTGAGATGGAGTGCGGACGTCCCGTCCGCACTCCGTCAGATTCAGGGCAAGCGCGAGCGGAGGTCGGCGATGAACTTCTCGCGCTGGGGTGGGGAGACCAAGATCGACTTCTTCCCGTACCGAATCTCAACCCGGCGAAGGGACCATGCCGGGCTCGAAAGCCAACTGTTCGAGGGCTCGACCGAGTGGATCGAGTCGTAGGGAACCCGGTACAGAATCAGGCCCGACCGGACGACGAGCTCCTTCTCGCCCAAGGTGTAGTCGGTCGGCCAGCAGACCAGCACGATCGCCAGAACAGAGCAAACCAAAATCGCGGCCAGCGCCAAGTCTCCGCGGAGCATGGCCAAGACCGCAATGATGGCCAGAAAACCGGTTGAGAGGCCCATCACAAGCCCCAGCCAGGTGTCGACGGCAGTTGGATAGCGGACGACTTTCATCGAGAGATCCCTCTATTTTTGTAACGCTGGAACCCAGGCCGTGGTTCGGCCCCCGATCTCTTCGCGGAGAATTTTGTAGCGGCCAATCTTCTCCTCACCCTTGTCCCCGCCCCAGCGGTGATGGAACATCCAATCCGGAGGAAAGAGCGACGATTCGGCCCCAGCCTCAACCGCGACCGAGATGATCTCGATCAGGGCTTTTCGAAGAACTTTGACCTCCGCCGAGCTGAGATCCATCCCTAGCCGCGCCGGGGCGATTCGGGCTTGGTACAAGGCTTCGTCGGCAATCCAGTTGCCGACCCCGGCAAAGTGGGCTTGGTCGAGCAGAATCGCCTTGATCGGGGCTTTCTTGCGGGCAAGTCGCTCGGCGAGATCGGCCGCCGCCGGTGGGGAAGTGAACCAATCCGGTCCTAGTTTGGCGATGGCTGGGACCGCCTCGGGCGACTCGCTCAGCCAAACGCGCGCAAGTCGTCGTCCGTCGGTGAGTGAGACGCGCTCACCGTCTTCCGCAGTGAGGAGGAACTTCAAGAAACGCGGCCGACCGTCAGAATCGTCCAGGGGTGCGTTTCCGTGCTCCAGCAACCGGGCCGTCGGGGCGCCGAGTTGGCGGATCCAGCCGGTCATTCCGAGGTGACCGAAGACCCACGGGCGCTGATCCAGTTCGATCCACCAATACTTTCCATGACGCCCGATGCCGGTGACGGTCCTGTTGGCAAGAGCTTCTTGGACCGCCTCGGGACCGTCGGCTTTGTAGACGATCCCGTCATCAGCGATCTCGACACCGACGAGGCGTTTGCCGAGCAAGGCTCGGCGCATCACGCGGCAAACGGTTTCAACTTCCGGCAGTTCCGGCATAGGGCTGCCAGATCTTACGGAGAAATGAGGCTTAGTGTCGCAGGGCCCTCGTCAGTCGGGGGAGGTAGGGTTCTAACTCGGCCCACCCGCCATGATTGCATCCCTCGTGGCCAAAGTGCCCCTTCACGACCGGGAACTCGACCCAGCTGGTGGGCGCATCGTCCGGTCGCCAGAGCATCTCGTCGGCGCAGGCGACGTTGAAGACGGTCAGGGCCATGTTGGTGCTCATCTGGACCATCGCCTCGGGGATCGTCTCTTCATACCGGTCGTACTGGGTGTGCCAGACCCGACCATAGCGCTGGGGTCCCTTTTTGCCCCAGAAGAACGCGGGGATCCGTTGTCCCAGATAAGCGGCATGGTCCGAACCTCCACCCCTAGGCCATTCGCCGCCCGCGACCTCATTGATCACGACCGGATTTTCGGGAAAGGCCCGGTTGGTGTCGGCGGTGGCGCGGGTGAGGGCCTCCTTCCATTGGGGCAAGACCCAGAGGCCGCTATGGAAGTTGCTTCCTGCATCTTCATTGAAAAGGGCGGAGATCTTCATCCCCTTGGCCTTGTATTCGCGGGCCTGGACGATTGAGCCCAGGAGTCCCTGTTCCTCGCCCGACCAGAGCGTGAAGATGAGGGTCCGACGTGGTTTGGCCCCGCTAGCTGCGATGAGCCGGGCGGCTTCGAGGCCGATGGTGGTGCCGGTGCCGTTGTCGTTCGCCCCCTGACTTTTGGGTCCATCCCAGCTATCCAGGTGGCCCCCAAACATGACGTATTCGTCGGCTTTGTCTGTTCCCGGAAACTCGGCCACCACGTTGTACTGCGGAACCGCACCGGGGACAAATCGTTGATCAACGTTGAATTCTAGCTCCACCTTTTTGTTCGCCTCGAACTGCTTTCTCAGCAGTCGCATGTTGCTCCAGCCGATATTGACCCGGGGTTGGGTGGGCAGATTCTTGAGGTCGAGTTGGGTCCAGGTGCCGTGGGTATGGACCAAGTTACGCTTGTCGCTCCCGCCATACACCCGGCCCGCGATGGGGAGCTTGTCCATGGCCAGATCGACGTCGATCCAGGCTGCAGTTTTTGGATCCTGCTTGCGGAACTCCTCACTCGGGGGATCGGGGCGCCGCGAACTGCGCATCCCGACGGGTTGGCGCATGACGATCCACTTTCCGGCCAATGAGTCGGCCAGCTTGGTCAGTTCCTCAAGGGTCTCGGGTTGAAGAACGGCCTCCGCCCGCAGTGCGCCCTTGGTGCCTGGGGTCCAGGCCGCGGCGCTGAACTCCATATCGAAGTTGAACGGTGCCCGGAGTCCTCCGCGGTAGTTGGGGCCTCGCTCAAAGCCGATCGGCACTTCACCCCACTTTTCCAGCCGAACATTCTTCCAGCCGTATTCGCGGAGCTTCTTCATCGCCCACTGCTGGGCCGCGGCCAGAGACTGGCTCCCGGTTCGACGGGCGCCGATTTGGCTGGTCAGTTCGCGCAGATGTTGCCGCGCCTGGTTCGCGTTCTTCCCTTGATCGATGATCCGATCAAGGATGGCGGGGTCGCCCTGGGTGAGGGCAAGGGAAGGGACAAAAAACAAGCCTAGAGCCAAACACCGGCACTGCATGTTTTCTAGCATACAACGGGTTTGGCTCTAGTCGAGAGTTTATTTTCTTACATCCAATTCATCTCAGGGTCGCCGTGGAGACCCTGGACGAGGTTCAGTTGTCCGTCGTGGTAGTTCATGTGGATCGCGGCGAAGACGGCCATCCCATAAGCCGGGCGGTCGCCTTCGGGGGTGGTGATCATGCGCTCGGGGTTGTCGCCGATTGCGTCGATCACGGCCTGGACGCTTGCTTCCAAGGAGGTCTTCATCGCATCCTTATTCCGCATCTCGGCGGGAGCGACGGCCCAGCTCTCGCCAAAAGGCCACTCTCCCGGCTCTTCGCCCTTCATCCGGGCCGCGATGCGGTGGTTGACGACCGCGACTTCGTGGAGATAGTCATACCCAGCGCGGGCCTTGCCCCCGGGGGAGGCGTCCAGCGCCTCGTGACTCAGAGCATCGATATCCTTGCCCATTCGGGTCAAGGATCCGGTCAGCAGTTCCGACAAGTAAGCCTTCATAGCAAGGCAAAGGTTACACTAGTTTGTTCATGGAAACGCAATTCCAGTGGCAACATGTGGACCATGGAAGTCCCGATTGGGAGGCTGTCGTGGAGCTTCGACGCGAGGTGCTCCGACGACCTCTCGGGTTGGACTTTTCGCCGGAGGAACTGCAATCCGAGACCGAGCAGATCGTGGTGGCGGGCTTCGACGGAGACCGAGCGGTGGCCTGTGCCCTGATCAAACCTCTTCCCAACGGATGGCACAAGGTCCGGCAGGTCGCCGTAGATCCAAGCCGCCAAGGGACCGGATTGGGAAGAAAGGTCATGGAAGAGTGCGAGCGGTACAGCCTGGCAGCCGGGGCCATCGGCATCGAGATGAACGCCCGCGATACCGCGATCCCCTTCTATCTGCGCTTGGCCTACCTGATCGACGGCGAGGGATTCGAGGAGGTGGGCATCCCGCACCACCGCATGATCAAGCGATTAGGTACAAACCCAGCATGACGAGAACTGTTGTCTCCACCGATGCCGCCCCGGGAGCGATCGGACCCTATAGCCAGGCCATCCAAGCCAGCGGAAACTTCTATTTCATGAGCGGTCAGATCCCCCTCACCCCCGCGGGAGAGCTGGTGACGGGCGATATCAAGGCCCAAACCGAGCAGGTCATCGCCAACATACGCGCCGTGCTCTCCGCCGCCGGACTCACCCCGGCCCACCTGGTCAAGACCACGATATTCCTGAGCTCAATGGATCACTTCGCCGCGGTCAACGAGGTCTATGGCACGTTGTTCGAATCCGAGCCTCCGGCCCGGTCGACGGTGGCCGTCGCTGGTCTGCCTCGTGGGGTGGACGTGGAAATCGAAGGAATCGCGGTCTACTAGTCTTGCGCCGGGTCGTCAGTATCTCCCTCGGAACCAGCAAGCGGGATAAGTCGGTCCAGACCGAAATCCTGGGAACTCCGTTCCAAATTGACCGAATTGGCACCGATGGGGACCGCAAGCGTTTTGCCGCGCTCTTTTCGGAGCTCGACGGAAAGGTGGACGCGCTTGGGGTCGGCGGGTGCGACCTCTACCTGGTGATCGGGGATCGCGAATACCCCTTCCGGGAGATCACGCAACTCGTCTCGGGGGCAAAGGTCACTCCGGTTGTCGATGGCAGCGGGCTCAAACACACCCTGGAGAGAGAGACCGTCCAGCAGCTGCAGTGCAGCGGGGAAGTGGATTTCTCCAAATCGAAAACGCTGTTGATGTCGGCCGTGGACCGATATGGCATGGCCCAGGCCCTCCACCAAGCGGGGGGACAAGTGGTCTATGGCGACCTGCTCTTTGGATTGGGATTGCCGCTCGGTGTCCACCAATATCGGAGCGTCGAACAGCTGGGCCGGATCTTGCTCCCGATCATCACCCGCCTCCCTCTGCAATGGTTTTATCCGACGGGGGAAAAGCAAGCCGAAGTTCGGCAGGATGTTCGAGTGGGCCGACGTCATCGCCGGGGACAGCCTCTTTATCTATCGCTATGCCCCCGACCGGCTCGACGGCAAGACCATCCTGACGCAGAGTGTTCGTAAGCAGAACATCGACTGGCTCCGCTCGGCCGGGGTCCATCGGCTCATCACGACCACGCCGGTCTTTCAGGGAGAGACCTTTGCCACCAACGTCATGGAAGCCCTGCTGGTCTCCCTGATCGGCAAACCCCTGGCCCAGGTTCAGCCGCAGGATTACCTCGACTGGATGGCGAAACTCGAATGGAAGCCCGAGATCCAGGTTCTCAACCCAAAATGATCACCAAGCAAGCCACCGTCCGGGGAAAAGTCCAAAACGTCGGTTTCCGCGCCTACGTCCGGAGGAAGGCCGAAGAGCGCGGGATCGTCGGCATGGTCTGCAATGTCGAAGACGGTAGCGTCCGGGTGGTGGCTCAACACACGGACTCCGCTGCGGTCGAAGAGCTGATGCATCTGCTCTATCTGGGACCGGGCCGGGTGGACTCGGTGACATGGGCCGACTTCGAGGCCGACCCAATGGCCGACTTCAGTATCGGCCATACCGCTCCAAAATAGGGAAACTTATTGGAAAGAGGGGTTGGATGCCTCAATTTGAGCGTAGTCTAGTCCTGGAGCTTCGCCCCAAGCATTGCCCAGATGAAGCATCTGAGTCCCTTTCTGTCTACTTGTCCTAGTGTACTTCCGATGCAATTTCTCTCTTTCCCATATTCTGCCCATAAATTTCCTTGGAAATCCGCCGATAGTCGGATAACATATCCCTGTTGATACCGAAGCCATGAGGGTGAAGGCGAGACCGGGGTTAGGGCGGGGATCCCTGACAACGACTTTCTGGAAAGCCGGCGGACTAGGATGGTCCAAGTCCGGCTTTCCCTATTCATTCCCCGCAGAGAATTCACCGTGGAGCCGACCAAGACCAACGTGATGGGCCGATTGGTGGGGCGAGATAAAGCCTCCATCGATGATCGCGGTCGCATCCAGATCAGTCGCTCCAAGCTCTCCGCCCTCGGCGAAAACCCCATGATGGTCCTGGGCGAGATGAGCCAAGTCGTGGTGTTCTCCGACGACGGATGGGAGAAGTGGTACGGCGAATTTGCCGATCTTCCCATCGCCAACCCTGATCGAGATCATTACCTGCGTCTTGTGCTTGCCGATGCTGAAAGCGACCTGAAGGCCGACGCCCAGGGTCGCATCGTGGTGCCGACCAAGATCCGAGAGAAAGCCCGGCTCCGCGGGGAACTCGTCATCTTCGGGATGATCGAGAAGCTGGAGATCTGGTCGCTCGAAGAGTTTGAACGCTACACCGAAGAGGGAGAGACCTACGGCGGCCGACGGCGCATCGAGATGCGGCAAGCCTACGAAGGGCTTCGATCGGCGGTGTCCCTGCACCGGCAAACCAACCAGGACGCCGGCCAACAGCTTCTTAAAGTCTTGATGGGAGGTGTGGCATCGCCGAGCATATCCCGGTGATGCTGGAAGAGGTGATGGAGTATCTCGACCTCTCGCCAGGTGCCACCTTTGCCGACGGAACTCTTGGTCTGGCCGGTCACGCCCTCGCGGCGGTGGCGCACATCCAGCCAAGAGGTCGACTCGTTGCCTGCGATTGGGACGCCCAAATGCTGGCGATCGCCCGAGAGCGGCTGAGCGAGGCCGGCGTCGAGGTCCATCTCAAGCGCTGCGATTATCGCGATTTACCCCTCCATGCACGCGAGTCTGTTGGACCACAGTCACTCGATGGGGTCCTTCTCGATCTTGGGCTCAATAATGCCCAGATCGAGGACCCCGAGCGCGGGATCAGCTTCCGATCCGAAGCGCCCCTCGACATGCGGATGGACCGCGAGAAGGGCGAGCCAGCTTCGGCTTGGCTCAATCGGGCCACGGCCGCCGAAATCGAACGCGTTCTGAAGGAGTTCGGAGACGAACGGTGGGCTCGGCGCATCGCGCAGGTCATCGTCGACCGCCGCAAGCTGAACCCGCTGCGGACCACGGCCGACTTGGTGAATTGCATCGAGGCGGCGGTCCCGCCGGCAATGAGAGACAAGCGGCTCCACCCGGCCACCCGCAGCTTTCAGGCGATCCGGATCTGGATCAATGAGGAGTTGGACGGACTGGAAGAGGCGATCACGGAGATCGCGCACGAGCTCGCTCCCAACGGAAGAATGGTCGTGTTGAGCTATCACAGCGGCGAAGATCGCGCCGTCAAGCACGCCTTTCGAGCCCTCGCCCAAAGCGGCGAATACGAAGAATTGACCCGCAAGCCCCTGGTGCCGAGCGATACGGAAATTGCCCGGAACCCCAAGAGCCGAAGCGCAAAACTGCGCGCCCTCAGGAAAACATCATGAAGACGCTCATCAAGGAAGAAACCCCTCGTCCCCGCACCCGGACCGCTCCGCGGAAGGTCGCTCGGACTCGTCCGGCCGTGGCTTCGGCTCCTCGTCGCTCGACCCCGACCCGGGCCCGGCGGCGTCCAGCGAACTCCTGGGTCTGGGCCCCGGTCGTCATGGCCATTGTTTTGGGATTTGCGGCTTATCAGACTTCGACGTTGATGGCCCAAACTCGGCTTGAGGCCGCTCGACGAGAAGGTCTTCGGTCGAGCGAGTCTCAGCGGCAAGTTCGCCTTGAAGTCGCGCGGCTTCGAGAAGAGGTCGCCCGTCTTTCTTCCATGCGCTCAGTGGACCAGTGGGCATTGGCACGGGGGTTTGAATCCCTGGCTCCGGTGGAGTCCTTGGGCGAGGAGTCCATGCGTGTCGCGTTCAATCGGTAAGGGTAGACCCACTGCTCATCTCGGCGTCTTTGTCGGCGCAGCCTTTCTGACGGCCGCGCTTTCGCAGGCGGACCGCCAAGTTTTCCGGGCGGATCAGACCTTTGCAAAGGCCGAAAAAGCCGGTCGGGGGATTGACAAGAGGGCGGACCTCCCCCGGCGGGGTTCAATCGTGAGTCGCGATGGCCAGGTGTTGGCTCAATCCCGTGACGAGTATCGTCTGAGCCTCTCAAAGGAGGCTGTTCCCCGGTCGCCTGGATTTTTTGCCGATCTTGGCCAAGCGTCGGGAATTCCGGCGGCGGAGATCCAAGCTGCGGTGGAATCCAGCGTCAAGCGACCGAGTTGGTCCCAAAGCCTGGGCACCGAAGAAGTGAATCGCGTTCGGCAGGTGCAAAAGCGATGGGGCGCTGACGGAGTGAGCCTCGACCCCGTGTCTCGCCGGATGTACCCGCTAGGGCCTGCCGTGGCATCCATTCTCGGCAACATCGTCGACGGCAAGCCCAGCGGGGGGCTTGAACAGGCTCTTGATGAGGATCTCGCGGGCCGGAAGGGCATGCGCCGAGGGGTCACCGACCGCTATGGTGCCTACCTCCCCGGCCGGATGGAGTCTGACTCCTACAGTCGGGAAGACGGCAAGGAGATTGTCCTCACTTTGGATGCCGATTTACAGGCCAGTGCCACGGTCCACCTCCAGCGGTCGGTCGAGGCGCACAAGGCCGACCGGGGGGTCGCGCTGGTGATGGATCCCAAGACCGGGGATCTGCTGGCGATGGCGTCTTGGCCGGAGGTCACGCCCGATCCGACCAAGTCAATCTCGGGATATAACCCCAACTACTCCATGGTTTTCGAGCCTGGTTCGACCTTCAAGATTTTGACCATGGCCGAGGCGATGGAGACCGGGGACATCACCCGGAATACCGTCATCCAGTGCGACGGGACCTTTCACTTTGGGCGAGGCTATCGCGTGCGGTGCGACGCCCATGGCGGGGGACGGGCTCACGGGCCTCTGGACCCCGAGATGGCGATCGCCAAGAGTTGTAACGTCAGCGCAGCCAAGTGGGCCCTGATGGTCGGCCGGGACAAGATGATCGAAAACCTCGACAAGCTGGGTCTCTTGAAGCCGACCGGGATCGGGGTTCCCAAGGGGACGGACGTCGCCGGTCAGTTCAACTTTGGCGAATGGGCTAAGCAGCAGCAGGTCGCGAACGTCGGATTTGGACAATCGATCAGCTGCACTCCGGTGGCCCTGATTTCGGCCTATTCGACGCTTGCCAATGGAGGAGTCCGGATGAAACCCCGCCTGATCAAGCGCATCGGGGAACTGGAACGGAAGCCGGAAGTGGCGGCTCGCGTGTTTTCTGAGCCCGTCGCCGAAGAGGTGATGGAGCTGATGGAGGCAGTGATCGGCAGCGACCGGGGAACGGGGAAATCGCTCCGAATCGACGGGTATCGGTTGGCCGGAAAGACCGGCACGGCCCAAAAGATTGGTTCGGGTCAGGGTTACGTTTCGAGCTTCGTGGGCTACGTTCCTGCAAACGATCCGCAAGCCGTCATCCTCGTGATGGTTGATAATCCAAAGGGTTCGCAGTACTACGGATCTCAGGTCGCCGGTCCCGTTTTCCGCGCGGTCGCCCTTGACCTGATCCGGACGATGAGGATCAGTCCCGAACGCAAAGCCCATGCGCGACGTTGATGAGCTTCTCGCCGCGGCGGGCCTTCCGGTCCTTGCCAAGAGCGGTTCGGGAATCATCTCGAGCCTGACAGACGATAGCCGGACCGTTCTACCAGGTTCGGGTTTTGTCGCGATGCCAAGCGGCCGCACTCCTCCCTCCACCTACCTGGGCCAGGCTCTGATGGGGGGAGCCGAGATTGCGCTCGTGCCCGATCCAGAAAGCTTTGACCACGCGGTGGCGCTTGGATTGCCGGCCCGTTTGCTCCCTTCGAATGGGGCCGCCTACAACACCGCCTTGGGGCGGATTTGCCGGGAGCTCTACGGCGACCCGAGTCAAGAAGTCAGAGTGATCGGGATTACGGGGACTAACGGAAAGACCACGACGGCTTGGATCGTGGCCCAGGCTCTAAGGGCCGTCGGAGTCCCGGCCGGATATCTGGGGACCCTCGGTTTCGACCTCGGATCAGGGCGGAGAGAAGGGGAGAACACGACCCCGACGCCCTGCGGGATCTGGCAGACCTTGGTCAGCGCGCGCGAGGCAGGCTGCTCGGTTTTGGCGATGGAGGTTTCCAGCCATGCCTTGGTTCAGCGGCGGGTCGCGGGGGTCTCGTTTGCCCTCACAGCTTTCACCCATATCAGCCTGGATCACCTCGATTATCACCGCACGATGGAGCGCTACGCGGCGGCGAAGGAGCTTCTCTTTACGGAAGTCGTGGCCGCTTCGAGAGCGATGCCTCTCTCGGTCCTCCCACTGGCCGACCCGCTTGCCGAAGAGTGGTCGCAGCACCTTCCTGGTCCAGTCTTGACCTACGGCGGCCCCGGGGCGGATTCTGACCTTCTGGTGGAGGAAGTCTATTTGGACCGTATCGTCGCCCGAACCCATGGCGGCATCCAGTTTCAATCTTCCTTGGGAGGCCGATTTAACGCCCAGAACCTGGCCTGTGCGGCGGCGATCCTGCAGGGCTATGGGCTGCCTGATGCGGAGATCGCCCGGGGTCTGAGTCAAGCGGAACCCGTCCCTGGGCGGTTCCAGACCCTGCCGAACTCAAGGGGGATCGTCGTGATGGTGGACTACGCCCATACGCCCGATGCGCTTGAGAAGTTGCTCGACGCGGTTCGCGATGCCAACCCTGCCCGAGTCATCACGGTGGTGGGGTGCGGCGGCGACCGCGATCCGAGCAAACGTCCTTTGATGGCACGTGCCGCGTTGGAGAGGAGCGACCTCTGCATTTTTACGAGTGACAATCCGAGGACCGAGGATCCAGCCAAAATCTTGAGCGAAATGGTCAGTCCCCTCGGACCCGAAGCCCGCTATGAACGGCACCTCGACCGCGAAGTTGCCATCCGCCGGGCAATCCAGCTAGCCCAGCCGGGCGATGCGGTGGTTTTGGCTGGCAAAGGCCACGAGGAGTACCAGATCGTTGGCCACGAGAAACTGCCCTTCAGTGATACCGCCTGCGCGCTGGAGGCCCTGCGATGAAGAAGACTCTGGGGGAATTGGCGAGGCGGATGGGAGCGGAGCTTCGAGGCGGCGCCTTGGCCGAGACGGTCTTTACCGGCTTCGCCCTCGATAACCGCGAAGTTCAGGCTGGGCAAGTTTTTCTGGCGATTCGGGGGGCAAATGTCGATGGGCACCAGTACGTCGGCGACGCCCTCGCGGCGGGGGCGGTGGCGGCTGTCTGCGAGCGCCCGGTTGAAGGACCCCATCTGCTGGTACCGAACCTGGTTGGGGCACTGGCAACGTTTGCCCGCAGTTTGCGAGAAGAGTTCACAGGAACCGTGGTTGGGATCACCGGGAGCAACGGAAAAACCAGCGCCAAAGAGTTCACCGCGGCTGCGCTTGGGGCAGGGCTTGGGGTTCTCAAGTCTCCCGGTAACCGCAACACAGAATACACGGCTCCGCTCCTTTGGCAGGATGCCGTCGGCCACGAGGTTGTGGTCGCCGAGCTGGCGATGCGTGGCTTTAACCAGATCGACCATCTTGCCCGGTTCACGCAGCCCACAATCGGACTGATCACGATGATCGGGACGGCGCACATCGAGATGGTTGGTTCTAGGGAAGGGATCGCCCGAGCAAAGGGCGAGATCATCCCCCACATCCGCCCCGGCGGCCATCTGGTCCTCTGGGCCGAGGACGACTTTACACCGCAGTTTCGAACTCAGAGCTCGGTCTCGGTTTCGACTTTTGGCACCACCACCGACGCCGACTGCCGGGTGATCGGGTATCGGGCTCTGGACTGGCAGCGAAGCGAAGTCATCGGAGAGATTTTTGGCACCCCGTGGCGGGCTGAACTGGCCACGATTGGCAAGCACCAGGCCCTGAATGCGGCGGCGGGAATTCTGGTCGCCCACCTGGCGGGGGTCCCCGTCGATCCCGCAGCCCAGGCTCTTTGCACCGCCCAACTCCCGCCGATGCGGATGGAGATCCTGGAGCGCGGCGGATTGACTTTGGCCCTAGACAACTACAACGCGAGCCCGGATAGCACGGCGGCCGCCCTAAGAACCTTGGCGGAAGCTCCCTCTAAAGGGCGCCGGGTCGCAGTTTTGGGAGAGATGAAGGAACTCGGTGACTTTAGCGAAATCGGCCACCGACTGGTGGGCAAGGCGGTGGCCGCAACAGCACCGGACCAGGTCTTGTTCTTTGGCGACCAAGCCCGGATCATGATGGAGGAGGCCGTAGGGCTCGGGTTCCCATCGAGCCAAGCCGAGTGGACCGACGACCTGGCACAGGTCACTCAGTGGCTAAAGGGGCTGGAGGCCGGGGACGCGGTGCTCATCAAGGGGAGCCGGGCTCTCGGCCTCGAACGAGCGCTGGAGGATTTATGATCGAAGAGTATCCGGTTGGACTGTCGTTTGTGATCGCGCTGGTGGTCTCGGGGTTCCTGGCTCCGTGGATCCTGCGGACATTGATCCGGCTGAAATCTCAACAGACGATCAGTGCGCACGTGCAAGAGCATGCCCACAAGCAGGGGACCCCGACCATGGGGGGGCTGATCATCATCGCGGGGTTCTTGGTTTCGGCGCTTGTGGTACAGGGGCAAAAGGCCATTGTCCCGATTCTGCTGGTGGCGCTTTTTGCCATCATCGGGTTTGTCGATGACTTCGTCGTGCCCCGAATGGCGAAGGGAAAACGGGGATTGGGTTGGAAGCAAAAACTCGGGATGCAGATCCTCGGCACCATCCTTATCGCCCGGATCGGAACCGATAACTGGACGATCATCGGCTTGGTTCTGTTCTTCGTCCTCTTTTTCAGCAACGCCTACAACTTTGCCGATGGGATGGACGCCCTGGCCGGGACCTTGGCGATTCTCATCGTCATCCCGTTGGCGATCTTTAGCGACCTCAGCGGGCTCCGCTCCTTCACCCCGAGCCTGATGGCCGCCCTCGCGGGGGCGATGATCCCGTTCCTTTTCTACAATGCACCCCCGGCCCGGGTCTTTATGGGTGATGTGGGCTCGCTTCCCATCGGGGCTCTTATCGGTTACACCTTCGTGGAGATCCCCGTGCGGTCGATCCACTTGCACTGGGGCCTTTATGTCCTTCCGCTCTTTGTTCTGGCGCTGGTGCTGATCGCCGAACTGGTCCCCGTCCCGATCCAGATCGCCAGTGTGAAGCTGAGGGGCAAGCGGGTCTTTCCCAAGACTCCGATTCACCACGCCTTCCAAGATGCCGGTTGGCCCGAGACCCGGGTCGTCTGGATGTTCTTGCTTACCCAGACAGTGTGTTCGGCGCTGGCAACCGGTTGGCTATTGCTCCTTGGGGGCCGACTCCGGTGAGCCTCGCCGGGCGCCGTGTGGCCGTTGCGGGGATGGGCCGCTCCGGTATCGCCGTCACCGAAGCGGCGGTTCGACGCGGAGCCAAGGTCAGCCTTTTGGATGAGAAATCCGCCGAGACTCCCAAAGCACTCGACACCGTGGAGCGGCTTTCCGGGCTTGGGGTCGAGGTTCTGACTGGTTGGCATGGCCGACTCAGTCCGGAGGATTGCGACCTCTTCGTCCCCAGTCCTGGGTTCCGGCGCACCCACCCGGCGCTCCTCGATGCGACCTCCCACGGCATTCCGGTTTGGAGCGAAGTCGAGTTTGCCTTTCGCATCGCCCAAGCTCCGATCGTGGCCATCACAGGGACGAACGGAAAGAGCACGACGACCGTGATGACCTGGCTGGCCCTCAAGGCGGCGGGGGTGGAGGCGCACCTCTGCGGCAACATCAGTGGATCGGGCTTTCCGGAGAGGACCCTGACCGAGGCGGCTGAAGTGGCTGCATGGGACGAGGTTCTGGTGGCCGAGATCAGCAGCTTTCAGCTGGAATGGGTGGAGGAACTTCGACCCAAAGTCGCCTCAATCTTGAATGTCACTCCGGATCATCTGGATCGCCACCCGAGCTTTGAGGATTATCGCGCCACGAAGCTCCGGCTGATCGCCAGGATGACCCCCGCCGATGTCGTCATTTGGAATGCAGCGGAGCCCAGTGTTCCCCGTGAATTGTTGCAGACGGCGGCACGCCTGGTGGCCGTGCCGGATCCGGAAGGAGTCTGGTTCAGCGATCAGGCGGTCGGGATTGGATCCGTCGAGGGGGCTCTCAAGGAGTTCCAGGTCGTCGGCTCTCATCAGCGCAGCAACGCCATGGTTGCCTTGGCGATGGCGCAAGCGATCTTGCGGTCGGAAGATCGAGAGGCTCACGCACGGATGATCGCCGCGGTCCAGCAGATGCCGGGATTGGATCACCGGATGAGACTTCTTGGCTCCAAAAACGGGGTCCAGTTCGTCAATAACTCGATGTGCACCAATCCGGGGGCCGTCCTAGCGAGTGCCAAGGCGATCCCGGGTCGAAAGGTGCTCTTGATGGGGGGCTTGATGAAGGGACTCGACTTTGGATCGGTACGCGAATTCTTCGCGGATTCTCCCGACCGAGTCGTTTTCTTCAGCGATCACGCCGATGCCCTTGCCGAAGCAGTCGGGCGTCCTGGCGAACCCAAGTTTGCCTCCTTGGACGAGGCGTTTTCTCATGCTGCAAAGCTTGCCGGGCAGGGTGACACCGTAATGCTGGCGCCGGGTTGCGCGAGCGCAGAGCCGTATGCGAATTTTCGGGAGCGCGGCGAGGCCTTCGAGGCGATGGTCAAGGAGTGGCTCGCATGATCGCGGCTTTCTGGCGACGGCTTTCGCTTTCGACCGATCCGATCCTGTTCCTCGTGACCATCACGGCGACGATCTTGGGCGTCTTTGCGATCTGGGATGCGGGGTACGCGCAGAGCATCGTCCGCAACAAGGGGGAGATTCCCCGGGAGTTCTATGTTCAACTCTTGGCGACCGCCGTTTCCCTCGTTGCCGGCGCCTTCGCAGCGGTCTTGCCGATCAGTGCCTGGAAGAAGCTGGCGAGGCCATTCCTGCTCGTCTCGATCGGGTTGTTGCTCTTTCTCTTGATCCCTGGGGTGGCGACGACACGCGGTGGCGCGACCAGCTGGATATCGTTCGGCTCGGTGGATTTTCAACCCAGCGAGTTTGCAAAGATCGCGGTGATTCTTTATCTTGCCGCGGTCTTCTCGGTTCGCAAGCCGTTCGTTCAGCCGAAGGTCCGCCACTGGGCCGATTGGATCGACCGGGTCGTTTTTCCGAAGTTGGTCCGGGCCTGGCCACTCTTTGTGGTCCTTTTCATCGTGCTCAAGATCGAGAGGGAGCCAGACCTCGGCGGAGCCGCGATCATCCTCTCCACGGCTCTTTTGATGATGTGGATGGGGGGCGTCAGCGCCAAGTCGATGGCCCTCTTGGCGGTCACGGGTTTGGTCGGAGTGACGACGCTCGCGAAGCTCGAACCGTACCGGATGGAGCGCATTACCAGTCACGGCGCCCGTTGGGAATCGGGGGTGGCGAGCGATCAGGGCTACCAATCGACTTGGGCCGAACTTGGGATGGCCGACGGGGGCCTTACCGGGGTAGGGCTAGGGAATGGTCGAGCCAAGCACTACTTGCCCGCCGCGACGACCGATTACATCATGGCGACGGTGGCCGAGGAGTTTGGTCTGATCGGCGCTCTGGTTGCGGTAGGGCTGGTGGCTTTGGTGGTTTGGCGGCTAATCGCGCTCAGCCGGTACACCCAAGACCCGTTCGCACGCTACGTTTTGCTCGGGGTGGCCTCGTGGTTGACGGTTCAATGCACGGTCAACGTGATGGTCGCCAACGGAACCCTGCCCCCAATCGGGATCCCTTTCCCGTTCTTTAGTTCGGGGGGATCCAGTCTTTTGATCTTATGGCTCGCTTTGGGAATTTGTCAGTCGGCGGCAATGGAGTTGCCCGCCAAGGAGACCGCGGTTGAAGGTCGTCGTTACGGGTGGCGGCACCGGCGGTCACGTCTATCCGGCGCTTGAGGTCGCGCTCGAGCTAAGGCGCCGGGGCTGCGAGGTCGCTTATGTCGGATCGCTGCGCGGGCAAGAGTCAGCCGCGTGTGCCAAGGCAGGGGTGGGTTTCACGGGCTTTCCGAGTGAGCCTCTTTATCGATTGACCTCGTTGAGAGGTTGGCGCGGAGCCATCAATCTGGCCCGGGCCCGGATCATGGCCCGTCGGCATCTCAGCCAGACCCGGCCAGACGCTGTCTTCAGCACCGGTGGCTATGCCTCGGCCCCGGTCGTGAGTGCGGCCAGCTCGCTCGGGGTCCCCTTTGTTCTGCACGAACAAAACGTCGTTCCTGGGCGCACCAACCGGATCCTCTCGAAGTCGGCCGCGGCGGTCGCCACGACCTTTCGAAGTGGGGCCGAGCATTTCCCAGAGGCCCGCGTCGTCCGGACGGGGATGCCGGTTCGGAGTGAGTTCCGTAGCGGCCAAGTTGGGTTTGGTTTAGCCCAACAACTGGGGGACGCGGGGCCGATTCTGCTCGTCATGGGAGGCTCTCAAGGCGCCCAAGCGATCAACGAGGCCGCGCTCGCAACCGCCGTGCGGATGGCGGGGCAAACGGTCCAGTGGCTCCACGTGACCGGGACTAAGCACTTTCCGGGGATGACCGAGAGCTTGGCTCGGCTGGGGCTTACCAGCGGATACGAGCTTCGCGCGTTTCTGCAGGCGGAGGAAATGGCGAGCGCGATGTTCGGTTGCGAGATCGCGGTCTGTCGGTCCGGAGCCGGTACGCTTGCAGAACTCGCCGCCATGCGCAAGCCCGCCATTCTCGTTCCGTATCCCGCCGCCTTTGCCGACCACCAGCGGCTGAACGCCCTGGAATTCGAGTCGATCGGCGCGGCGGTTTTGCTCGAAGAAAAGGAACTGACTCCTGCGGCGCTGGAGGCTCGGGTCTTGAGCTGGCTGGGAGAGGCGGATCGCCAAGCTTCGGCGCGCGCGGCTCTGGAAGCTTGGGACATCCCCGACGCGGTCGGCCGCATAGCGGATCTGGTTCAAGAGGGAGCCGCCCGATGAGGACCATGGCCGAGGTCGAGACGCGCTTCTCCAAGGTCGACTTCTTGGAAGGCGTAACCTCCTTCTTCTTCGCCGGGATTGGTGGGGTCGGGATGGCCAGCCTAGCCGCGCTGCTCAAGCGAGAGGGTTACACGGTGCGCGGGACGGACGCAAGCGAGACCCCGATGATGGAGACTTTGCGCGCCCTCGGGGTCGAGATCTCCACGGACCTGAACCCTTCGGATCGCGACGCCTTGGTCGTGACCGATGCCATTGACCTCGATTCAACCCCCGGGGTCGTGGGTCATGGTGGACTCCTCTATCGCCGGAGCCAAGTGCTCGGCTGGGCTCTCCGCAACCACGACGTGATCGGGGTGACGGGCTCCCACGGCAAAAGCTCGACCACGGCGATGATCGGTGCCGTCCTGCAACACGCGGGACTGGATCCCCTGGTTTTGATCGGCGTGGAGCAGAGTCCGGAGACGCTCAACATGAATCTCGGCCGGGGGAAGTGGGCGGTGGTTGAGGCTTGCGAAGCGTATGACGCGCTCCGGGATTTGAGTCCGAAGATCGCGGTTCTGACCAACCTTGAGCCCGATCACTTGGATTACCACGGCAGCTACGCGCATCTTCAAGAGGCGGTCGGTCGGTTCTTGGCCCGGGCGGAGCGAGTGTTGGTTTCGGCCCGCCAGCCCGCCGCGGCTGCTTTTGCTAACATCCGGACGAATTCCACCATGGCCGAAGTCGACTCCCCGGTCGAGTACGAACCCTATTCGGGACCTATCGGGGTGATCGGGGACCACCAGCGCGAAAACGCGGGGGCCGCAGTTGCAGTCGCAGAAAGCATTGGGATCCCGTTTGTTGAGGCCTTGGCCAGCTTCAGAGGGATCCCGCGCCGACTGGAAGTCGTCCGATCCCAGGATCCAGTCGTCATTGATGACTACGCCCATCACCCGACCGAGATCCGAGCCAGCATCGCGGCGGTGAGGCAGACCTATCCGGGGCGGAGGGTGGTCGCAGTATTTCAGCCGCATCTCTATTCACGAACCCGGGATTTCCTTGGCGAGTTCACGGCGGAGTTAAACGAAGCTGATTTTGCCGTTTTGACCGACATCTATCCCGCTCGCGAGGATCCTATCCCAGGAATCAGTGCGGCCCGAATCGCCGAGGGACTGACGGTCCCCCACCGATACGTTCCCAGCCGCCATCGTCTGGCTCTGGACCTGCCTGCCTGGGTCGAGCCAACTGACGTGGTCTTGATCATGGGAGCAGGAAACATCGCCGACTGTGTCCCGGGGATCCTGGCGGGCCTTGACCGCGGCGAGACTAAGGATGTCTGGGTGGTGCTTGGTGGTCAGAGTGCGGAGAGGGAAGTGTCGCTCCACAGCGGGCGGTCGATGGCGGCCGCGCTGCGTCGCAAAGGCTACAACGTACGCGAGGTTGATGTCGTCGATCTTTTGCTCTCGGGTCGCAAAAAACTCCCACCCCGCCCCGATGCGGCCGTCCTTGCCGTGCATGGAGTCAAGGACGAAGATGGCGCTACCCAGGGCCTCTTCGAGATTTTGGGGATCCCGTACAGCGGAAGTGGCGTGCAGGCCAGTGCGATCGCGATGGACAAGGGCCTGACCAAGCAGATCCTCGGCGCCCGTGGCTTGCCGGTGCCGCAGGGTTGGCTTGTCCGCCCCGGCGAACCGTTGCCCGACCTAGGTCCTCTGACTCGGGTGGTCGTGAAGCCGAACGAACAGGGATCGACCATTGGTTTGACCTTCGTTGAGGACGTAGCCCAGCTGCCGGCAGCGGTGGAGAAGGCGTTGGCCTATGACTCGGCTTGTCTGATCGAGGAATGGCTCGTCGGGATGGAGATCAGCGTGCCCGTACTAGGAGACCTCGCCCTTCCGGCCGTCGAGATCGCCCCCAAGAGCGGTCAATATGACTTTGCGAACAAGTACATCCCCGGCGCGACCGAAGAAATCTGCCCGGCCCGGCTTTCGCCGGAGGTTCTGGCCCAGGTCGGGGAGCTTGCGCTCTCGGCCCACCGCGCTTTGGGTTGCGCGGGCGCAACGCGGACGGACATGATCGTCACCGACCGAGGGCCGGTGATCCTCGAAACGAACACCTTGCCGGGCATGACCGTGACGTCACTTCTGCCGAAGAGCGCGGAGACCGCGGGCATCCCCTACGACGATCTCTGTGTCTGGATCTTGGAGGACGCGATCCGTCGCCATGGCGCGAACCGGTAGACCGACTCGGCGATACAAGGTCCAATGGGCTGGTTGGCTCTGGCTTTTTGCCGTCCTTCAAGTTCTGCTCGGGCTCTGGCTGAGTCCGGTGACCCAACTCCGCAAGGTGAGGATCGAAGGGGCGCGCCCCGATCAAGAAGCTCGATTGAGAACCTTGATCGAGGAGATCCGCAAGATCCCGGCTTGGCAGCACGATTCGCAACGACTCATCGAAAAAGTGCTCGCCGACGAGTCGATCCTCAAGGCGGCTTGGCAACAAAACCTCTTTGGCCGGGCGGTGCTAACGCTTCAGTTGCGCGAGCCCGTGGCGCGTGGACCCCGGGGCACCAACCTGGCTTTGGACGCTCGGGGTGAGCTCTACTTGGACCCCGCCGCAGACGCCAAACTCCCCGAGGTGGTCCTGCCAATTGATGCCACCAAACCCAGCCTGAGCTTGGTGGGAGAGTGGGACGGCCGCCAAGTCGCGGGACTCGCCGTTGAACTCGCGACAAAGGTCCCCGTATTGGCGTGGAAAATAGTGCTCGATCGTGAGAACAAAGTATCCTTACGGGCAGAGGGAGTTGACGCTCCAGTCCTGCTCGGAACAACCGACCGATATAAAGAGAAGGTGGACCAGTTGCGAAAAGCCCTCGAGCGGAGACCAGCCCTGCTCCAGGAAGTCGCGGCCCTGAACCTTTCCGCGCCCGAACAGCCCGTGATCGTGCCCCGTGGCGGTCCCGAGAACCCAAAGAGATGATGAACCCATTTGCCCATCGTGTAAGCCTCAACCCCCAAGTCGCGGCGGTGAGCGTCTTCGCGATCATCCTTGGGTACATGATCTCGACCGCGTGGATCACGAACGAATCCCGATTTGGAAGTCGCGACGCCGACCAGCGAGAGCGCCTGGCTCTCGGCACCATCGACCAACAAGACAAAGTGCGTCAACAGTCCGAAGAGATTGCCCGGCTACAAGCCCAGCTGACCAAGCTGCAAAACGCGGTCGGCAAAGACGAGAGCGCCGGCCGATTGCTTAACCAAAGTTTGCAGGAACTGAAGCTCTTTGCCGGACTCACCGAAGTCCGGGGACCAGGAATCATGGTGACCCTGAGGGATGGCCCCGCGGAAGGGACTGATTCCATGCTCCCAACCGAATTGGTGATCCATGACCGCGATGTCCTCAAGGTCGTGAACGAGCTTTGGTCCGCCGGTGCCGAGGCGATCGCTGTCAACAAAATCCGAGTCAGTGCCCGCACGAGCTTCCGGTGCGTCGGACCGACGATCCTTGTCGATGACAACAAGATCGGGACCCCGGTCGTGATTCAGGCCATCGGCAACTCGGAACAACTGAAGACTTCGATCGAGATGCCGGGCGGAATCTGGGACGAGATCCGCCAGACGGACCCGCGGATGATCACGGTTGAGCAAGTCAGCAAGATGGACCTGCCTGCCTTTACGGGACGGACGGGCTTCAAGATCGGTGAAGCGGTGGTAGCGAAGTGATCCTGATCCCCATCCTCTGTCTCCTTCTCGGAGCCGCGATTGCTTTTCTGGTGAACCAACCTCTTCGGGGCGAATTCGGAATCTACATCGCCGTCGCCTGTCTGGCCGGGCTGGACAGCCTTTTTGGTGCAATGCGCAGTAGTCAAGAAGGAAAATTCCGGACCGATGTGTTTGTATCCGGTTTTGCGTTCAACACCTTAGCCGCATCCGGCTTGGCATGGCTGGGAGATCGCATCGGGGCGAACGTTTTTCTCGTCTGCGCCTTCATTTTTGGCACGCGAATATTCAATAATCTAAGCCTGATTCGCCGACACTGGCTGACACAGTGGCAGGATGCCCAGCTCAAGAAGCGCCAGGAAGCGCTCCAGGCCCAAGCGGCCGCATCTGCGCCCAACCAGCAAGCCAAAGCGAACTAACCGTTTCGCCACATGACATACGTTGTAGACTTGGGTTCCACCAAGGCATCATGCCTTGTTGCTCGTTGGACAAATGCAGGAGAGCTAGAGGTCTTAGGGACCGGTGAGGCACGCTCGGCCGGGATCGACCGAGGGGAGATCTGTGACCCCAAAGCCGCCGGCGCCGTGATCCGGGAAGTGGTTCAGCAGGCCAGCGACCAAGCCGGAGTTCCTCTGCCCGGTGAGATCACGATCGGATTCGGAGGATTTCAGCTCGAAAGCCTCAACGCCCAGGGGTATGTGCCGCTTTATCCGCGGGGCCGGGCCATCGCTCGCGAGGACGTCCTCCAGGTGGTCAACCACAGCCGTCAGATCAAAACCGACCCCGGCCGAGAGCAGGTCCTCGCCGTCCCCCGCGAGTTCGTGGTCGATGATGAAAGGGGGATCTCCGATCCGCTCGGGATGAAGGGAGGTCGGCTGGAGGTCGTCACCCATATCGTGATCGGCGAGTCGGCCGCAATCCAAGCGACCGAGCAAGCTGTCGGTCAAGCTGGGTTTCGATGCTCTCAAATGGTCCCTATTGCCCTCGCCAGCGGTTTGGCCGTTAGTTCTCCGAATGAGCGTGAGCTCGGCTGCGTTACCATCGACATCGGGGCCGAGACCACGTCGGTTGCGATCTTCCAGGGCGGGGCGATCGCTTTCACCGCGGTTTTACCAATCGGATCTAGATATGTGTCAAGTGACCTGAGTAAATTGCTAAAAGCGACGCAGGAAGAAGGCGAGCGGCTCAAGACTCATTATGGAGTCGCTCTTGCGCGGGAGTCCGAGGGACTGAGTTCGGTCAGTGTCATGCAGATTGGACAAGTGGAACCCCGGCATTTAGACCGGCGGGTACTCTGCGAAATCATTGAAAGCCGCATGCGCGAGCTGGCTTCGATGGTCAAGGATCAGATTGAAGAGACCGGCCTCCTCGGCCTGCTCCCCGGTGGAGCAATCTTGACTGGAGGAGGATCGAGGCTCAGCAAAACGCCCGAACTCTTTGACCTCGTGCTCAAGACTTTGCAAGTGCGACTCGGAAAGCCGAGGGTGCGTGGACCTCAATCCATCGCCGCAAGCTCGGGCCAATGGTCCGGCGCGGTGGGGCTCGCAACCTACGCGCTGACCGAAGCCAACAATGACCTGCAAGCGGCAGGAGAGATCGAGGGATGGCGCGACCGCGTTCGGAACTTTAAAGCTCTCTTCGGTGCGCGCGCATAAGCCCGCTTAGGGCAGAATGAAGAACTTGCCTTTTTAAGGATTGGACCCAGTAACACCCATGAACGGATCGACCGCAGTCATCAAAGTGATCGGCGTCGGCGGGGGCGGCTCAAACGCCGTCAATCGCATGATTGATGCCGGAATTCAAGGCGTGGAATTCATCGCCATGAATACCGATATCCAGGTGCTGGATAAGGCCCTCGCGCCAACCAAGCTCCAACTGGGGACCAACCTGACCCGGGGACTTGGCGCCGGAGGAAATCCTGAGGTCGGAAAGAGCGCAGCCGAAGAGAGCAAAAATGACATTCGCCGCCTGATCGAAGGGGCCGACATGGTTTTTATCACCGCCGGAATGGGCGGTGGAACGGGTACCGGTGCTGCTCCTGTCATCGCCGATCTCTGCCGAGAGGCGGGGGCGCTGGCGGTGGCCGTCGTGACCAAGCCGTTCGGGTTTGAAGGTCCTCGTCGCACCCGACTCGCCCAGAATGGGATCGATTCGCTGATGGGCCGAGTCGATACGCTGATCACGATTCCGAACGACAGATTGATGGCCGTGGTGGAGAAGAGGACGACGATGATCGACGCCTTCCGAGTTGCCGATGACGTGCTGCGACAAGGCGTGCAGGGAATCAGCGACATCATCACGATCCCCGGCCAGATCAACGTCGATTTTGCCGATGTCCGCGCCGTGATGAGCGATGCCGGACCGGCCCTGATGGGGATCGGCTATGGCATCGGCGAGTTCCGCGCGCTTCAGGCTGCCCAAAGCGCCACCAGTAGCCCGCTTTTGGAGCAAACGATCAACGGCGCCAAGGGCTTGCTGATCAATATCACCAGCGGCAACGACCTGACGCTGACCGAGGCCACCGAGGCGATGGATTACATTCGCCAGCTGAGCGACGAGAACGACGCCAACATCTTCTTCGGTCTCGTCGTCGATCCGAAGCTGGAAGACGAAGTCCGAATCACCGTTCTGGCCACCGGATTCGACCCCGACCGCGAGCAGCCCGCCCCCCGGCCGGCCGTTAGCTATCGCTCGACTCCGGCTCCGGCTCCGGCTCCGGCTCCCGTGCCGGCGACTCCGGCCCCGGATCGAGCTCTGGTGGACGTGCCGTCGCCGGTGACTTCGCCCGAGCCTTCGGCCCTTGGCTCGGTCACATCGACCGCCATGCCGGCCCCGAGCACTCCGGCCCCCGTTCCGGGAGTCTGGAACGAAGCCCCGGCCTCCCGAGCCGAGGCCCCCAAGGCCGACGAGCTCTACGCCGAGTCCGACCTCGAGATCCCAGCCTTCCTCCGCGAACACCGCAAGTCTCAGTGAGTTGCGGGGAGAAATGCATCAAGAGCCCTGTCTTCGAGTCTGGAGACAGGGCTCTTTGTTGTTGCGCTAGGTTCGAATTCTTATCTGGATCAGAAGGCCTCCAG
>ERZ761602.1226-NODE-1226-length-48175-cov-6.779177_pt1 | contig 48175 bp, 34 predicted proteins | sample MGYA00512165_ERZ761602 | MGnify/ENA primary metagenome ERZ761602 (study PRJEB28899, sample SAMN02445085) | bioreactor sludge metagenome | biome: EBPR sludge; isolation source: Thorneside wastewater treatment plant | place: Australia: Brisbane, Thorneside...
CGCCCTCAATGACGATTTCCTCGGGCTTGTCGTTCTGCTTGATGCCAAAGCCGGGCAGCAGGGAAATCTGGCGCAGGTTGTCATCGCCGCTTACGGTCCCTGTGATGACCGCCATGAGTCCCTGGCCCAGGGAAATGATCATGGTCAGCGCAAACACGCCGATGAACACGCCCAGCATGGTCAGCGTATTGCGGCCCTTCTTGCGGAGCAAACCGCCGAGGGCCAAACCGATCATGGCAATCCAGCTCATGAGTTCTCACCACAGAGCACACGGAGAATGCAGAGAAGAATGACTCGACCCTGCGATCAACCGCGTTGGCTTGCGGCTTCAGTGCCTTTCTCCGTGGCCTCTGTGGCGAACAGTTTTTCACGGCGGGTGTCGCCGACTACCGCCCCATCGGCCATGCGCACGATGCGGCTGGCATAGCGCTCGGCCAGGTCGGGGTCGTGTGTAACCATGATAATGGTGGTGCCGCGCCGGTTCTCCTCAACCATCAGGGCCATAATCTGCTCGCTGGTCGCGCTGTCGAGGTTTCCGGTGGGCTCGTCTCCCAGCAGAATTCTGGGGTGGCTGATCAGCGCGCGCGCAAAGGCCACACGCTGCTGTTCGCCGCCCGAAAGCTGGGTGGGCCGGTGGTCGGCGCGGCGCGCCAGACCCACGCGCTCGAGCATTTCATCGGCGCGCCTCTTGCGCTCTGCGCGCGGCACGCCCGCAAACACCAGCGGAAGCGAGACGTTCTCCCACGCACGCATGCTTCCCACAAGGTTGAAGCTCTGGAAGACAAAGCCGATTTTCTCGCGCCGATAAAGCGAGAGTTCCCGCGCGCTCATGCGGCTCAGCTCGATTCCGTCCACCTCGATGCTGCCCTTGGTTGGCCGGTCCAGTCCGCCAATGAGATTCATCAGCGTGCTTTTGCCCGACCCGCTCTTGCCCAGCAGGCAGGTGAACTCCCCCGCCTCAATGGCCAGCGTAGCGCCCCGCAATGCCGCCACGGGCTCGGCCCCGCCCATGCGATACTGGCGCCATACATCTGTGATTTGAACGATCATCAGGCCGCTTTCCCTGAACCCGGCAAGCCAGCATACGTTTGCCCAAACACGCGGGCAGGTTAGGCTAGTCCCGCGAATGGCTGTTTTCTTGCTCGGTCGGCGGGTGACCACATGAGACTTTTGCTGCTTGTCAGTGTTGCTCTACTGCTGGCCTGCTGTACCAAGGCCGACCCCCCGGCCATGGCTGGCGAAAGACAACTGCGCGAACGGGCCAAAGAGGCCGAGGCCAACCTGAGCCTCATGCGTGAGGCTGCGCTCAAGTACTACGCCAGGCACAAAGCAGCGCCGGAAATGCTCGATGACCTTTCAGGCTTTGGCGGGGGTCCAGCGGACATCAAACCCGGCGAGTATTATTCGGAACTGAGCTACACGTTTTTCCGGCTGAAGTTCGACGATAAGGGTCAACTGGCCGATGGCAAGTTCCGCGCGACACCCATGCAGTCAGCCGACGCTCCTGTCGTGATGCTCGACGCTCGGACCGCCGAATTCGAATACACCCCCAAAGACGCGCCAGAACCCGCCGGCAACGCGCCCGCGGGACCCAAGGGGGTCGAGCTGAAGTGACTCTGGGGCTCCCGTTACAAATAAGGACAGCGATGTCGTTTGAACCCGCGCCTTGTCTTACTACACTGGCATCACCCCTTTAGGTCTGGAGTTTCCAAGCCGCAAGGAACGCGGCCATCAAGCTATCAAGGCAAGACACCCATGAGTGAAGCAGCGCCTGCCGCCCGGGAAGAACGCATCAGCTGGGCATCCAGTATTCCTTTCATGATCATGCACCTGCTGCCTTTCGCGGCCTTCTTCACGGGCCTGCGCTGGTGGGACGCGCTGATCTTCTTCGTGCTTTTCTATGTGCGCATGACCGCCCTGACGGCGGGCTACCACCGCTACTTCGCCCACCGCTCCTATCGCACCAGCCGCGTCATGCAGTTCATCATCGCCTACATCGGCGGTGCTGCCGCCCAGAAGGGCGCCCTCTGGTGGGCCGGCCATCATCGCCACCACCACAAATACTCCGACCAGCCCGAAGACATTCACTCGCCCGTGCAGCGCGGCTTCTGGTGGAGCCACTGCGGCTGGATTCTCTGCCGCAAGTACGACAAGACGCCCTTTGAACTGATTCCGGACTTCGCCAAGTTCCCCGAGCTTCGTTTCATCAACAAGTTCCACCTGCTTCCGCCGATTTCGCTGGGCGTGGCCACCTTCTTCTTTGGCTATGCGCTGGGCGGCTGGACTTCCGCCTGGGCCGCGCTGTTGTTTGGCTTCTTCGGCTCGACGGTGTTCCTCTATCACGTGACGTTCATGATCAACTCTCTGGCCCACGTGTTTGGCACCCGCCGCTTTGCTACCCGTGAAACCAGCCGCAACAACTGGATTCTGGCGCTGCTGGCTGGCGGCGAGGGTTGGCACAACAACCACCACCACTACATGGCCAGCGCCAACCAGGGCTTCAAGTGGTGGGAGATCGACACCAGCTTCTATATCATCAAGCTGGCGAGCTACGTCGGCCTTGTCAGCGACGTGCGCAAGGTGCCCAAGCACATGATGGAGAAGCACCTGCTCAAGACCGGCGCTCCGGACCTCGGCATGTTCGAGCAGCACTGGCACAACGCCCTGCGCGCACTGGAGAACGCCCGTGTTTCCGCCGGCGACTTCTATGATGAACGCAAGAAGAAGCTCGACGAGCTCATAGTCATGACCAAAGCCAAGGTTGAAGAGATCACCCTGTTGGCCAAGGGGAGTGAGCCTGCGGGCGGCGAGAACGCCTGAAGCGCATTCCAGAGAACGACAGACCGGCGGCCGGAAGGCCGCCGGTTTCGTTTCCGGCGCACAACCGGCTCAGGACTTCAAGGCTGATTCCAAAATGGCGTAGCCGCCCCGGATGTAGCGCGTAAAGAAGCGGCGCGCCTGCTGGATCATCCCTTTCTGCCGGGCATCGGTCGGCGAGCTCATGAGCGCCAGCACGCAGCGATAGTGCGTGGCCGCCGCCAGGGGCTCGGGATTGACCTCCGGATCCATAGACTTCAGGCGGCGATCGACCTCCAGCGTCTGAGCCAGGGCGTGCTCACGCAGGCCCGCGGCGAGATACAGGTGGGCCACGCTTGCGCCCAGCCGCACCCAGTCACCTTCGTCGCGGGGAGCGGTTTTGGGGCTGGCCTGCATGGCGGCTTCAAAGGCTGCCGCCTCTTCGCTGCCGGGGTGGGTCAACTGTTTCAACAGGCTGCGCGCATAACGCGGGAAGAACCCGTCGCGCCACACCGGCTCCACGTCGCGCGCCTCGGCATAAGCCAGGGTCGCCTCCAGCAGCCGGGGCTCGGACAGCCAGCAGGCCGTCTGAAGGAAGTGCTCGGCCTTGGCGTCGTTGCGCTCGCTCATGGCCATGGCGTCCTCCAGGCGCACCAGCCCCGCCCAGAGCATCTGTTTGGCCAGTGCCGCCTCGCTGACCTTGCGGTACATGCCGGTCAGGCGCGGCAGACTCCGCTGCACCAGGGCCATGCCTTTGTAGAGGTGCCCCAGTTCGACCAGGATCACGCCGTGGGTGTTTTCCAGGCGCGCGAATGCCGCCCAGCGGCGCCCAGCCTTGCCCGCCAGGTTGCGCGTGGCGCGGCACACCTGCAGCGCTTCGTGCAGACGGTTCATCTGCACCAGCGCGACCACGAGGCGGCGTGCCTCATCGCAGGCGCGCTCATCAAACAGGTTGTCGTTGGGCAGCGAGCGCAGGAACAGCTTGCGCTGGAGCTGCAGGAAGCGTGACGAGTTCTTTAGCTGAAACTCATGATAGGCCTGCACACGATAAAAATCGCGCTCGAGATCCTCATCGTCGCACAGCCGTGACAGCTGCTCTACGGCCTTGCGTAGTTCGCCGGCGCGGGCCAGGTCGCGTTTGTCCAGCGCGGCCTGGAGATCCCTGAGCATCTCAGCGAAAAGGGGGCGGCTTTGCTCGTTCAGTTTCTCGCGCAGACGCTCGTGGGCCACCAGCGCGTCATTGAGTTCTCGCAGTACCTTCAGGTGGTGCTTGCCCGTCAAGGAGCCCAGCCTCATGCGCGCTACGGCGCTCATGGCTTCGACCAGCGCCAGCAGGTTGCCGCCCAGCTTGGCGGTGTCCGCCGGAACATCGGCCAGGCTGGGCGCGCCTTCGCCCACCAGCAGCCACGAGGGGTTTACGTTTAGCCCGCGTACCAAGGCGGCACAGAACGCGGCGGGAATGCGCGCGCCATGGACGTAGCGATTGACACTGGCAACGAGGGAGCCGGTCTTGCGTGCGATCTCGCTCTGGGAGTGTTCGGAGAGCAGAGAGTTGAGGCGCTCGCGGATGGAGGCGTCGTCGGATTGGTCCTCAACGCCGGCCGGGGCCGGGAGTGATTGATCCGCGCTCATCGCCGCCCCCGCTTATTGGTTTCGTGAAGCTTACGCCCTCGCGGCGACAGCGCAAGCTTCACTGAATGCTGAAGTGCGGCGGCTTTTTCGCGAGTGAATTGGGCGTTGGTTCTGTTGGATTTGCGCAGTCGTATGACAACTCAGGGGCAGAGGGGGCGACCCCGGAATCTTCGTATGGTCAGCCAAAGGCCAGCTCGGAGCTAAGCGCGTGTCCCGACGGCGCGCCCTGGCATGTCAACGACCTGATTGACGACCAGGTCAGCGCACGCGGCATCGTGTTCTTCAGGGTGCTGGGCGACGACAAGGGCCCTGGGCACTTCCGCGGCTCTTCATTCTGTAACGGGCGGGTGCGACGGCGCCCTTGGCGCGGGGAAAACGCCGGACCTGAGCCGATGCGCGCAGGGTGTCGAGAGCGGGAGACATGAGTCAGGACCGCTTCGCAAAACTGCTTTCATCGCGGCTGGGCGCGGCTAACATGCGCGCGAATTTCGGGACCACGCGACCGCGCCACCGGAGCCGCCATGACTGACTACGCCGCGAAGGCCAAGACGACCATCGATACGCCCCTGGGCAAGCGCACGATTTACAAGCTCGATGCGCTGCGCGAGTTGGGCAACATCGACAACCTTCCTTACACGATCAAAATCCTGCTCGAAGCCTCGCTGCGCAATTACGATGGCCGTGTTTACACCCAGGAGCACCTCAAGGCTCTGTGCGCCTATGACGCCAGAAAGGTCGGCGAGAACGAGATTGCGTTCATGCCGGGCCGCGTCGTGTTGCAGGACTTTACGGGCGTGCCCTGCGTGGTGGACCTCGCGGCCATGCGCGACGCCATGAAGAAGCTCGGCGGCGACCCCAGGAAGGTCAATCCGCTCGTGCCCTGCGACCTGGTGATCGACCACAGTGTGCAGGTGGACGCCTTTGGCAGCGCCAACGCCGAGAAGGAGAACAGCCGGCTGGAGTTCGAGCGCAACCGCGAGCGATACGAGTTTCTCAAGTGGGGCCAGCAGTCTCTGAACAATTTCCGGGCTGTGCCGCCGGCCACGGGCATCGTGCATCAGGTGAATCTCGAGTATCTGGCGCGCGTCGTATGGGAGCGCGAGGGAGTGCTCTATCCTGATTCCTGCGTTGGCACCGACTCCCACACCACCATGATCAACGGCCTGGGCGTCCTGGGCTGGGGTGTTGGCGGCATCGAGGCAGAAGCCGTGATGCTGGGCCAGCCTACAGCCATGCTCATCCCCGAGGTCGTCGGCTTCAAGTTCACGGGCAAACTGCCCGGGGGCGCAACCGCGACAGATCTGGTATTGCGCGTGACGGAAATGCTGCGCAAGCACGGCGTGGTAGACAAGTTTGTCGAGTTCTACGGGCCCGGCCTGGCGGACATGCCCTTGGCCACCCGCGCGACCGTGGCCAACATGGCGCCGGAGTACGGGGCGACCTGCGGCTTCTTCCCCGTGGATGAGCACACGCTGGAGTACCTGCGCCTTTCGGGACGCGACGAAAAACTCATTGGCACCGTTGAGGCCTACTGCAAAGCTCAGGGGCTCTGGCGCGACGATAAGCGCAAGATCACCTACAGCAGCGAATTGGAACTCGACCTTTCGACGATCGAAGCCGCGTTGGCCGGGCCGGCGCGTCCGCAGGACCGCGTGGCTCTGGGTGCCATGAAGGCCGGCTGGCAGAAGTACTACGCTACGGCTCGGGCCGCAAAGCCCGCCACGACCGTCAAAACCCAGACCGGCGCCCAGGACGGCAGCGTGGTGATTGCCGCCATTACCAGTTGCACGAACACGAGCAACCCCTACGTGCTGATCGGTGCGGGCCTGCTGGCGCGCAACGCCGTCCAGAAGGGGCTTGCGCGCAAGCCCTGGGTGAAGACTTCGCTTGCGCCCGGCTCTCGCGTCGTGACCGAATATTTGAACAAGGCCGGCGTGATGGGAGACCTGGAGGCCCTGGGTTTCCACGTGGTCGGGTACGGCTGCACGACCTGCATCGGCAATTCCGGGCCCCTGCCGGAGGCCGTGAGCAAAGATATCGCAAGCAACGACCTGGTGGTGGCCAGCGTGCTTTCTGGCAACCGCAACTTTGAAGGCCGCGTCCACCCGGAAGTTCGCGCGAACTACCTTGCCAGCCCGTTGCTGGTCGTGGCCTACGCCCTGGCCGGCACCGTGGACATTGACCTGACTCAGGAGCCTCTGGGCAAGGGCAAGGATGGCAAAGCGGTCTATCTCAAGGACATCTGGCCCACGCAGGCCGAGATCAGCAAGTCCGTGGGCGCGAACATCTCGCGCGAGCAGTTCCTGCGCATTTATGCCGAGGTGTTTGGCGGCTCCCCGGAATGGAAAGCCATCAAGGCAACCAGGGGCGACAACTACGCCTGGGACTCCAAGAGTACCTACATCCAGCACCCGCCCTACTTTGTCGGCATGGGCAAGGACCCCGGCACGATCTCGCCCATCAAGGGCGCACGCTGCCTGCTCAAGCTGGGCGACAGCGTGACGACGGACCACATCAGCCCCGCTGGCGACATCGAAGAGAAGACGCCTGCCGGCCAGTACCTCAAGAGCCTGGGCGTCACAAAGGCTGACTTCAACAGCTACGGTTCGCGCCGCGGCAACCACGAGGTGATGATGCGTGGCACTTTCGCCAACAAGCGCATCAAGAACCAGCTCGCCCCCGGAACCGAAGGCGGGTGGACGACGGACTATACAGACGGGAAAGTGAAGTACGTCTACGACGCGAGCGTGAACTACCGGGCCCGCAACATCCCGCTGGTGGTGCTGGCGGGCAAAGACTACGGCATGGGTTCAAGCCGTGACTGGGCGGCCAAGGGCACGCTGCTGCTGGGCGTGAAGGCCGTCATCGCTGTGAGCTTCGAGCGCATTCACCGCAGCAACCTCATCGGCATGGGCGTGCTGCCCCTCACGTTTGAAGAGGGGCAGGACCCGGCCAAGCTTGGTCTGGACGGCACGGAAACCTTCGACATCGCCATCGACGACAGCGTGCAGCCGCGCCAGAAAATTGCGGTCGTCGCGCGCAAGGCGGACGGCAAGGAAATCAGGTTTAATACAAACTGCCGAATCAATACGCCCGTCGAGGTGGACTACTACCGAAACGGCGGGATTCTGCACGCCGTCCTGCGTCGAATGGCGAAATAGACTCGCCGTGAGGGGGCGCAGCATGCTGCGCCCCCGCTCTTCGGAGTGCCCCATGCCCTCTTCGTCACGCCGCGCCGCTGCCAGATCGTCTCGCCAGCCCGCCGCGCCGCAAAAGCGCATCTATCTCTTCGGCGACGGCAAAGCCGACGGCAACGCGAAGATGAAGGACCTGCTCGGCGGCAAGGGCGCCAACCTCGCCGAAATGGCGGCCATTGGCCTGCCCGTGCCGCCCGGATTCACCATCACGACCGAAATGTGCGACGCGTTTTTCAGGGGTGGCAACAAGATGCCTGCCGGCCTTGAAGACGAAACGCGCAAGAGCATCGCGTTCATCGAGAAGTCTCTCGGCCGGACCTTCGGCAAGGGCCCCAAGGCGCTGCTCGTCAGTATTCGCAGCGGCGCAGCAGCGAGCATGCCCGGCATGATGGACACCGTGCTCAATCTGGGCCTCAACGAGCAGACAGTCGCCGCGCTCATCAAGGAAACCGGCAACACGCGATTTGTCTACGACAGCTACCGGCGATTCATCACGATGTACGGCGACGTCGTCATGCACGCCGATCGCAAACGCTTTGAGCACGAGTTCGAGGCTCTCAAGAAGGCGCGCGGCTACAAACAGGATACCGACGCCACGGCTGAGGACTTGCAGGGGCTGTGTGAGAAACTGCTGCGCGTCTATCGCGCGGCTACGGGAGAAGACTTCCCGCAGGATCCGTGGCAGCAGCTTGAAACGGCGATCGAAGCCGTGTTCCGCTCCTGGAACAACCCGCGTGCCATTGAGTATCGGCGCCTCAATCGCGTAGTCGGCCTCAGGGGCACAGCGGTGAACGTGCAGGCGATGGTGTTTGGCAACCTTGACGACAACTCAGCCACGGGCGTGGGCTTCACGCGCGACCCGAGTACCGGCGAGAACACTTTTTTCTGCGATGTGCTTTTCAAGGCCCAGGGCGAAGACGTCGTGGCGGGCATCCGCACGCCGCTTCACCTCGACGCGCTCAAAGCTGCCCTGCCCCAGGTGCACGCCGAACTGTTCAAAGTGCGCGACCTGCTGGAAAGACACCAGCGCGACATGCAGGACATCGAGTTCACGATCCAGAGTGGAAAACTGTATCTGCTGCAGTGCCGCAACGGAAAGCGCACGGCCAAGGCGGCCCTGAAGATCGCCATCGACCTCGTAAACGAGAAGCTGCTCACGCGCGAGGAGGCCCTGCTGAAGATTGACGCGTCAAGTCTCAACCAGCTCTTGCACCCGACGTTTGATCCCATACACAAAGCAGCCGTGCTGGCCGAAGGCGTGCCCGCTTCACCCGGCGCCGCCGTGGGCCGCGTCGTGTTTTCCAGCAAGGAAGCCGAGGAGCGCGCGGTGCAGGGCGAGAAAGTCATCCTCGTGCGGCACGAAACCAGCGCCGACGACATCCGCGGCATGGCCTTGAGCGAGGGATTTTTGACGGCGCGCGGCGGGCGCACGTCGCACGCCGCCGTCGTCGCGCGCCAGATGGGTAAGGTGTGCGTTTCCGGCTGCGGGGCCATTGAGATTGACGAGCCGCACCAGTTCTTCTCGGTGCGGGGCCAGATTGTGCGCTCGGGCGACATCATTTCGATCGATGGCGGGACGGGCAAAGTGATGCTGGGCGAGGTGCCCCGCGTGCAGCCCCGGCTCGACGAAGATTTCGCGACCATCATGCACTGGGCTGATGACGCCCGCACCCTCAAGGTTCGCGCCAACGCCGACACGCCGGCGGACGCGCGCAAGGCCCGCGAGTTTGGTGCCCAGGGCATCGGCCTGTGCCGCACCGAGCACATGTTTTTTGACGAGGGGCGCATCAACAAGATGCGTGAAATGATCCTGGCCAAGAGCGTCGAGGGGCGGCGCCGCGCACTCGCCAAACTCGAGCCCATGCAGCGCGAAGACTTCTTTGGCCTGTTCAAGGCCATGGACGGCCTGCCTGTCACGATCCGGCTGCTGGATCCGCCGCTGCACGAGTTCCTCCCGCTGGATGCACGCACCCAGGAACGCGTCGCCGAGGAGATCGGCGTACAAGTGGAGGAAATCCAGGCTGCTGTGTCGCGCCTGCACGAGTCCAACCCCATGCTGGGCCTTCGCGGCTGCCGCCTCGGACTGCTCTTTCCCGAGGTTTACGAGATGCAGGCGCGTGCCATTGCCGCGGCCGCACTTGAGGCAGTGCGGCACGGCATCAAGGCCCTGCCGGAACTCATGATTCCCCTGGTGGGGCATGTCGAGGAGTTGCGGTTGATGCGCGATCTGTGCGTTGCGGCCATCAAGCGCGTTCAGGACGAGCAGGGCCTGTGCATCGAGATTCCCATCGGCACCATGATTGAAGTGCCGCGCGCCGCCCTCACGGCGGACAAAGTGGCCGAGCAGGCGGAATTCTTCAGCTTCGGCACCAACGACCTTACCCAGATGACTCTGGGCGTTTCGCGCGACGACGCCGAAGGCGGGTTCCTCGTCGAATACGTGACGCGCGGCATCTACCCCGTGGATCCTTTCGCCACCATCGACCGTGACGGCGTCGGCAAGCTGATGAAGATGGGCAAAGAACTTGGCCGCGCCGCGCGGCCCGGCTTGAAGATAGGCATCTGCGGCGAGCATGGCGGCGACCCTGAGAGCATCGCGCTCTGCCATGAGCTGGGCTTTGACTACGTGAGTTGCTCGCCTTACCGCCTGCCAATCGCGAGGCTGGCTGCCGCTCAGGCCGCGCTGAAGTAAAGCGACTGATGTCGCCCGGCGTGCGGGGCCGCTAGAATGGGGCCATGCGCACTCTTCCTGCAGCCATTCTTCTGGCGCTGTTTCCGCTCATGGCGATGGCGGACAAGCCCGCCGCTCTGGAGTTTGAGGTCACGAACCACCTCACCTTTGACCGGGCGCCCTCGCTTGTTCATCGGGCTGTGAGCCACACGGGTAAGGCGCGGCTGCTGGGGCCCGACGGCAAGGAACTGGCCTGCCACTACGACATGGCCGCGAAGAAGCTGCTGTTCATTGACGGCTTCAAGGCCGGTGAAACGCGTAAGTACAGACTTCTGTCGGAAGAGCCCAAGGTCAAGCCGCCGAAGTGGGTTTCCAAGCCGATCAAGGACGATCTGGAGCTGGAGGTCGGCAAGAAGAAGTTCAAGAGCGCGGGCGGCCAGGTTGAAAACGGTCTGCTGCGGGCGAGGGTGATGCGCAACTCGGAGTTGCGCACGGAGCTGGAGGTGACCAGCCTGAGCGGAGGTTACAAGTTCCGCTGTAATCCGCTGGGCAGCGCGGTGGGCTGTATTGACGATCCGAAGTATGCCCCGGAGCTTGAAGAGCTGGTCAAGTCCGGCGGCGGGACACACCCGCAGTTGATGAACGTTTATTTCGGGCTGCCGGAAAAGGTCGAGATACTGGAGCCCAATCCCTTTCAGCGGGTGCTCAAGGCCACCTGCGTGCCCTTTGCCGTCAAGTCCAACAAGGAAACGCCGGAAATTGTGAGTGAGGCCAGCATGTCGGTGACCTTGACCTGGGGCAGCCCGGTGATTGAGGTGAACTGCCGGCGCAAAGTGGCCAAAACCTACTACAACCACAACGGCGTGTTCCTGAACGAGTTCTATCTGCCTCAGTTTCCGGTGGAGATCTTCACGGATGGCGAAACGGCCGCCAAGCAGGTGGAGGAAAGGACCATCGCGGGCGGCGCCCTGGATACCAAGTGCAAGAAGTTCATGCTGCTCAGGCACCCGGAGGGAAAGGTGCCGTGCGCGACGCTGATCTGCGTGCCGGATTTTGAAAGCAGCGCCATTGAGGGCCCACGCTTTTCGGCCTTCCGCGACCGCATGATGACCGTGATTTCCCAGAGCTGGCACCAGGGCTGGAAGCCAATTGAAATCAAGGCCCAGGACTACGACGACAAGCTGGTGCTGGCCTGCCACATCGGGGCCTCACTCACGCCGGCCAAGACCTATGGCGACTGGGCGGCGGAGATCGAAAAGCCCTTGGAGTGACGGCGCGGGTGCGACACCTGCGCCACTCTCAGATGTCCAGGTTCTTCACCTCGAGCGCGTGCTTCTCGATGAACTCGCGGCGCGGCTCGACCTGGTCGCCCATGAGGATCGTGAAGATCTCGTCCACTTCTTCGAGGTCTTCCATGGTGATCTTGAGCAACACACGGTTCTTGGGATCCATCGTGGTTTCCCAGAGTTCGCTGGCATTCATCTCGCCCAGACCCTTGTAGCGCTGTATCGACAGGCCCTTTTTGCCCTGCTCGCGCACGCGATTGATCAGCGCCATCAGGCTCGCCACGGGGTGCTCTTCGGGCTCGCCCTCAAAGCTGAGCATGAATTGCTCCAGCTGGTTTTCGCGTCCGTTGAGAGTCCAGGCGGGGAAGCCCCGTGCCTCCAGCTGGCCGATGACCTTGGCAGCTTCCTCAGCGATGGCGTCAACCTCGATGCGATCTTCAACGCGGGTGCGGTCGAGGGGTTTCTCCAGGTCGCTCTCCCGGTCGCTGATCTGAGCCGGCGTGAGCACCTCAAAGCCCGCGGCCTCGCGTGCCTTGATGAAGTCGTTCTGTTCTTTCTCCTGGTAGTCGTGGAAGTAATGGGCGCGGTCCTCGCTGACGATGATGACAGAAGGCAGCGACTTTCGCTCGGCGTTGTACTGCGCATAGAAACGCGTGGCGTTGACGCCCTTCTTGGCCAGCTTTCCAGAGAGTTCCTCAAGGCGGATGACGCGCTCAAAGATTTCGCTGCGCATCTGGGCGCCGTTGAACTCCCGGCCCGATGCGCCGATTTCCATACCCTTGGGAACCCGCAGCTTGGCGCCTTCGATGCCCATGCGCATGAGCGTGTCCTTCATCTCCTTGTCGCTGCGCACATATTCCGAACTCTTCTTGCGCGTGACCTTGTACAGCGGCGGCTGCGCGACGTAGATGTGCCCGGCCTGGATCAGATCCTTGAGCTGGCGGTAGAAGAACGTGAGCAGCAGGGTACGGATGTGGCTGCCGTCCACGTCGGCGTCGGTCATGATCACGACCTTGTCGTAGCGCAGCTTGCCGATGTCGAAGCCGCCCTTACTGGCTTCTTCGGCGCCGATGCCCGTGCCGATGGCAGCGATCAGACTCTGGATTTCCTCGTGCTGCAGCATCTTCGTGAGCGAGGCTTTCTCCACGTTCAGGATCTTGCCGCGCAGGGGCAAGATGGCCTGGTACACGCGGTCACGGCCCTGCTTGGCAGAGCCGCCGGCCGAGTCACCCTCGACGATGTATAGCTCGCATTCTTCGCGGTCTTTGCTCTGGCAGTCCGCCAGTTTGCCCGCAAGAAAGCCCGTAGTCAGGGCGCCCTTGCGCACCACTTCGCGTGCCTTTCTCGCGGCTTCCCGGGCGCGCGCGGCCATCAGGGCGAATTCGCAGATCTTCTCGGCGGCCTTGGGGTGCTCTTCGAGGTAAATCTCAAGCGTGGAGGCCACGACAGCGTCCACGGCCTGCTCGACTTCGCGGTTGAGCAGGCGGACCTTGGTCTGGCCTTCGAACTGCGGCTGCTTGACCTTGACGCTGATAACCCCGAACAGGCCCTCGCGATAGTCATCGCCCGTGGGAACGACATCGCCCTTCTTGTTCTTACCCTTCTGCTCCATGTAGCGGGTGATGTAGCGCGACATGCCGCGCGTCAGGCCCTTGCGGAACCCGGTGAGGTGCGTGCCACCGAAGGGATTGTTGATGTAGTTGCCGTAGGTGTGCGAGGGCATCTCGCCTTCGCCCTCGGTCCACTGGAAGGCGACCTCGACCTCGACCTCGTCGGGCTGACCCTCGTTCACGATCTTGTGGGAATAGACCACGTCGTCATGGATGCGCGTCTTGTTGCGGTTATGCCAGGCCACGAACTCCTTGATGCCCTCCTGGAAGTGGAACAGCTCTTCCTTGCGCTCTTCGTCGCGGTGGTCCACGAGTTTGATGTGGATGCCCTTGCACAGGAAGGCCAGTTCGCGCAGGCGCGAGGCAATCAACGGCAGCTTGAATTCGCGTGTGTCAAAAATCTGGTCGTCGGGCAGAAAGGCGACGCGCGTGCCCGTGTGGTCGGCCTTGTCAACGACCTTCAGGTCGGCCGTCTTCTTGCCGCGCGAAAACTCGATCACATGTTCCTTGCCGCCCTGCCACACGGTCACGCGCGTCCAGGCCGAGCATGCGTTAACGGCCTTGAGGCCGATGCCGTGCAGGCCGCCGGCCGTGTTGTATGCCTTGCCCTCGAACTTGCCGCCGGCGTGCAGGTCGGAAAGCACCATCTCGACGCCGGGTTTTCCCGTCTGCTTGTTGATGCCGACGGGAATGCCGTTGCCGTCGTCGGTCACGGTGCAGGAGCCGTCCTTGTGAATCTCGACGGTGATATGGTTGCACCGCCCCGCCAGAGCTTCGTCCACGGAGTTTGCCACGATCTCGAACACGAGGTGATGCAGGCCGTTCACGTCACGCCCGCCGATGTACATGTCAGGGCGCTTGCGGATGCCTTCGAGGCCTTCCAGCTTGATCAGGTCGTTGGCCTCATACTCACCCTCGACCTTCTTGCGCTCCTTGGGAGCTTCCGTCACCCGTGTGTCCGTGCTGGCTTCCGGCTTGTTCATGTTGATCCCTGAGTGGTATGGCCCTTCACACTTCCTGCGCGAGCGTGTGTCAATGCCGCCCGCTCGCTGCCTGAGGCCTTGACCTCGAGGCCGGCCAGCGACTCCTTGCCGGCCAGCAGCGCGCGCAAATGGTCCAGCAACTGCTGTTTCTTGACCCGTCCCAGTTCGTGAGCCAGTGCCGGACTGTCCGTACTGACCCTGAGGCTGCCGCCAAAGCTGCCGCGCACCTCGCAGTGCGCCAAAAGCTCTTGGGCCCGCTCGCCAAACAGTTCTACCAACGCCATGGACCAAGCCGCCGCCAGCCGCGCGCGGCTGGACTTGTTCATCCTGCGCTGCAGGTCGTTCAAGGCGGCCAGGCCCTGCGCGAAAGTCACCGGGGCGGCCTGCGAAACAGGGCGCCAGCGGCGCAACTGTTCCAGTTCGCCCGAGGTTTGCCGCACCGATTTTCCGGACTTGGAAACCAGACGCTTCCGCATCATTCAGAGTATACAGAGGGGGCCGACAAAGGGAACGTCAAACGGCCCAAAACCCGCTTCAAATCAAGGGTTACGCGTATCCAAGCGTCTGAAACCCGGGGAAAAATTGTGGAACATTCAAGGCGGCATCCCCGGGGCGTGAAGTCAAACAGCCGCCTGCGAAGGCGGCTGTTTGAAATGGCGGAGAGGGAGGGATTCGAACCCTCGGTACCTTGCGGTACACTCGCTTTCCAAGCGAGCACAATCGGCCACTCTGCCACCTCTCCAAAGCGGGCCGGGGCGGGATTGTAGCGACGCTTCGTCCGGCGACAACCGTCAGGGCATGACTTCCTGGCGCGAGGCCGGGTCTTCGACCCGGGCCTGGCGTCCGGAGCGGTAGTTCTCCATGGAGTCCGTGAGGGCGGCCTCGATGACAGGCACGAGGCTTTCGGCCACCTCAATGCGTGGCAGAGAAACGTAGCTGGCGCCGGCGGCGTACATTGCGGCGGCGTCGGCCATGGTTAGCGCCGTGACTATGATCTTGGCCTTGGGATTCATCTGGCGCAGGGCCTTGAGCAACTTGAGGTTAGACGTGCCCTTGAGGATGTCGTCGGGGATGGTGCAAACGATGATTCGTGCGTGGGACACCCCGGCGTGGTGCAGGGTCTCCATGTTGGACACGTCGCCATACTTGACGGCCGCACCACGCTCGGCGATGCGTGGGTGGATAGAGACGTTGAAGTCCACGATCAACAGATGCTTGAGCAACTCGGGTTGTCGCTGCTCAATGTGGAAGTAGAGGCTTGATGCCACGCGATGGAAGCCGAGCAGCACAATGTCGTACTCGTGGCGGCCGCCCAGGACCTGCGTCACCCCCTGAGGCGCTTTGAAGCCCAGGCGGCCCAGCAGGCCCCCCAACAGGGCATGCACGCGGTCCCCGGCGTCGAACATCACCGGGCCGGCCAGGGCCGTGATCACGAAGGCGAAGATGCATGCGCTCGTGAACTCGCCGCTGACGTGAGTCAGGCTTTGCCCAAGGTAAACGATGACCAGACAGAACTCCGAGATGGGGAGAAGCCGCGTTGCACCCACCATGGCGTTTCGGCGGTCCATACCCGTGAAGTAGAAGAGCGGGAAGAACACCACGTAGCGCGAGATCAGTGCCAGCAGGGCAATCACGACGGCCAGGAGCAGCACCTCCACGCCGTCCGGCGCGGGAATGCCCATGCCAAGACCCACGAAGAAAAGCGTGACAAAAAAGTCCCGCACGTTACTGACCTTGGCTACGACCTCCGTGCTGTAGGGAAGGGCTGCAATGCTGGCCCCGGCAATGAGGGCGCCCATTTCCATGGACACGGACATTTCGACGTGCAAGCCCGTGAACTCCAGCAGATGTCCGAGGTGATTGCCCAGGAAGGCGATGCCGAAGCACCATGCCGTGGCCACCACGAGCATCAGCTCCGGCGCCTTGGCAATCCAGCGGAACACGCGCGGCAGCACGTACTTTGCGCCTAGAAGGGCGACCGCGGAGATGATCACGATGTCGACGAAGCTGAGAAGGATGACCCCGATTTTGGGGTCCGCGAAGTTGGGCTGGACGGCCAGCACGACAATGGCCCAGATGTCCTGAAAGATCAAAACGCCAAGGCAGATACGTCCGACGAGTGTGTCGAGCTGCTGGCGGTCCTGAAACAGCTTGACGATGATCAGCGTGCTGGAAGCGGCCAGCATGACGCCGAGATAGAGCGGCGTGTAGGTGCCTCCAAGGGATCCCCATCCGGCCGCATGCAAGGCCAGCGCCGCTGCGCCGCCGAAGGCCACACATAGCGGAAACTGAAGCAGGCCCGAAAGGATCAGGGTCTTGCCGCTGGCCATGAGTTTGCGCACGTCGATTTCAAGGCCGATCAGGAACAGGAGCAGGATCAGGCCGAGGCTGGCGATGGTGTCGATGCTTGCGCGATCCGTGACCCAGCCGGAAAGCACGGGGCCGGCAATCACGCCGCCCGCCAGAAAGGCTGCGATGGTCGGGATCTTCAGGCGTGTGAAAACGGCGGACAGAACGCCCGCTATCAGCAGGCAGATTCCGATGTCACGGATGACAGGGGGTAGTTCGCCGCTGCCGAGAAACCAGGGCAGCAGGCCCATTGGAAGTGGCAAGGAAGTGCTCCAAGACACGCGAAGGATGACGCGGCGGCACTGTGTCTATTTCGGGCGCTGCGGGTGTCAAGCGACCGCAGGCGGGACTTCCTGCCGTTTTCCGTTGCGTGGCCGGGCTTGTGGCCCAATGATCGCGGGGGCCGGTCAAGTCCATGGATCTCGTCGCCTTCCTCAAAGAGCTGGCCATTGTCGCCGCCGCCGGAGTCACGGCTGCGGTGTTGATGGCCTATATCCGCCTGCCAGCCGTGGCTGGACTGCTGCTCGCTGGGGCGGTGGTGGGGCCCTATGGCGTGGCTATGGTGGATGATCCGCACAGCATTGAGCTCATGGCGGAAGTCGGCGTGGTACTGCTGCTGTTCACTATCGGTCTGGAGTTCTCGCTGTCGCGATTTGCGCGCATCGGGCGCCTGCTCGTCATCGGCGGCACACTGCAAGTGGCGGCCACGACGGGCGTGGCTCTGCTGGTGTCGTTGTGGATTGGATATGGCGTTTCGCAGGGAGTGTTTTTCGGGTTCCTGTTTTCCATGTCGAGTACGGCCATCGTGCTGCGCGCACTGTCAGAGCGGCGCGAACTCGATGCGCCGCACAGCCGCTTCATCCTGGGCGTGATGATCTTTCAGGACCTCTGCGTTGTGCCCATGATGCTGGTAGTGCCTTTGCTGGCCGGAAAGTCCGACGATGGCAACCCGGCCGTACTCATTTCGCTGGCCCTGGGCAAGGCGGTGCTGGTCGTCGCGGCCACCTTTCTGCTTTCCCGGGTGATCCTCCCGCCGATCTTCAAGCGCGTGGATGCAGTGCGATCACGCGAAGTGTTCCTGATGGCGGTGATCGTCGTCTGCATCGGTACGGCCTACCTGACGTCACTGGTAGGACTGAGCCTGGCGCTGGGCGCGTTTCTCGCGGGCATGGTGATTGCCGGTTCTCCCTTTGCCCAGCGGGCGCTGTCAGACGTGCTGCCGCTGAGGGATCTCTTCACTAGCCTGTTCTTTCTGTCGCTGGGCATGCTGTTTGACTTCAGCGTGCTTCTTCAGGCGCCCCTGCCGGTGCTGGGCGTGTTCCTGGCGCTGCTGCTTGGCAAAGGTCTGATCGCGTCCGTCGCGGCCCTGGTGATGCGCTTTCCGGCGCGCGTTGCCTGGATTGCGGGGGTGGGGCTGGCGCAATTCGGAGAGTTCGGATTCGTGCTCGCCAAGATCGGGGCCTCGCTCCAGCTCATCTCCGAACACGATAGCCACGTGCTGTTTGCCGCCGGCATCCTCACCATGTTCGTCACGCCCCTGACCATGTCCTTTGCGCCAAGGTTCGCCGCCGGGGCTGCCCTATTGCGCCCCTTGGAGCGCCTGCTGGGTGCCCGGGGCATCGCCGAACAGACGGCCCGCGACGAAAGAATCACCGATCATGTCGTGATCGCAGGCTATGGCCTCGCCGGGCGACTCCTGGCGCGGGCATTGGCTCAAAGCGGCATACCGTACCTGATCATTGAGTTGAATCTCGAGACGGTAAGAGAAGCACGCAAGAAGGGCGAACCAGCCTATTACGCCGATGTAACCAACGAGGAAACGCTGGAGCATGCGCACCTCAGACAGGCCCGCGCCCTCATCCTTCTGATCAACGACGCCGCAGCCGTGCGCCGCGCCATCGCCATCTCGAACCACCTCAGCCCGCAGACGCCGGTCTATGTCCGTTCTCACTATCTCGCAGAGTCCCTGGCGCTTAACGGCGCGGGCGCCCATGACATCGTCAGTGAGGAATTGGAGGCGGGCATCGAAATTCTGGCCCGGGTGCTTCGAGACCTCGGCGTTCCCCGCAACGTCGTGTCCGAGCGCGTCAAGGACGCCCGCGACTCCACCCAGCTCAGCGCCCGTCGCGACACATTGCCGCGCCGCAGGCTTCGGCACATCGCCGAACTGGACGACATGAAAATTGAGTCTTTCCTCGTCCGGGCGGACAGCCACGCCCTGGGGCGGTCGCTGGCGGACCTGCGCCTTCGAACCGAGACCGGGGCCCTGGCCATCGCCGTGCGGCATGAAGGCCGGCTCGTGGAGCAGTACGAACCCCGGGAGCGTCTGGCCGAAGGCGACCTGCTGTACCTGGCGGGGTCCAGGCTGGCCGTTGGCCGGGCGGTGGCCTATCTGCAGTCGGGCACGGCTGCTGCCCCCGACGAACCCCTGGAGCCGGCGGGCGCACCGGGTTAGTTCTGTTTGTTCTTTATGATGCCCGTGGCGCCGCTAGCTTTGCGGCATCATGGACCTGCTGAACTTTCTCAAGGAGATGTCCGTCGTTGCCGCCGTGGGCGTGTTCGCCGCGGTACTCATGGCATACCTGCGCCTGCCCGCGGTGGCCGGATTTCTGCTGGCGGGCGCGTTGGCCGGGCCCCACGCCCTGGCATTGGTGGATGATCCCAAGACCATCAGCACGCTGGCTGAAATCGGCGTGGTGCTGCTGCTGTTCACGATCGGGCTGGAGTTCTCGCTCGCCCGCTTTGCGCGCATCTGGAACATGGTGATCGTCGGCGGCGGCCTGCAGGTGGGCCTGACCACCGTTGCGGTGCTAGTGTGCGCTCTGGCCCTGGGCTTCAACGCGGCTCAGGGCGTGTTCATGGGATTTGTTCTGGCGCAGTCAAGCACGTCCATCGTGCTTCAGAATCTCTCCAGGCGCCGCGAGGTCGATGCACCCCACGGGCGCTTCATCGTAGGGGCGCAGATTTTTCAGGACCTTTGCGTGGTGCCCATGATGCTGGTCATTCCGTTGTTGGCGGGCGTAGGTCAGTCCGACTCCAGCCTGGGCGTAGACCTCGCCATGGCCCTGGGCAAGGCCGCGCTGATGGTGGGGGCGGTCGTGCTGCTTTCAAGGGCCATTGTGCCTCCGATTTTCGAGCGTGTGGCCGCCGCGCGATCGCGCGAAGCCTTTCTCATGGCGGTGCTGGTGACCTGTATTGGCACGGCTTACCTGACTTCGCTGGCGGGGCTGAGCCTTGCCCTGGGTGCCTTCCTGTCGGGGCTGGTGATTGCGGGCTCCCCCTTCGGCCAGCGCGCAATGACGGACGTACTGCCGCTGCGCGACCTCTTTGCAAGCCTGTTCTTCCTGTCTCTGGGCATGTACTTCGACATCCGCGCGATTCTGGAAAGCCCCGTGGTGGTCGTCCTGGTGTTCGGCGGCATCCTGGCCGGCAAGAGCCTGGTGGCCGCCTTGGCCGCCATGGCCATGCGCTTTCCGGCACGCGTGGCCGTCATTGGCGGCATCGGCATGGCGCAATTCTCGGAGATGGGTTTTGTGCTGGCCACGCTGCCCCAGGCCTCCGGGCTCGTCTCGGCCGAGACGCTCCGTATCTTGTTTGCCGCCGGCATCCTGACCATGTTCGTCACGCCCCTGACCATGTCCTTTGCGCCGAGGTTCGCCGCCGGGGCTGCCCTGTTGCGCCCCTTGGAGCGCCTCCTGGGCACGCGCGGCATCGCCCAGCAGACCCACCAGGACGAGAGCATGAAGGACCATGTCATCGTGGCCGGCTTCGGCATCGCGGGGCGCATGCTGGTGCGCTCGCTTCAGGCCACCGGAATCCCGTTTCTGGTGCTGGAGTTGAACGCTGAAACGGTGCGTGAAGCCCGGCGCCGACAGGTGCCGGCCTACTATGCGGATGTTACCAGCGAAGAGTCGCTGCAGTACGCCCACATCGAATCGGCCCGCGCCCTGGTGCTCATGCTCAACGACCCGGATGCCGTGAAGCGCGCCATATCAAGCGCGCGACGCCTGGCCCCGTCCACGCCGGTCTATGTGCGGGCCCATTATCTCAGCGATGCCATGGCCCTGGGTGGGCTTGGGGCCAACGATATCGTGACCGAGGAAGTGGAAGCCGGCGTTGAACTGCTGGCCAGGGTGCTTCGAGACCTCGGCGTTCCGCGCAATGTGATCACTGAGCGCGTGCGCGAAGAACGCGAGCAGACCCAGCCCAGCGCCCGCAAGGACACATTGCCGCGGCGCAAGCTCAAGAATGTGGCCGAACTGGACGAGATGAAGATCGAGTCTTTCCTGGTGCGCGAAGACAGCTTTGCCCATGGGCGGTCTCTGGCGGCAATGCAGCTTCGAAACCGCAGCGGCGCGCTGGTTGTGGCCGCCCGTCGGGGTGGAAAGCTCCTCGATCAGGTCCCGGCCGACGACAAGTTCAGTGCCGGCGACACGGTCTACCTGGCCGGCCCCAAGGCCTCGGTGGCGCGAGCCATTTCCCTGCTTCAGACCGGGCAGGTCGAAGATGTAGAGCCGCCCGCGAGCGATGCCCGCGAGCCGGAGAGCGGGCCTGACCCGACGCCGCGCTCCGACATGGTGCACGTGTTGCCTGAGAAGCCGTCGTCGCCCCCGGCGAATTGATGGCCGCTAAGGAATGGGGCGTACGCTTGGCAGCTCGCCTTCATCCACGCCCACACCCAGCGCCCCCGGGGTCACGGTGATGTTCGTGTCGGTGAACTGGTATTGGGGCCGCCCCAGGGGATCTAACTGGAGGCTCCCGTCCGCCCCGCGAAGCAGAATCAGCGCACCCTGCCCGTCGCGAGTAAAGCGGCGCACCCGGGCCACGGAGGGTTCACCTATGCTGGAGAGCGCTGCACGCAACGAGTCGATATCGGTTACCAGCTTGTCGCCGATGCTCAAAATGACGTCGCCCGCGGCAAAGCCGCGCGCTTGCCCTTGACCGCCCTTGATGACTTCAATGATGGAAACCAGCGTGGGCGGTGTGATGGCGGCGAGCCGGCGCGCGACCTCCGGGCTCTTGGCGGCTTCATTGACGCGGGCTACGGTGCCCTGCCAGGCGGGATCACCGTGGAGGGCCACAAAATCAGCTTCTTCAAGCAGCTGCTTGGCGTCGGAAAACCCGAGTTCTGCCGCACGCTTGAGGCATTCCAGCGCCAGGGTCCGTTCGCGGCTGGCGGCAGATTCGCGCTGGGAGGTCTCCATGGCCGCGTACATGGCCTCCAGGTCGGCGGACTCTTTGTCGTTGGCGCCGAGCATGCGCACGCGCCCGGACTTGAGTTGAAGGGCCAGGCGCGCGTGGATGCGCGCGTGCAGGTAGTAGTCATCGCAACGGCCGAGGTCGTCCCACTTCCAGGTGTCAAGCAGGCCCAGGATCCTTCCTGCTTCCTCAAGGTAGCCAGCGTCCAGCAGCGCCCGGCCAATACGGCGCGCCGCAGCCACACCGAGATGCAGGGTGCCCCATGGGGCCTGCCGCTCCTGAGCCTGGGCGACGTTAGCGCGGAGCAGGAGGTCCACGGCTTGGCGCAGTGCTTCAGCCTTGGGCGCGCCGGCCCGGGTGTCAGCCAGCACTCGCGCCCGCATGAGCATTTCTGCGGGCTTGAGGTTCTGGCCCTCCTGGATCAGATGGCCCCGAGCATCCAACTCCATGCTCCAGATGTCCTCAATGGGTCCCCCGAGCTGGCGCAACCCAAAGGGCACAAGCTGACGGACTTTGGCCAGCGTCGCGGCGCATTCGTCAAAGCGCTGCAGGTCGTAGAGCACCTGGGCTTTCATCAGCCAGCCGCGCGGGTTCTGGGGGTTGACCTGCGTGAGTCGCTCGAAGTCCTGCAGGGCCCTGGCCTTGCCCGCGCTCGAATTATCGTCAATGCGCAGATAGGTCATGCCGCGGTAGAGGCGGGCGTCGAAGTTGGCGGGGTCCAGATCAAGGGCTGCCGTGGCGTCGTTGACGGCCTGGGTCCACAGACCCTGCACGTAGTGGCTCTGGGCACGGGTGCTCCATGCCCGCGCGTTCTTCGGGTCCAGGCGCAGCGCCATGGTCGCGTCGGCGATGGCCGGGGGCTGCCACCCCGAGGCGCGCCGGCGCATGGCGCGCAACGTCCAGGCTTCGGCATCATAGGGGTCCGCCGCGATGGCCCGGGTGTAGTCTTCGTCGGCCTCCGCTGACTTGAACAGACTCTCGCGGCAGCGGCCCAGCGCCAAGAGCACGTCGGGTCGGTGGGGTGCCAGCAGGGCAGCCCGCGCAAAATCAGCCTGAGCGCCCACATAGTCGAACTGAGCCATGCGGGCGCGGCCGCGCTCCAACAGGGCCGAAATGCTCTGCTGGTCCCGAGAGAGGGCCTGGCTGAAGTCCGTGAGGGCCTGGCTGAAACTTCCGGAGGCCGCGTGCAGTTTCGCCCTGTCAATGCAGGGCCGCGCGTCCACGGGGTCGAGGGTCATGGCGCGGCTGAAATCTTCCATGGCTTCCTTGATGCGACCCAGGGAAGCGCGCGCCCGGCCACGCAGCAGATGAAGCCAGGGGGACGAAGAGTCAAGCTTGAGCGCCTCGGTGCAGTCCTGCTCGGCCTCGGCGAACTTGCCCCGCGCCAATTGAGCCAGAGCGCGCAGTGCAAGTTCTTCAGCCCCGGTCGCGCCGGCGAGGGTCGACGGCATGGGCATGGCTGCGAAGGCCCCCTGAACTCGAACCCACAGGCCGTCGTCTGGTCCCCGGGCAAGAGCCGCCACGGCGCCAAATGCCTGGGCTGTCTTTAGTTCGCAAAGGGCGCGGGCGGCCAGCACCGCCATGCCCTGGGGAGGCTGCGAGGCCAGAAACCCCTGCAAGGGGCCCGCTGTCTCAAGCGGCAACTGCAGGGCGGCGAGCAGGGAGCAGGCCAGGGCTACCGTGTCGAGATCGCCCGCGGTGAATGAACGCTCACCCTGGCGCACGCGCGCCGCCAGCGCCCGGAGTGCTTCATCCAGCAGCGAGATGGTCTGGCTGGAGCGAAAGAAACTGAGACGCTCGACGTACTGGGGGAGGGAGGTGGTGATGGAGCGACCGGTGCGGTCAAAGCCCTCGCGGGCATCTGCCAGGGCATCGATGATGGCCTGGCGCTGGAAGCGCAGTGTAGCCGCCCGCGTCCGGTCAAGCCACTCGCGCGCCAGCTTGAGTGTGGCTTCGCTGGCCTCAGTTCCGGCCAGCAAAAGCTCGGCCTGGGCGAAGTCGCTGTTGTAGGCCGCCAGCCTTGCGGCCAGCAGGCGGCTTTGGGCCAGCCGCTGGCGCTGCTGCTCGATATCCCGGGGGTCCATGGCCTGGGGCACTTCATCGCCATCGGCGCTGATCAGGCTGATCAGGCTTTCCTGCGCCGTGACGTAGCCCATCATGGACATCAACAGGTTGTTATTGCTGCTGCGCTCTCCCGGTGTGAGATCCAGCGCGCGGCCGTGCGCTTCGATGTCCTCGTATTGATTGACGCGGCCGGCGATATCACGCATCAAGGGTTCGATGCGCATGCCGGCAAGGGTTTCCTGAAGGGCGCGAATCTCGTCCTCGCGCTCGGCAAGGCGCTTGCTCGCCTCCTCGGCGAGCCGATTCTTGAGGTCTTCCTGCGCTCGCCTGGCCGCCTGGGCGTTGGCCAGGGCGCGCGAAGTCTTGTCGCGATCCGTTTCGGCCGCGCCCTGCAGGTCCTCGGCGGAGCGCTTCTGGTCCACGATCCAGACGAAGAAGAGCAGCGCGCCCCCCAGCAGCATCCAGAAGCTCAGGGCCCCGGCCAGGAAAGCACCGCGGTTCTTGGCAATGACGCGCCGGGCCTGCTCGTAGGCACCATAACGATAGACGCTGAGTTTGCCGCCGTCGCGATAAGCCTGAACTTCCTGGGCGAGCTGCAGTGCCGTTTTCATGCGGCGGCTCTTATCGTGCGCCATGGCAAACTCGCACAGCGCCGCGAGTTCCGGCGGCGCCAGGGGCTCGCGTTCCCTGATCTTGCGCGGCGGGCCCGCCATGACCTGCTGCAACACCGCGCCGGCCGTGGGGCCGTCGTAAGGCGGGGCGCCTGTCAGAATCTCATAGAGGATGGCGCCCAGGGAATAGACGTCGCTCTGCTCGTCGATCTCCTTAAGGTCGGCCCGGGCCTGTTCGGGCGGCATGTAGTGGGGCGTGCCGAAGACCGTGCCGTCCACGGTGAGCCCGTCGGCATTCTGCCGCATGAGCGACTCGGAAAGCATGTTGGTCGCCAACAGGGTCAACTGCCTGCCGATCTTGTCGTCCTGGCCCTTCACACGGGCCAGGCCCCAGTCCAGCAGCACGGTTTCACCGAAGTCTCCCACCATGATGTTCTGGGGCTTGAGGTCACGGTGAATCACGCCGCGCGAGTGTGCGAAAGCCACAGCGTTGCAGATGCCTTGGAACGCCTCCAGCAGCTTCAGGCGCAGGGCCAAGCGTTTGTCGCGCGTCAACTGCGACAGGCGGTCAATGTCGCGCAGGCGCTCGGCCATGGTCTGGCCGCGCACGAACTTCATCGTGTAGTAAAGACTTCCACTTTCGCGGCGGCCAATTTCGTACACGGGCACCACGTTGGGGTGCTCCAGCTGGCCCGTCACCTTGGCTTCGCGCAGGAAGCGTTCTACCACACCAATAGTGTCCACGCCCGCGGTGGCGGGCGTGCCGCTCTCGGCGGTTTCCTGGAGTTCGGGCAGCAGTTCCTTGAGCGCCACTTCGCGGCCGACCACGTTGTCCCGCGCGATCATGATCCGGCCTTGGCCGCCGCGCGCGAACTCGCGTTTGATCGTGTAGCGCTGGTTGTCGAGGATCCGAGAGGGGCGCCTCAGCCTTGTCGTCGAGGGGCGCTCCGTCGAGCCTTCCGAGGGAGGCATCGTGGGCGCAACGTTGTAGAGCGTCTTCCGCACCACCTGTTCGAGCTTGCGGTCGTCGCCGTTGCCGATTAGCCGCGTCTCTTCATCGCTGACGCCCGCCTCTGAAAGCGCGGCCATAACCCGCTGGGGGTCAGACAGTTGCGCCGCGCCCGACCCGGCCAGGATATCCGAGGCCTTCTTGCCTGGATCCTTCACCAGCGCGACGGCGTCGGCCGCGTTCAGACGACCTTCCCTTACGGCCAGGATGGCTGCGGCAAGCTTCTTTTGGCGCTCGTCAAGCATGGGGTTGCGGGTTCCTGCAAACCGGCCGCATGTTAGCAATGGCAGCAACAAAACAAGACACACTGGGACCTCTTTACTTCACTTCAGACACCGCAAGGGTTAAAAGCTACGCGCGCTGGCCACTGCGAGGCCGGCTCTGGTGGGTAAGTCCTGTCTGAGCGGACGGCCCAAGGCCCTGCCCTGAACACGCTCGCTCGTCCTGGAAAGCGACAATGCCAACTCAAGCCTACATCCGATTTGAAGCAGGTCCCGCCTCCAGCCCCCTGGTGCGGGCGTGTGTAACCAAGTTGCACGGGCGTGAGGCCATCAGTGCGCTCTATCGCTTCGAGCTGGATCTTGACCTGGTGGAGGAAAAGCAGGGATCGTCCTTTACTCTGGATTGCGCGGACATCGACGTTGACCGGTTGCTGCTGGCTGATGCACGCCTCTACCGCGTTGATCTCAACGCCTCGGGCCAGAAGGAAGAGCGGGCCACGCACGGCATCATTGAGAGCTTCGAGATCGTCGGCTTCAACGGGGCGCGTCCGCGCTGCCGTGTTGTGATGCGTCCCCGGCTATGGAAGCTGACCCGCAGCCGCCGCTCGCGCGTGTTTCTGGGCAAGTCAGTGCAGGACGTGATCGAACTGGTCATGGTCGACGCGGGTCTGGCCTCGGCTGATTATCGCTTTGTAGGCACCATTCCCACATCCGCGCGCGAGTACATCACCCAGTACGATGAGACTGACTACGCCTTCCTGAGTCGTTGGCTCGAACATGAGGGCATCTACTTTCACTTCGAGCAGGAAAGCGCGGCGGCGGGCGGCACCGAGCGTGAAGTGGTCGTGTTCTGCGGTGATGGAGCCTCGCAGGCTGATGCCCGGGCCGGAGAGATTGCCTATCAGGCAGTTTCGGACAGCCTGATTTCGACAGTCGGTGTAGATGCCGTCAAAGCCACGGCCGAGATGCCGGCGGCGTCGCGGCCGCCCCTGGCGCTGGGCGTGGCGCAGGTGCCAGCGCCCGCCGTCCGTGACTACGGCGAGGAGGACTGGTTGTCTGAAGAGCATGTGCGCGGCATCACCCTGGCGCAGGGGGCGCCCATCCGTGAAATCGTGCTGAACGAGTACGACTGGAAGAACCCGACGGTGTCGCTGGTCTGTTCGGAGCAGGTGGCGGAGAGTGGCAACGGCACACTTGAGGAAATTGACAACCAGTACACGTCAACAACGGACGGCGCGCGGCTTGCCCGCATTCGCAAGCAGGAGATCCTCGCGCGCGAAAAGGTCTACTGCATCGCTACCAACTGTGTGCGCGTAGATGCCGGCACCAAGCTGGGCGTGCGCAACCATGCCCGCGCCAGCTTCAATGCATCGTATTTCGTGACCGAGATTGAGCACTTCGCCAGCCAGCACCTGGATGCCAGTGGCAGCTCGTTTAACGCGACCTACCGCAACACCATGCTGGCCATTCCCAGCGACCCCGAGAACCGGCCTTACCGGCCGGCGCGCGTGACACCCTGGCCCAAGGTCAGCGGCGTCGTGCGGGCGACGGTGCAGTCGAGCCGCAAGTCCGGCATCAGCACGCCCTTTGGGAAGATTGCCCAGTGGGATGCCGAGATGGCGCCGGACATTGATGAAGACGGCAATTACAAAGTGCAGCTCAGCTTCGATCGGGAAGCCCGCGAAAACGGCGAGGCTTCGGCACCCGTGCGGCAGGCGCAACCCTATGCCGGCGGCTACAAAGGTCAGCCCATGGGCATTCACTTTCCGCTGCACGCGGCGACGGAAGTGATCTTGACACACGTCAACGGCAATCCCGACCGCCCGGTAATAGCGGGCGCCCTGCCCAACCGCAACACAGACCCTACGAGTGTGAGCTATGAGCGGCGGCAGTCGGCCAACGCCATTGTCACGCAGGGCAACAACAAGGTCGTGCTCAGTGACAGCAAGTATTCGCGCGCCGTCGACATTCGTGCCGGCAACTCGCGTTCGCGCATGAAGATGACCAACTTCGGCCTGCACGAACTTGGCGAAATCAACAACAACTCTTCGGCCGGCGCGGCGGTCACCAGCGAGGTGCTCAGCGCCAACGTGACAACGATGTCCGGCGACATCGTAACCACCACAGGCTTCTACAGCTGGGGTGCCGATGCCTATGAGTGCAAGATCGGTGCGAGCGAGAAATACTCGCTGATCGCGGGCTACCCGCTGATTCTGAATACGATTCGCGCCATCAAGTTGGCCTTCATTCACACCGATGACTGGGCGCGCATGGGCATGGAGGATGCAGGGGCATCGTCCGCCATTGAAAGCGCAGTGATGGGCGTCAAGACGCTGGCCTTCTTCATCGCGCGTAAGGCCATCACGGACAAGTATGTGAAGGACGCCATGAAGAAGGTGGTGGAGACCAAGTACTTTCCCGCCACGCGCGAGCGCATGATGCTCAAGCTGGGACGCGTTTCGGGCGGCACGGCCAACGAGGCGGGCAAAGTAGCCGCGATTCTGGCCAAGCTGGCGGCCCTGCCCGCCACAATTGCGGGGGCCATTGCGGGGTTCTTTACCGTGGATCCCAGTGCCAGCCTGCTGTGCTACGGTGTGCGTATCCAGCGTGCGCCCAAGGGCTCCATCATTGAGGCCGTACGCGAGGGCGAACACATTCTCATCGCCACCGAACTTGGCGCCATTGACTTGCATGCGGGCAACAACATCGACCTCGTGGCTGAGAAGTCGGTCGATATCCAGGCTTCGGACGCCGCATCCATTACTGCCAAGGGCGGCGGGTTGGAAGTCGGCGAGGACAAAGTGCGCATGGTGTCCAAGAACTGGATTACCAAGCTGGAGATGAACGACGACGAAGTGGCCCTGATAAACGCCAAGTCGGGCAAGCGCCACCACCTGACCCTGGGCAAGGACGACTTCATTGCCTACGGCGGCGACATCCACCTTTCAGCGGATGACGGCGCCACCGAGCTGTTCCTGGGCAAGGACGGCAAGGCAAGGCTGCAAAGCACCAACGGTTGTGTCGACATCAAGGTGGGCGGCAGCTTCATCTCCATCAAGAACAACACCATCAGCGTACAGGCCGCGGGCGACCTGAAACTGTGCGCAGCCGGCAAAGTGGAAATCGATGGCAAGGCCGGCGTGATGATCAAAGGCCAGAAGGTGTCCGCACGCGGTATGGACGTCGAAATGCTGGCCTCCACTTCGGCCAAGGTTGACGCGCCCAGCGTGAACATCGCGGGCGTAGGAACGGCCATCGGTAATCCCAACCCGCTGGTTCCCATGCCGCCCATTCCGGTGATCGACGTTCCGTTGCCCGCGACTGCGGCGCCCGCCACACCGCCTCCGTTCACGACCGTGGATGAGGCAGCGGCGCTCCAGTCCCATAACACGCTGGTGGAGGCGTTGCGCAAACGGCGCGCCGCCATGCTGGGTATGAGCCTGAACCCGTCGCCCAACTTCAGTTAGGCGTATTCAAAGAGACTCGGCTACGGGCGTGAACCACAGGGCGATCATGAGAATCCTGAACGACAAACAGCTCGATTCCATCGTTGAATCGATGATTCCCTTACAGCGCGAGCTGCTGCCCATGGGCGCTGATCTGCTTGCGTTGATTGCGGAGGTGGAGGGCGCCAAGGCTACCGAGCGAGGATACGCGGGCGTGGTGCGCTGCATTGGCGAACTGGCGGCCAGCAGTGTGCGCGAGACCCTTGAATCGCTCGTCTATGCCTTTCCGGTGCTCAAGGCGTTGCTGCTTCATGCCGCCCAGCCGCAGGCCGGTGCCCGGGCGCAGCCACAGTTTGCTGTCATGCTGGGCGCGATCAAGGAAGCTACGGATGCGGCTATGAAGGAGTTCGACAAGCTGATGTCGGCGGGCGCGCTCACGCCCGAGCAGGTGGCTCAACTTCGCAAGGAACTTGAAGACATAGCTGTTCCTTCCGAGGCGCCGTCGCGGCAGGCGGCCATGTCGAGCACCGAGAAGGCCATGGAGATTGTGGCCAAGGCCGAGCAGGAAATGCGGGCGGAAGTGGAGAAGCTGCTCAAGGCGGCCAACATCGAACCCGAAAAGGTCATGCCCGAGCTTGGCAAGCTCGGTGAGCCCAAGGCCGACCAGGCCCCCCCTGAGGCAGGCGCAAGTCCGGACTCCGCCCCCCAGCAGCCTCCGGCCCAGGGCGCCAAGTCGCAGCAGGAAGTCCTGGCGGAACTGGAGCAGGCCGAGCAGCAGGCCCGCTCAAATCTCCCGCAGCTGGAAAAACAGCTCGTGGATGCCGGCGTTGATCGCGCATCCATTGACCAACTCATAGCCCTGCTCAAATCGCCCGCCTAGGAATTGCACCATGCGTGTGATCAATCAGAGCGGGCTGTCCATCGGATGGTGTGTGGGGCGAGTGCCACCCCACCGCCTGACCGCGACCTGCATCGTCAAGGGTACCTATGCGCTCAAGCATGGGGGCATCGTCGAGCCGTTGAAGGAGCAGCCTTCGCTCTGTGCCGACCTCCATGAAGGCGACGATCCGGAGAAGGCACTGGTTTATCCCTCCGATTTCGCCCTGTTCAAGCCCGCCTGCGACCTGCTGCTGCGCGGCACCTGCCACGCACGCGGAGGAAAGCCGGCCTCCGTTGAACGCGTGACCTTCGCGGTGGGCCGCTTTGAGAAGGCCTTGATGGTTGTCGGTGACCGCCACTGGCAGCCCGGCCTGCTCGGTGCGCGCCTCAGCGAGCCAGCACCTTTTCTGACCATGCCATTGAGCTTTGAGCGTGCGTTTGGCGGAGCCGGCCACCCGACCAACCCCTTCGGGCGCGGCTTTGTGCCCGTCGAGAAGGACCTCGTGGCCGGCCGTCATCCCCTGCCCAACATAGAAGACCCGGCGTCGCCCATCACCGTGCCCTCCTCGCGGCCGGCCCCCGCGGGCTTTGGCCCTTTGCCCTCGCTTCAGGCCAGCCGCGCGGGAAAGGCAGGAACCTACGACCGCAAGTGGCTCAAGCAGAACTGGCCCTTCTTCCCGGACGACTTTGACTGGACCTTCTTCAACAGCGCCCCGCCGGATCAGCGCTTGAAGGACTTCCCTCGCGGCGATGAGCCGCTGCGCATGCGGCAGATTCACCCCACGATTGCCAGCTTCGAGTCCCGGCTGCCCGGCACCCGGCCGAGGTTTTTCGTGCGGGAACAATCTGGCCTTAAGAGCCAGGTGCGCGAAGCCCTTCTGCAGCTCGACACGATCTACGTCGACATGAACGAGCTGCGCGTGACGCTGCTCTGGCGCGGCATTGTTCCCATATCGTCCAAGCGCATGAGTGAGGTGACGGGTGTTGGCGTCGTGACTGAGCCGCTCGACCGACCCCCGGCCCCGGCCTCCCATTATGAAGCCCTGTTCGAGGAGCCCTCGGCCGTCGTGCCGTCTGAAAGGACCGGGCCGCGGGCGCTTGCCGCGCTGCCGCCGGCGACTTCGCAGGTCGCTGCGCTCAAGGCCGCGACGGACGCCGCCGTGCGCGAAGGCAAGTTGAGCGCGGGGCTCACGCAGTCGCTCCAGTTTCTGGCTGCCGCGCTGGAAGGCGCGGGCGTGGCCCCGGCGGTTCGCGCCTGGACGCGGGAGTCCCTGTCGAGTGCCGTGGCCGCAGGCCAGGATCTGCACGGAGCCGACCTCTCCGGACTGGACCTCTCCGGCTTGAAGCTCGCGGGAGCCAGGCTCGCCAACGCGGTGCTTGCGCACGCGAAGCTGTCCAAGGCCGACCTTACCGGCGCGGACCTCTCGGCCGTAGTGGCGGCCGACGCCGATTTGAGCGGGGCCAATCTTTCCATGGCGCGGCTGCCTCAGGCCGACCTCGTACATGCCGAACTTGCAGGAGCGGACTTCAGCGGGGCCGACCTTTCCGGCGCCGACTTCACGCTGGCCCGCGGGCGCAAGGTCAACTTCGCGGGGGCCAAAGCGGCCGGTGCGAAGTTCATGGAAGCCGACCTGGAACGCGCGGGCTTCATTGCCGCATCGCTGGAAGGGGCGATTTTCGATGGCGCGCGGCTGCCGCGCGCGGATTTCATGTCGGCCATGCTTCAGGGCACGTCCTTTGAACTGGCGTCGGTCCAGGAAGCGAACTTTGTGGATGCGGACTGCACGGGCCTCAAGGCCGGGCGCGGCGCCGATTTCTCCCGGGCCAAAATGGCGGGGGTCCGCGCGCCGCGAGCTGCCTTTCAGGGCTCGAAGCTCGAGGGGGCGGATCTCGCGGGCGCGAACCTGGAGGGCGCGCTGCTGGCCGACGCCCAGCTGGCGGGCGTAAACATGTTTCAGGTACACGCACCCCATGCCAGCTTCGATCGCGCCGGCCTGCGGGGCGCGAATTTCGGCAAGGCGAACCTGCTCAAGGCTTCCTTCGAGGGCGCAAGCCTGGCCGACGCCGATTTCCGCGGGGCCAACCTGTTTGAAGCCGAGTTCCTTGATGCCACGGGTTCCAGCGGTCAGGCCTTCGAAGGCGCCAACATCAAGAGGACCAAGCTTGTCTGACGCCGCCAACCTGCTGCCTCCTGCCGAGTTCGCGCGGCTTGCCCGCGAGGGCAGGCTAGTGTCCGGCGCTGGCCTCGCCGGGCGCTCGCTGGCGGGTCAGGATCTGTGCGGGGCCTTCCTCGCCGCGCTGAATCTGGACGGCGTTGACTTCAGCCGCGCCAGGCTGGAGGGCGCGAATCTCGGGCAGTCGAGCCTGAAGGGAGCGCGCTTTGCCGGGGCGGAACTGGCCCGTGCGGATTTTTCAGGTGCTCAGTGCGAGGGGGCCGACTTTGGGGCCGCCCAGATGGGGTCAACCCAGTTCAACGGCACGAATCTGCAGCAGGCGCGCCTGGCGGGTGTGGCGGCCTCAAACGTGTTGTTCCTGTCCTGCGCCCTGCAGCGCGCCGATCTTTCGAGGGGCCAGTTCAAGGGCTGCCTGTTTGAAGGCCCGGCCCTGGCCGGCGCGACGGTGGCCGGCGCGGGCTTTGAGCTGTGCAGCCTGCGCGGGCTGAATCTTCCCGGCGCGGACTTCTCTTCGTGCAACCTCGAGAACTGCGATCTGGCCGAAAGCAACCTGGAGGGGGCGCGTTTTGCGGGCGCCAAGCTTCGCGGCGCCGACTTCACGGCGGCGAACCTGAAGAACGCCCTGTTCGCTCAGGCTCAGGGAAAGGCCCCCAACTTCCACAAGGCGGACCTGTCCGGTGCAAGTTTCGCCGAGGCCAGCATGCACATGGCGGTCTTCATGGAGGCCAATCTCGCCAGGGCCAGTTTCGTAAGCGCCGATTGCGAGCGTTCCTTCTTTCAGAAGTGCATTGCCAGCCAGGCGCAGTTCGTGAAGACCAAACTGGCCTTTGCCGAGTTTGCCTACGCCCGCTTTGAGAAGACGCGGTTTACCGGCGCCGACCTGACATTCGCCAACCTGCACGCGACGCTTGAAAGCGAGTGCGACTTTTCCGGCGCGAACCTGCGGAACGTCCGCCGCACCGACGCAGAACTATTTGCGGCCGAGAACTTCGGCCCTGCACGATAGGAGGCTCCATGCTCAGTGAAACGACAACCGCCGTGGCCCCCGCCACTTTGCTGGAAATCCGAGACGGGCGGCTGCTGTTGCAAATGCCGGAGCGGCAGGCCTGGGCTTCCCTGGCACTGGCCTTTCCCTACTCGCCCGAAATAGGCGACGTGCTTCTGGCCATTGGCGACGAAGATGTCTATGTGATCGGTGTGCTGGCGGGCCGGGGCAAGACTTTGCTCAAGACGCAGGGGGAACTCGAACTTGCGGCGGACCACATCACGATCCGCGCCGAACAGGGCGTGAAGATCAAGGGCGTGAACGTCGAAATAGAGGCCGACAAGCTCGAGTTTGCGGCCCGCGCCGTCTTTGAGCGCTTTGTCGACGCTTACCGATGGGCCAAGGGCGTTGTGCAGAACAGTGCGGCGCGCGTGCGCACGCTGGTGACCGGTGCCTACACGGTGCAGGCCGAGACCATTGTCGAGCAGGCCGAGAAAGACGTGAAAATCGACGGCCGGCACATTCATCTGGGGTAAGCCATGATGCCAGCAGCCACCCGCGCGGGCGGAGTTTCGATGGCCTTTCCGGATACCTGCCTTGTGCCGGCGCCACCGGCGCCACCGGTCCCCACGCCCTTTCCCAACATCGCCCAGATGAGCGCGGCCAACCCCGGCACCTGCACGCTGAAGGTGAAGATCATGAACCAGCCGGCTGTCGTGCAGAACTCCCAGGTCATGAACTCACAGGGGGACGAGGCCGGTACCAATGGCGGAGTCGTGTCGGGAATGAACATGGGCCCGGCCAGCGTGAAGAAGGGCAGCGCCAAGGTCAGTTTTGAAGGCAAGCCCGCGGCCACGCTGCTGTCCCTGGTCGCGCAGAATGGTGCGTCTGCCAACGCGCCGGCAGGCAACATCATTGCGCCGTCGCAGCCCAAAGTGCTGGTGATGCCCTGATCCGGTTTACAGTTCGGCGCGGAGCGGGCGAAGGCGCTTCCTGCTCTCGACGCAAAGCTCAGACAGGACGCTCTCTGAAGGAGGCTGCGTGATCGGCTGGCCGTGGCTCAAATTGCCGGCCAGTCCCGCCGCGCCGGCCTGCATGTGCTAAGTGATAGGCCGGGTGCAAGTTTTCCGCGCTCAAACGGGGCACGCTTTCGCCGCTGAAGGGAAAGAGGCAGGCAGGAACTCGCAGTAACCCCTCCCCCTCACATCGTTGCCGAAATCCGTCGGACCGTTCATGCTGGTGGCCTGCATGAAGAATCAGGCCGTCTCGAGCGGAATGGTGCGTTTGGGGGGCGGGTAGGCTTCTTCGAGCTCTGCCAGATCCTGCTCCGTGAATCGGATGCGCGCCGCCTTGGCGTTTTCCTGAACGTGTCGAGGATTGGACGATTTCGGAATCGCCACCACATGAGGGTGCCTCAAGGTCCAAGCCAGGGCGATGACCTCGGCCTTGGTTTCGTGCCGCGCCGCCACGCGGCTCAAGGCTTCCTTGATGGCCAGGCGAGTCTGATCCAGTGGCGAATAAGCCATGATGGCCATGCCGGCCTGCGCGGCAAAGGGCAGCACGTTGCGCTCAATGCCGCGCCGCTGGAGGTTGTAAATGACCTGATCGGCGGTCACGAGCCTGCCCAGGGGCAGGGTCTCGAGCTGGCGCAATGCCTCGATGTCGATGTTGCTGACGCCGAAGTGGCGAATCTTGCCCTGGACGCGGAGCTGCTCAAAGGCTTCGAGGGTTTCCTGAAAGGGGTGGTCGCTCTGCCAGTGAAGAAGATAGAGGTCGATGTAGTCCGTGCCCAGGCGCTTGAGGCTGCGCTCGCAGGCCGTAACGGTTCCCTGGCGGGAGGCGTTTTCTGGCAGCACCTTGCTGACGACAAAGATGCGCTCGCGGCAGTCGGCGATGGCCTCGCCAACAACGCGCTCGGCACCGCCGTTGGCGTACATCTCGGCGGTGTCGACGAGGGTCATGCCCAGTTCAAATCCCAGGCGCAGGGCTGCTACTTCATCCTTGCGGCGCGAGGCGGCTTCTCCCATGCGCCAAGTGCCCTGTCCGAGGACGGGCAAGGTGGCGCCGGTACGGGTAGTGACGGTTCGCATGGGCTTGAGCCAGTGTAGCGCCGAGCCTTGACCTGCAAAGTGCCCGTTGGAGGACCTCGGGCTGCTATTGCACTGAAACGGCTAGCGGGAACGTTGCTCGCGGGCGTGGCGCTCGCATTCTTCGCGCCAGCGCTTGAACTGGGCTTTGAGGATGGCCTTCTGCTCGGGGTCCTCAAAGCGCTTCTCGGCCAGCTTCAGCATCATGCGCAGCGAAGCCGGAACATCCTCTTCCGTGGTGCCCACGGCCAGGATCTCGGCGATTTTCTCAAAGGCATGGATCTCTTCCGTGGCTGAATCCTCCAGCAGCGACATGTGCAGTGCAAAGCGCATGAATGCCGCGTGGGTGGCGCGCTCCGTGGGTTGCGCAGCAAGCCCGGCGATGACCTCGTTCCACTTTTCCACGTTGATGTCGTTGACGCGCACGCCCATCAGGGTGGCGACGTGGCGTTTCAGTTCATCGGCGCGGCCGGCCGCTGCCCAGGTATCCAATTGCGGCCGGGCACCTTCCTGTACCTGAAACGCCCCGTCTTCCTCAATGATGGCGAACTGCTTGTCGCTGACGGAGGCCGTCAGCGCGCCGTGGCGCAGCGTGGTCTCGCCGTGGCTGGGCTCGGCTCGATACTGGTTGCCGCGACGGCGCAGTGTCACACCCGCCTTCTTGACGCTCACGGCGACGTCTGCGACCTGGGCGTCCATCACACCGTCGGCATCGGCTTCCATGTAAACGTCGCCGTCCAGGGGTTGAAGCGTGACACCCTCACCCTTGGCCGAGAGCCGGGCCTTGGCGCCGGGCGAGAGCACGGCTTTGCCGCCGCCTACGCGTACGACGGCATGGGTATCCGCCGGCGCCTGCACTTCCGCGGGCAGCGCTACCTGGCGCTCCACCGTTTTCTCACGCGTTACCCCGCGGGTGTCGGCCACCGTTACGTTGCCGGCGCTGTAAGCCACGACCTCGGCACGGGGGCCGGCATCAACGAGCACAGGCGGCAGACGGCGATCGTCCTTCTCTGCAACGCCATCGTCGGGACGAATTCCGGCATCACGATTGATATAGGCCGCGCCCAGCACCAGGCCCATCACCAGCAGCACGGAAGCCGCGACTGCCAGCGCCCGCCAATTGAAAACCGTGCCCTCGCTTTGCGAGACGAACTCCGGCGCTTGAGGAAGCTGCGACAGCACCTGGGCCGTGAAGTCAGCCGGCAGTGACCAGCGCAGCTTGAGTGTTTCGAGGTTGCGGTGGGCCAGTTCCTGCTCGTTGAAAAGTTCGGCGAGTTCGCGGTCTTGCGCGAGCTCGCGCTTGAGCTGCTCCTGCTCGGCGGCCGAGAGCCCGCCGTCAAAGTACCGGGCAATAAGCGTTTCCTTCTCGGAGGTGGCCGGCAGGCCGGCCGCCACGCGCTGGGCAAAATCGGCCGGCAGCGACCAGCGCAGCTTGAGTGTTTCAAGGTGGCGATGCGCCAACTCCTGCTCGCTGAACAGTGCGGCCAACGCGCGGTCTGACGCCAGTTCGCGCTGAAGCGCCTCTTTCTCGGCGGCACTGAGGTCGCCGTCGAAATAGCGCGCTACGAGGATTTCAGCTTCTTCGCGATTCATAGCCGTTGCCGCACCCGTGCCTTGACCTGCACCCGTTCAGATTTCGTCGCCCGGCGCAAACGCCTTCAGCTTCTGGGCCAGGGCTTTGCGCGCCCTGAGCAAAATCATGTGAACCGCCCCCTCACTGCAGCCAATGGCCTCGCCGATGGCCCGGCCGCGCGCGCCGTCAAAATAGTGCATCATCAGCGCCGTGCGGTAGTTCTCCGGGAGTTCCTCCACGGCGGTGCGCACAGCTTCAATGCGCTCGACGTGCTCCAGTTCTCCCATGCCGGTTAGGCGGCGGTCCTTGGCGCCTTCCAGCAGATCGTTGTCAGCCACCTCTTTCCTGCGGCGGCGGGCCAGATTCAGCCCGATGCCGATGACCCACGACTTGAAACTCCCCGGCTTCTCCAACCTGTTGATGGTCGTAAATGCCGTAATGAAAGCCTCTTGCGTCAACTCCTGGCTGCGCTCCGGGTCTGCTGTGCGACCCAGCATTTGGGCGTACACAGCGTTCTGGTGCCGCGCCACAAGCGTTTCAAAGGCCGCGCGGTCGCCCTTTCGCGTGCTGAGTACCAACTGTTCATCGCTCTCAGGTTGCGGGGCAGCCATTGGCCATCTCTAGTCGGTGAGGGGGCGGCAACATCACGCCGATTCTATGAAATCTCCATGATGGGGTGTAGCGCGCCGGGGCGGCCGTTTGCCCCGTCGGCGGGTCTGCTAGACTCGCGCCATGGCCAAGAACAAATCCAAGCTGGTATTCGCCTGCCGCGAGTGCGGCCATAACTCTCCCAAATGGCTCGGCAAGTGCCCGGCGTGCGGCGCCTGGAACAGCTTTGCCGAAGAAATCGACGCCCAGGCCATTCGCCCCTCCCGTCGCGCCGCCCTCAATGAGCCGGGCAAGCCTGCACGCCTCAGTGAAATCAGCGCGTCGGCCCGCCAGCGCCTGGCGACGGGCTTGAATGAGCTTGATCGGGTGCTGGGTGGGGGCCTGGTGGCCGGCAGCGCCATCCTGTTTGCCGGCGCGCCGGGCATCGGCAAGAGTACTTTGACGCTTCAGGCCGCCAATCGCGTGGCCCAGGTGGCCGGTCCCGTGCTTTACGTGACGGGCGAAGAGAGCGCCGAACAGATCAAACTGCGTGCCGCACGCCTCAAGTGCGACGCAGCCGAGCTGTTTGTTGTGGCGGAGACGAACCTGGACGCCATTCGCAATCATCTGCAGGCGCTCAAGCCCCGCCTGGCGGTCATTGACTCCGTCCAGACGCTCTATGATCAGGAGTTGCCCAGCGCCCCAGGCAGCGTGGCGCAGGTGCGAGAGTGCGCGGCCGGCATCATCATGCAGGCGAAGAGCTCAGGCACGCCGGTGTTCCTTGTGGGGCACGTGACCAAGGATGGAAACATCGCCGGGCCTCGAACGCTGGAGCACATGGTCGATACGGTGCTGAATTTTGAAGGCGAGAAGTACCAGAGTTACCGGCTGCTGCGGGCCTCCAAGAATCGATTTGGCAGCACGGGAGAACTGGGCGTCTTCGAAATGAGGGGCGATGGCCTGGCCGAGGTGGAAAATGCCAGCCGCATATTCCTCGATGAGTATGACCACTCGCGCAGCGGTTGCGCCGTCTTGCCGGCCTGTGAGGGAACACGGGTGCTGCTGGTGGAGGTGCAGGCACTGGCGGCTCCGTCGCCCATGGAGAATCCCCGGCGGCGTGTGACGGGCCTGGACGCCAATCGCGCCCACATGCTGCTGGCAGTGATGGAGCGCCGGGCGGGGTTCAAGCTTTCGCGGCTGGAGGTCTATTTGAATATTGTCGGCGGGGTCACGGTGGAAGAGCCGGCGGGAGACCTGGCCGCCTGCTTTGCCGTGGCGTCCAGCGCCACAGAGGTGCGCCTGCCGCCGGCGACAGTTTTCGTGGGGGAGGTGGGTCTCAGCGGCGAGGTGCGCGCCGTCAACAATCTCCAGCAGCGCATCGACGAGGCAGCCCGCCTGGGCTTCAAGCAGGCCGTGGGACCTCGCCTGCGCGGCCTGCACCTCCGCGTCCCGGCGGACTTCCGCGTGTTGGAAATCGGCGACCTGCGCGAAGGCCTCGAAAAGTTCTACCTGGCGGGCCGCTAGGAACCAAAGCGCCCCCGAACTCGCAGCCGAATGCCGGCCAGACTGCCTGGCCCGAAAGGCCCGCTGGCAAGCGCCGCAGCCTGAATTAGAATCATGATCATGAAGCTCTACCTTGACCGGCCGCGCCACAGGCTACCCGGCATGTGGGAATCTTTCTCGCTGGCCATACTCATCGGCGCATCCGTGCTCATTCCCCTGAGCATGCATGCCAATGTGCATGTGCCCACGAGCTTTTTGCGCTTCTTTGGCGGTGCCTGCCCGTTGTGCGGGGGGACGAGGGCCGTTACGGCGCTGTGCATGGGCCACTTTGACGTGGCGCTTCAATACAACCCCCTGGCCCTGTTCATTTTCGGGGCCATGCTCTATGGCGCATTGACCTATCTGTTCGTGACACTGCCATTTGGGCGGAGACTGCTGCTCTATACCAGCGACGGCGAAGCCCGCTTCATCAAGGCCTTCATCCTTCTGGCGTTTGCCGCCAACTGGGCCTATGTGCTCTATGCGGGCATGTATCAGGTTCCGTTGCAGGTGTAATCGCCCTATATTGGCCGCCCCGTGACGGACGCTCCGACATCCGAGCGCGCGCAAAGCTACACCGTGCTGGCGCGCAAGTACCGCCCCAAGAGGCTGTCCGACCTCATTGGTCAACCCCACGTTGTTCAGGCCCTGACCAACGCACTGTCCAGCGGGCGAGTCGCCCAGGCCTTTCTGCTGACCGGTTCGCGCGGCACGGGCAAGACCTCTACGGCGCGCATCCTGGCCAGTGCCCTGAATTGCCTGGGTGCGTCGCGGCAGGGTATGGAGCCCTGCGGCGAGTGCGCCAGCTGCCGGGACGTGGCCCGCGGCGAAGACCTGGACGTGATCGAGATGGACGCGGCTTCCAACAGCCGCGTCGATGACATCCGCCAGCGGCTGGAGAGCATCGATACCCGTCCGGCCCGGGGTCGCTATCGGGTGTACATCATCGACGAAGTGCACATGCTGTCGGCCAGCGCCTTCAATGCATTGCTCAAGACGGTTGAAGAGCCGCCGGCCCACGTCAAGTTCATCCTGGCGACAACCAATCCCGAGAAGATTCCCGAGACGATACTTTCGCGTTGCCAGCGCTATGATTTTCGCCGCGTCACATTGGGGGACATCACGCAGCGGCTGGCCGAGATATGCGCTGCGGAGCAGCTCGAGCCGCAGGAGGGCGTTCTTCGCATGGTGGCCGAAATGGCCGAGGGCGGGATGCGCGATGCCCTGTCGCGCCTCGACCAGCTGGTGGCCTTCGCCGGGGTCAGGCCGTCGAGCGAGGACGCCGAGGGCGTATTCGGTCTGATTGGCCGCAAGCGCCTGCTGGACTTGCTCGAGCAGCTGGCGGCGGGAGACGCCAGGGCGGGCATCCTGTTTGCCGAGAGTGTCTTCGACAGCGGCAAGGATGTGGCCGAAGTTCTGGGCGCACTGGTTGGCTTGACACGTCAACTCATGCTGGTGCTGGCTGCCGCTGATGCTGCGGGACCGGGGTTGGATGTCACGGCCGAAGAAATTCCCGCTCTACGGCGCGCAGCCCAGCGCTATGGGCTCGAGGGTCTGGTCTACCTGGCCGAGCTTCTGACGGAGTGCCGCCAGCGCGTCCGGCGCGCCGCATTTCCCCGCGTGGTGGTCGAGACCACCTTCGTCAAGCTGGCCCTGATCGGCAACCTGGAGTCACTGGAGAAGCTGGCCGCGCGGATGGATGAGGCTGCAGATCAACCCTTGGCTCCCGCTCGTGCCTATATGCACGAGGCCCCGGCAAATGTGGCGCCGCCCAAGGGGGAGACGGAAGCTGTTCCGCCTACCCATGCGACAGCGCCAAGCCAGAGTGGGGCCGAGGGTCAAGCGGTCCGTAGAACTGCGACAGAAGCGGAACGTGAGGCAGTGAGCCAGTTGAAGAAGACGTTCAGGGCGAAGTAAATAGTGTGCAATGTGGGCGAAAAGAAAGAGAAATTAGTCCTTGCGTGGCTGACCAGTCAGTTATATTAATTGTGACTCAAGAGGGGGAACTATGGCAGGCCTTGGCAACTTTTCCGACCTGATGAAGCAGGCCCAGAAGATGCAGCGGGACATGGGCAAAGTTCAGGAGGAGCTCAAGGATCGGTACGTTGAAGCACAGGCGGGTGAAGGAGCGGTGAAGGTGGTTTGCTCCGGCGCCGGTGAGCTGGTGAAGATCGAGATTGGCAGGGAAGCCGTGGATCCAAGCGATCTTTCCATTCTCGAGGACCTTGTGGCCGCCGCAGTTAATGCCGGCTTGAAAAAGGCGGAAGAACTGCGCCACGCCGAGCTGGCAAAAGTGACAGGCGGCATGAACCTGCCAGGGATGTTCTAGAAGAGGCGAATGTCGTGGCGATGTGACGGAACCACGACTTATCAGTTGGCAGCACAAAACGTTGGGGGAAAGGAACTTCTACAGATGCACTCCACCGAGTCCCTGGGCACGACCAGGCTCTTCAAAGGCCTGCCCGAAAAACTGGTCACGCATTTTGAGAACCACTCAACTTTCCGCCGTCTCGATGAAGGCGAGTACTACTTCAAGACCGGAGACGCGCCGCGCGCCTTTGCCGTGGTCGTCAGCGGCCAGCTCAAGATTCATCGCACCAACAAGGCGGGCAAGGAGCAGGTGTTTGCCTATGCTCAGGCGGGCGATGTAATCGGGTTAGGTGCCCTGACTGATCCCTATCGCGCCTGCGCAATGGACTGTGTCGCCCGCGCGGCCACCGAGATCATCGAGATCGATATCAACGTGATGCGCGAGAAGATGCACAGTGACGCGACTTTGGCCAACGCCATTATCACCGAGCTGTCGCGCCAGCTCTCGACGATGACTCACCTCGTCGATCAACTCAGCCTCAAGGATGCCCATAACCGCCTGGCGCTTTGGCTGGAAAGCTGGCTGGTCAAGAACATGCCTGATGCCGGCGACAAGGACGTGCTGATTGTCCTGCCCTACACCCAGAGTGAAGTAGCCGCCCAAATCGGCACCGTGCGCGAAGTGGTTTCCCGTGGCTTCGCTCGCATGGAGAAGGAGGGCATCCTCAAGGCTAGCGGCAAGCGCGTGTCGGTTGTCTCGCGCTCAAAGCTGCGTGAGATGGCCAACGGTTAACCCGAACTGGACCAAGGCGGCGGGCCGGGGTTTCTCCGGCCCGCCGTGTGTTTTGGCGTCCCTTTTGGCCGCCGGGTGCTTGAAGCCAGGCGGGGACCGCGCTAAATTCTTTGCCCCCTGCGGGGGAAGAACTTTTCAAGGAACGGAAACTTTCATGGTCAAGGTCAAGGCACGCGGCTCGGAGTCGCTCGATCAACTGCTCAAGCGTTTCAAGAAGGCCTGTGAGAAGGAAGGCCTGACGCGCGAACTCAAGCGCGTCGCGTTCTACGAGAAGCCGAGCGTGATCCGCAGCCGCAAGACGCGCCAGAGCCTCAAGCGCAAGATGCAGGCCACGATCATGAATAAGACGGGCGGCCTCTAGGCTGCCCCGGGGCGACCGATGGCAGCCGTCGTCCTCGACAACCTCAGCAAGACATTTCGCGATTTCTTCGGCCGTCGGCGCGTGTGCGCGCTCGACGGCCTTTCCCTGTCCGTGCACAAAGGCGAGGTGTTCGGCCTGCTGGGGCCTAACGGCTCGGGCAAGAGCACGGCTTTCAAAATCTGTGTGGGCCTGCTGCGGCCGGATTCCGGCCAGGCGCGCATCCTCGGTCATGCACCCGGCAGCCTCGCGGCGCGCATGGCCACGGGTTACCTGCCGGAAGAGTCCACGCTGCTGCCGCACCTTACGGCGCGAGAGACGCTGCGGCTGCTGGGCGCCCTATCAAGATTGACGCGTCAAGAGTGCGCCCGGAGAGCCGATGAGCTGCTGGAGCGCCTGGGCCTGAAGGAGGCAGCGGGGCGGCGCGTCAAGGGCTTCTCCAAGGGTATGCAGCGCCGCCTGGGCGTGGCCGGCGTACTCATGGCCGACCCCGAAGTCTTCATTCTAGATGAGCCCACCAGCGGCCTTGATCCCCTGGGCGCGAGGGACATGAAGCAGCTGATTCTCGAGCTGGCCGGCAAGGGCAAGACCATCATCATCTCCAGCCACCTGCTGGGTGAGATCGAGAATGTCTGCCACCGTGTGGCCTTTCTCAATCAGGGGCGCCTGCTGAGGCAGGGCACTTTGGACGAATTGCTGCGCGAGCAGGGCGTGCATGAGTTGCGGGTTTCACCTGCCAGTCCAGAGACCGTGGCGGCCCTTGAGGCCCTGGCACGTGAGCGGGGCCTGCGCATCGAGAAGAGCGGCGTTCCCCTCAAATCCCTTGAGAGCTTCTACGTTGATGTGCTGGGCAAGCGCGCGGGAGAGCCCTGAATGCTTTTGCGCACGTTGGCGATCTGGCTGGCCGCGACCCTTGAGCCCCTGCGCTCTCCCCTGGCCTGGCTGGGGTTGTTGTCGCTGACGGCCTGCGTGCCCCTCATCGTGCTCGTGTTTGGCGAGGGAGAAGCGTCGGCGCGCGCCTGGCTGGCGCGCTCCATCGTCGTGGAGGGGCTGCGCTGGTTGTTGCCCCTGGGCGCACTGGCCGGCGCGGCCTTTGCCATCCGCCCCTCGCTGCGCAGCGGCTGGGCGGCGCTCCCCGCGCGGAGGGCGGAGTGGTTTGTGGCGATTTCCGCGGCCTCGTTCTGCCTGATGTTCGTCTGCGCTTTGTTCTTCGTGCTGGGCGGGACCCTGGCGCTGGCGACTTTGGGCGAGGCGGGCAACCTCGAGCGAAGCCGCGAAGCCGCCTCCTTCTCCCATACGGCGCGAGCCCAGGGCGGCGAGACTGCCTTCATCTGGCCCGGCACCACCGAGACACTGGAGTTTGAGTTCGCCAACCAGGGCTTGCCAGAGACCCTCAAGGGCACCTTCGAGTTTGAAATCGCCTGGACTCGCGAGAGCGCGCCTCAGCGCGACGTGCCGTTCTCCGTCACGCTGGTGGGTGAACGCACCGTGGAGGCCACCACGCGCGTCGAGGCCCGGCGCCGCGCCAGCTTCGAGGCCCCTAACCCCGGCGGTGCCGCGTTCAAGGTGCTCTGCCGCGCCACGGACCCCGCCCTGACCGTGGGGATGAAGCGGGTGTCGTGCCGCCTCGAAGACAGTCGCCCAGGTCCACTGGCAAGCCTGGCGTGGCTGCTGATTATTAGCCTGGCGGGCGCGGCGCTGTGCGCCTCACTGGCGCTATGCGTTCGGTCTCTGGCGACAGCGCCGACCTCCGCCCTGGCCGGAATTCTCCTGCTGGCCTCGCTCACGCTCTTGCCGGCCCTCAGCCCTGGAGACTTTGCGTCGCGCAAGCGCAGGCAGGATGTGGAGCGCCAGGCCGAAAGCGAAGCCTCGACGCTTCAGCAGCTCGCGGCCCTGGCGTCAAGGCTGCCGCGCCTCATGGAACCTGCCGATTTCGAGCGCTTTCTGGCTGGGCGAGCGGCCACGGGCGAAGATGCCAAGGGTGCTTTGCTGAGGCTGCTGATGGCGGCGGCGCTTCTGCCCGCCGGGGCGCTGCTGTTTGGCCGACGGCAGATTGCCTGACCACAGCGCGGCCGCGTCGGCGGAGGATTGATGTCCAGGCGTTCCTTTATCAAGGCCGCTTCGCGTTCGGGTGCCAGGGTGGCGGGGCGCGGGCGCGCCCTGAAGGCCCGTCTTGACCGGGGCATTGAAGGCGTGGCCTGGGTGGGGGGCTGGGTTGGCCTGTGCGCCCTGGTCGTATGCGCCCTGGCCTGGTGCCTGGGCGAGGGGCACGACGACCTTGTCAAGTGGACGGTGCTGGCCCTGCTGCTGTCCTCCTTGATCGGTTGGCGCCTGGTCAACCGGGGCCAGCAGCTTCTGGCCCGGCGCATGTCGCGACTTGTGGCCTTCGTGGTGTTCTTTGTCCTGCCTTCTGCCTGCGGCCTGGCCGTCTGGCTGGAGGCTGAGGTTGCTCGACTCACGGGCTACACGCCGCCTCACCATCCTTTCTGGTGGTTTGTGCTCTGGTACTCGCCCACGCTGGTGGCGATCTGTGCATTGGCCTACTTCAAGCGCATGGCCTGGCCCCGTTCACGGCCGCATTTTTGGCGCGCCGCGGGTGTACTGGCGCTGCTTGCGCCCTACGGGCTGCTCTTTGCCTATCTGGTGCTGCACCTGCGCGTGGAAGCTCTGGAAGGCCCCTTGCACGAGACACTGACAGGCCTGGGCCGCTACTCACTGGTGGTACAACTGCTGCTGGCCTATTTCGTGGGCAATGTCGCGGAGTAACGCAACCTGCGGTCGCCCTTGGGGTGACATGCCTGTAGCCTTGGGATCTATCATGCTCACGCGCTCCATTATCGGTCTTGTCCTGCTGACGTTATGCCTGTCGGACACATTGGCCCAACGCCAGCCCAAGGCGGCCGGACCCTTTGCAGACTTCGAGAAGGCGCAGCCGCTGGTCGGTGACCTGGCGCCGCGCCTGCATCTCAAAGATACCGAAGGAAAGGAAATGGACCTGAGGGACTACCTGGGTTCCTGGGTGGTGATGGAGTTTGGCAGCTACACCTGACCGCCCTGCGTGCGCCAGTTCGGCGAGATGGAGAAGCTTCAGAAGGAATTCGGGACCGAGGTTGCCTTCATATTTGTCTACACCAGAGAGGCCCACCCCGACAATGGCCCGGATTCCCGGGCAGAGGCCGGCGCCACCGGCGGCTGGCGAATAAAGAACAACCCGGTGAAGATCAATAACCACAAGAACTATGAAGAGCGCGTCAAGGCGGCGTGCGAGCTGAAATCAGCGGGCAAACAGCAATGGAGGGTTCTGGTGGACGACATGGACAGCAGCGTCCAGACCGCCTTTGGCAAGCTGCCTAACAGCGCCTACCTGATCTCTCCCCTGGGTCGTGTGGCCGGCAAGTGGGCTTGGGTCGGCGCAGAGCCCATCCGCGCCAGGCTGAAGGCCGAGAAGAGCCTCAAGCCCTGGACTGTGGTCGACGACAGGTTGCTGCCCCTGCGTGCCTGTACCCCGGGATCGTGGTTAAGTTACAACGTTGCGGACCGGAAAGAGCAGGTGATGTTTGAGCAGTGCAGTCCGCAGAGCGTCAGCCGCAACGGGATAAAGATTGAACTCAAGGCCTTTGAGAGCCAGGACCGCGCCAAGCCCGTTACCAAGACGCTCAAAGTCAAGGGCGTAGACCTGCCCTGTTATGTGTTGACCCAGGATCGCGTCGAAGCCTGGGTCTGCCTGTGGCTGCCGGGCGATGGTGTGGCGCAGGTGATTGAGGACGGAAAGCCTGTCCGCACCTTGCAGGATGCCGGTTTCGAAAAAGGCAAATCCATCATCAACCCCTACGAGCCCGAGAAGTGGAAGGCGAAGTAGCCATGAAATCGTGCACCGCGAATTGGTAACATTGCTCACCGTCCTGTCTCGTTCCAATGATACGCCCGGGGGAACAGTATGCGCCTGGATTGCCTGCTCTTGATGGCATTGGCCTTTGCGCCCTCGCTGGCTGCCGCCACCCTTACGGTGTCCAACCTCAATGACAGCGGTCCTGGCTCCCTGCGCGAAGCCATTACCCAGGCCAACACCGTGACTGGCAATGACACGATTGTCTTTGGCGCCGGCGTGACGGGTACCATCACACTTTCGTCGTCCCTGCCCCAAGTGCTTCAGGGCGGAGGCTCCATCGACATCCAGGGACCCGGCCGCTCACTCCTGACCATCTCCGGCGCAAATGCCGTCCGCATTATCGACACCCAGCTGGCATCTGTGCTGGCCATGTCCAAGCTGACTTTGTCCGGTGGGCGGGCACCACTGAGCGGCAGCGATGCCGAAGGCGGCGCCATCTACAGCCGTGGCACGCTGATTCTCTTCGACGTCCACATCACCAACTGCCAGGCCAACGGAGCCAACTCAGCCGGCGGCAGTGGTGGCAGCGGGCGCGGCGGTGCCATCTGCCACGCGCCGGCGATTGCGAACCTGAGTATCACCAATTCGCTTATCAGCAATTGCTGGGCCACTGGTGGCAGCGGCGGCGCGGGCAATGGGGGCGATGCCGTGGGGGGCGCACTGTTCGTTCAGAGTGGCTCTGGTTTGTTCACCCAGCTCACGATTCAGAACTGCACGGCTACGGGAGGCGCGGGCACGGCTGCGGGTGGCGCCGGCGCGGGGGCGGCCATCTATGCCAATGTGCCCACTACGCTGATTGACTCAGTGATTGAATTGTGCTCGGCCCTGGGCGGCAACGGGGGAAGTTCAACGCCCGGCAGTGGAACCGGAGGCGGAATCGAGGCAGTCCATTCACTCTCCTTGACCAATGTGACCCTCCGCAGCTGCCTGGCTCAGGCCGCGACGGCGGGCACGGGCAGCGGCTTTGCGCGCGGCGGCGGCGTCAACGTGTTCGGCGCGCCGGCCGTCACGCCCACAGTGGCCATCGCGCGCTGTCTCATTGAGCTGTGCGAGGCCCGGGTGACCTCGGGCAATCTCGTAGACGGCGGCGGCCTCTATCTTGAGTTCGACACGACCGTGACGGATAGCCACATTCGCGCCTGCAACTGCCGTGTGGGCGGGTCCATTGCCCAGTTTACCGGCGGCCTGAGCTATGCCGCACCGGACAACTTCACGTTCGAGCGCTCGACGGTGTCAGCCTGTGGGGGCGGCGGGCTTTCCATCGCGTCTTCACCGGCTGCGGTGGTTATCAACTCGACCATCAGCGGCAACAACACAGGCACAGGTTTGAATGTCAGTGGCGCCACGGTGAACGTCTCCTATTCGACCATCACGGGCAATGCCGCGCCCGGGGGGGCCACGGGCGGTCTTAACCGGGTCAGCGGTACGGTGACGATGGTGGGTTGCATTGTAGCGGGCAACACGAGTGTTTCCGGCGCGCCGGATGTCAGCAGCGGCCTGCTCAATGGCGGCAACAATCTCATCGGCGTGCAGGACAGCGGCGCGGCTTTCGTGAACAACGTGAACGGCTGCAAGGTGGGAAGCGCGGGTACGCCGTTGGCTGCGCTCTTGGGCCCTCTGGCCAACAATGGCGGCCGCACGCCTACGCATGCTCTGTTGACGGGCAGCCCCGCCATTGACGGAGGCGGGGCCGGCGCACCAGGCACTGATCAGCGCGAGGCGCCGCGCAACGTGGGTGTGGCCGACATGGGCAGCTACGAATTCGGGGCGGTGCCTCCCAACACAGGCGGGCAGGCCGGAGGCGAGGGCGACGCCCGCTGCAACACCGGCAGCGAACGCGGCTATGTCCTGCTGCTGTTGGCGCTGCTGGCGGCCTGCGCCGTGGCGCTGCGTCGCCGCGTTGCCTGAGCCGCTGTGTCCGCT
>ERZ761602.1227-NODE-1227-length-48151-cov-8.015407_pt1 | contig 48151 bp, 44 predicted proteins | sample MGYA00512165_ERZ761602 | MGnify/ENA primary metagenome ERZ761602 (study PRJEB28899, sample SAMN02445085) | bioreactor sludge metagenome | biome: EBPR sludge; isolation source: Thorneside wastewater treatment plant | place: Australia: Brisbane, Thorneside...
AGGAGAAGGTGGACGTCTACTCCTACGAGCTGCTGGCCTACCGCGAACTGGTCAACCCGAAGGCGATGCCGTTCTCCGAGGACGCCGAGGCCAGGCTGCCCGAGTACTTCATCGCCGCCGACGACATCACGCCCAAGGAACACGTGGACGTGCAGGCCGCCGCGCAGAAGTGGGTGGACAGCTCCATCTCCAAGACCGCCAACGTCCCCACCGACTACCCCTACGAGCAGTTCAAGGACATCTACCGCTACGCCCACCAGCAGGGCCTGAAGGGCTGCACCACGTTCCGCTTCAACCCGGCCGCCTTCCAGGGCGTGCTGGTGAAGGAAGCCGACCTGGAGAACACCACCTACCGCTTCGAGCTGGAGGACGGCAGTGTGGTGGAGGTGAAGGGCAACGAGCAGATCGAATACGACGGCGAAATGCACACCGCCGCCAACCTGTTCGACGCCTTGAAGGAAGGCTATTACGGCAAGTTCTGAACGGTCCGCTCCCCGCCCGCAAGGGCAGGGAGCGGACTAAGGGAACGTGCAGATAAAGCAAGGATGCGCAGTCCCCGCCTCCCTCCGCCTGCAGGGGAGGATGCCCGAAGGACGGGAGGAGGAGCGAGCGCAGCGAGCGGCTTCCGCTCTCCGCGCAGAGCGCCCCCATCCCGGCCTTCCCCCGCAAGCGGGGGAAGGAGCAGGCCAGGCAACCGCAGTCCACCGGCTCCACCGTTCCACCCCGTGCAAACGGGTATAGCATCGGCAGCGTCACGAACCCCGCCCATCAGGAGGGCAACATGAGCAACGGTAATGGTGTCACGGCGACGCTCTCCGGCGCCGCCGAAAGCGTGAAGGAAAAGGCGGTCGAGATCGGCGAGGCGGTGGCCGCCACCGCCAGCGAGACCGTCGCCAAGGCCAGGAAGGCCGCCAAGAAGGCCAGGAAGACCGTGGAGGCCGACATCGCCAAGGCGAAGAAGGCCGTGGCCAAGCGCACCGGCAAGGCGGCCAAGGCGGTCAAGAAGACCGTCGCCAAGGCCAAGAAGAAGCTGGCCGCCGCCAGCACCGCCGCCAAGGCCGAAGCCGCCAGCCTGCAGAAGAAGGTGACCGGCAAGAAGAAGCCCGCCAAGAAAGCGGCGAAGAAAGCCACCAAGAAGACGGCCGCCAAGAAGGCCGTGAAGAAAGCCGCCAAGAAGGCTCCGGCCAGGAAAGCGGCCAAGAAAGCAGTGAAGAAGGTCGCCCGCAAGGCGCCCGTGAAGAAGGCGGCGAAGAAAGCCGCCCCGAAGAAAGCGGCCAAGAAGGCCGTCCGCAAGGCCCCGAAGAAAGCCGCCAAGAAAGCGGCCCGTAAGTAAGACCTGATGCTTCACCCCACCTCCCCCGGCGACGGGGGAGGGTTGGGGCGGGAGCCGGCCCGGAAGGCCATCGCCCCGCCCGTTCACGACAACACACAAGACAAGAACAGGATTCCCCCGTCATGGCCGTCAAGATCGACAAGAAAATCAAGGGCTACAGCGTGCTCACCCCGGAAGACAAGGCGCGCGAAGCGGCGCAGCCGGTCCCCGCGGCGTCGGTGGCGCGCGAGACGGTGGAACAGGAAACCCCGCAGGACAACATCATCCAGATGCACGAGCGCATCGAGCGCCCGGAAGTCCTGATCGGCAGCACCTACAAGATCAAGTCGCCGCTGGTGGAGCACGCCATGTACGTGACCATCAACGACATCGTGCTCAACGCCGGCACCGAGCACGAGCACCGCCGCCCCTTCGAGATCTTCGTCAACAGCAAGTCGATGGAGCATTTCCAGTGGATCGTCGCGCTCACGCGCATCATGAGCGCCGTGTTCCGCAAGGGCGGCGACGTGACCTTCCTGGTGGAGGAGATGAAGGCCGTGTTCGACCCCCGCGGCGGCTACTTCAAGGCCGGCGGCGTCTACATGCCCTCGCTGGTGGCCGAGCTGGGCAGCGTCGTCGAGGAACACCTCAAGTCCATCGGCATGATCCACGACCCCGAGATGAGCGCCCACCAGCGCGCCATCCTGGCCGAGAAGCGCAAGCAGTACGAAGACCGCGCAAAAAAAAACTCTGACGTAAGCGCGGCCCCCGCCGCCGCGCCGGCTGCGCCCGCCCAAGGCACCGCCGAGGACATCGCCGTCACCGGCGACGGCGCCAGCTTCCCGCCCTCCGCGACCCTTTGCCACAAGTGCAGTACCAAGGCGCTCGTCATCATGGACGGGTGCGCGACGTGTTTGAACTGTGGTTATTCGAAGTGTGGGTAACGAATACCAAACCAATCAATAGACAAGGAGGTTTTCATCATGGCAACGGAGCTGAAGCTTCAAGAGGTTTTTGTCCTTGCTGGACCTCCTGACCATACATTTGTCGAGCCCGTCGAGTACACGAGGCTACTTGTTGCCTTGCAGACTGCGGGGCGCAGTATTGTCATCGAAGGCCCGTCTGGTATCGGTAAGACAACTTCTATCGAGAAGGCGATCGCACAGGCGGGCTTGCAGGACAAAGTTCTCAAGCTTTCCGCCAGAAAGCCGGAGGATGTGGCCTTCATAAATGAGATTGGCGCACACGTGCCTTTGGGTACGGTACTCATCGACGATTTTCATCGATTGAGTGATGAGGCGAAAAAGCTTGTCGCCGACCTCATGAAGACGCTGGCGGATGAAGGTACGTCACATAGCAAGATCATCGTGCTGGGGATCCCAAATGTGGGGCAATCTTTGATTGCGTTCGGCAAGGATCTTGCAAACCGCATTGAAATTGTTCCGTTTGAGGCGAACCCGGAGCACAAGGTTGAGGAGCTTCTCGCAAAAGGTGAAGCTGCGCTCAATATCAAACTAAACATCAAGCAAGAAATTGTTAGCGCGGCGCAGGGTAGTTTCTACATTGCGCAGATGCTGGCCTATGACACGTGCATCAGAGGAAAGATTCTTTCGTCAAGCGCTGATCTTGTGACGACCGAAGACAGCTTTGAGGCAGTCAAGACGGTTGTTATGAGCAGGCTTGCTCGCACGTTTCACGATACGACCATTGCGTTTGCTCGCGGCACCAAGCTGCGGAGAGAGGGGCGGGCGCCTTATCTGCATCTCCTGCATTGGCTGAGTCAAAGTGAGAATTGGTCCATCAACACCGAGCGCGAAGCGGATCGACACTCCGAACAAAAGGGTAGCGTTTCTCAGGTTGTCTCTAAGGGCTTTCTGGCGGATCTGATTGGGTCGTCAGAGGATATTCAGAAGGTACTGCACTTCGATGCAAGGAACTCGACGCTCGTAGCGCAAGACCCTCAGTTTGTCTTTTACCTTCGCAACATATCGTGGCAGGCGCTGGCTGAAGAGGTTGGTTTTCTGTCGCTTGAATTCCCTTCAAGATATGACTTTGCGTTGTCATTCGCTGGTTCGGATCGGGAGATTGCTGAAACGATCTTCAAGAAGCTTGAGGATGCGGAAGTTGAGGTTTTCTATGACCTCAATGAGCAACACCGAATACTGGCAGAAGATGTTGAAGAGTACTTAGCTCCTATTTACGCGTCTGAAGCGCAGATGGTGGTTTGTGTTCTAGGTCCGGACTATCCGAAGAAGATTTGGACCAAGTTTGAGTCCCAGCAGTTCAAGCAGCGATTCAAATCTGGCTCGGTTGTGCCAATTGTCTTGGACTCCGCGCCTTTGGGTGCGTTTGATGACGCCGCCAGGGTTGGGCACATTGCATGGGAGAAGGGAGGGGATCTCGAGAAGCAGGCGGATGCCATCGTTAAGGCGCTGCTGCGCAAGCTGGCCGACCAAAGGTTCGCCGCTTCGCGAGAGAAGTCGAAGTCATCCACTTAGCCAGCGTAGCCCGGGTAAGCGAAGCGCACCCGGGGTGCCTCGCACGGAGCCCGTCCGATCCCCGGGTGCGGCCTTCGGCCTTACCCGGGCTACACCGCATCCCGGGGTTTCGGCTAACCTCGCGGCATGGTCAGGTATCGCCGCAATCGGATTGCAGGCGCGACGTACTTCTTCACCGTCACGTTGCGCGACCGCAGGAGTGATCTGCTGGTGCGGGAGATCGATGCGCTGCGCGCATCATGGCGCGCGGCTGCGCGTCGCGTGCCGCATGTCGTGATCGCGGCGGTCGTGTTGCCGGACCACTTGTATGCCGTCATCCGCATGACGGACGACACGGCCGATTACCCGCGGCTCTGGCAGGAGATCAAGAAGGGGTTCACGCGGCGTACCGGTGCGCCCGGCGCGCCGTCGGCCTGGCAGTCGCGCTATTGGGAACGCACGGTGTGCGACGAGGTGGAGTTACAGGCGCTCGTGGACTACGTCCATATCAACCCGGTGAAGCACGGGCTGGTGGACAGGGTGGTGGTGTGGCCGCACTCCAGTTTCCACTGGTATGTGGCGAGGGGCGAGTTGCCGGTGGATTGGGCGGCGTCACCGGAGATGGGTGGGGGGATTCGGCGAGCGGTGAGGGGGCGTTTCCCGGGTGCGCTGCGCTTACCCGGGCTACGGGCTTATCGGCATCAAACCTCCTGACACCCTGTGGACGCAAATGCGCTCACAGGCACGCCTTGCACCGCACGAGTAAGGACGCCGCCATGAAGCATGAAGCGCCTGGTGACCCCGGTTGCCACCTGCTCCTAGATGCCCGCGCCGAACTGCACGCCCTGCGCGACCACCTGCACCTGCTGGCCCAGCTCAGCGCCCCCGAACACGAGAACCCCGACGCGCTGGTCCTGCCCCGTGCCGGCCTGGCCCACTGCTTCAACCATCTGGCCGACGCCGCCGACCGCATCGCCGCCACCATTGCCGACTGACGCCGTGCCCCCACGGGGTTGAGGGCCGGGAATCCCATCACTAGCATGCGACCGACGCCAGACAGGGGCCGGTGCAATGACCATTCGATGGATGCGGATCGTGAGGCGGGGCGCGGTGGCGGGCTTGCTGCTCCTGTTCCTGTACTGGGTCCCCACCTGGAGGCCGCAGGTGGAATACGCCTTTGTCTTTCGCGCGATCGGCACCGTATGCGCGTCCTGCAATGCCTTGCCCGATGACGCAGTGGTCGCCTTGATGGAGCGTAGCTGGTCGCACCAGTACACATGCTTGATGATCGAGGGCCAAGACCCGACACCTGCACTGCTCGTGCGAGTGCAATCGATCGACGAGCGAATCGTTCCCGCCAGCCAATGCACGCGTACCGACCTGACGGGCTATCGCACGCCCGATGACACGCAGGTGCTTCTGCTCTTCCTGCATGACTGGCAACGTACGTCTCTCACCAGGGCTACTGTTTCAATCGGCCGTAGTCCAGGCTATATCCTCGGCGGGAGCGGTTCTGTTTGCGAATTGCGCCGGTTAGGCGATGGCTGGGTGGTGGAAGGTTGCCGTATGACATGGATTTCCTAGCCAGCATAGCCCGGTAAGCGCAGTGCACCCGGGGCGCCTTGCACGGGACCTGCCCGATCCCCGGGTGCGGCCTTTGGCTTCCCGGACTACGCTACTCGCTCACTTCACGGGTTGCTTGGTGTTTGTGGTGTGCTTCTGCGTGCGCTCCGTTACGGCGGGCGCGAGCTTTTCGACCGCGCTCTTCGCGTGCCCGGCCGTGTGGTAGAGCTTGGTGAAATCCGTGCCGAAGCCCACCTTGAATATCTGTTGACCGTTGCCGGCATCCTTCATCATGCCGGCCACCGCGCCGTTGGCGGCGTTGACGTAGTACTCGGTGCCGTCGTTGCCCTTGATCCAAGCGAATGACATTGCCTTCTCCTCCGGTGATGGCGCCGAAGTCCGGCGCTCTCTCTGCAACGTGGCGTACTGCCGGCGGAGGCCACGCGCAGCGCCATTGTCCTGCCCAGGCTAAGTGGTGGGCTTGCGGACTAGCGGGGGCAGACAGTACGGGTGGTTTCCGTGATCTGGCTGGAAAGTCTGTACAAAGACGGATGCGGCTCGGGGGTGGGTGTGGCAGGTAAATGCGTGTACCGATGGGTGGTGGCCGATGGAATGCAGCATGACCGTGTAGGCGCAGCGGAGCAGAGGTGCTTCCTCCACTCGGAGCCCGTTCGGTCCCGTGCACGGCCTTGGGTCTTGCCAAGGCTATGCCGCTGACGCGGATCAGCTTGCGTGGCATAGTCCGTCCACCGCGCGCAGGGGACGATGATACGTGCAGTCCTGGTTTGTTGGGGAAAACAAAGGCGAGTCGCAAAGGCGCATTGGTGATGCGCGCATGCTGCTCGCCCGCCTCCTTCCTGATGCCGGGAACATCGCAGACAGCCATGACAAGGACGACCATGCTCAAACACCTGACCCGCTTCTTCTCCCGCCCGCAGGCCGCCGCGCCCGTGTCGGCATGGGCGCGCGTGCCGGTACGGATGCATTGGTTCGCCGATACGCAGTTGCCCATTCCCGATTGGCAGCCCATGCACGAAGGGGAGGCGGCCGCGCTGGCAGGTGAGGAGGCACATGCTTATTGGGACTCCGCGGCGCTGGCGTGGCTGGAGGCGATGAACCAGGCGCTGGGACCGCACTACCGCGTCACCGAGTCCGCCGATTTCCTGCTGCTGTCCAACCTGCTGGACCGTCCCGCGCAAGTCTTCCTGGAGACCTGCCAGCGTATGCTGGCGCGCATCACCCGCAACCTGGCCGAACTGGCCGATGACGGCGGGTGGGGGCGATACGTAGTGATGGTGTTCGATGATCCGGACGACTACTACGCCTATGTGGGCCACTACTACCCGGAAGGCGGCGAATACGCCATGTCCTCCGGCATGTTCATCCAGGCCGGTTACGGCCACTTCGTCATGCCGCTGGAGCAGATCGATGCGATGGAACCCGTCATCGCGCACGAACTCACGCATTGCCTGCTAGCCCACCTGCCCATTCCCGCGTGGCTCAACGAGGGCCTGGCGGTGAATACCGAGCACACGCTGTTCCCACAACTGGCCGCGCCCCAAGCGCAGATGTACTTCCCGCACGAAGTCGCCGCGCAGCATGCCGCGTACTGGGATGCCGACAGCATCCAGGCATTCTGGTCCGGCAAGTCGTTCCTCGCCACCGACGATGGCAATCGCCTGTCCTACGACCTGGCCAAGAAGATCACCGCGCTGGCCGCTCGCGACGAACGTGCGTTCCGCGCCTTCGTCGCGCATGCGCATCTCCAGGACGGAGGCGTGGATGCCGAACACCATTTGGGCTTTCCGGTCGCGCACCTTGTGGAGGCCGTGCTGGGCGAAGGCCCATGGCAACCGCGTCCGGAAACATGGCGCGATGGAGTGGAGCGCGGGCAGTTCCACCCGGGGTAAGGCTGGGTAGGTGGAAAGGACGCAAGCCCCCACAGAACCCCGGTGGCGCCAACCTCACGATAGTGCTACATAAGGGCCCGGCGGGGGACGCGGCGCGGCCGCGGTCCGCCGTCCGTCGCGTGTCGACGTGCTGCCGCATCGCGGTGGCTGGCGCGGCGCCCACGAGGAGGGACGGCATGGCGATCATCTGGCGTGGCTGGGTGTTGGCGGGGTTGGCGTGCGCGGCGCCCATGGCGCAGGCGCAGGCGCAGGACGGCGGCGGGGACGCCTGGACGTTCCGCTTGGCGCCGTATGTCTGGGGTTCGTCGACCGACGGCACGTTCGCGCATGCGCGCTTGCCGGTGGGCCTGCACACCTCCAAGAGTTTCCGCGAGTCGCTGGAGGAACTGGACGCCGGCGCGATGGGCGCGTTCGAAGCGCGCAAGGGTCGTCATGGCGTGCTGTTGGACGGCCAGTTCGCCAAGCTCTCCACCACGGTGTACGCGCCCGTCGCCGGTGCCGCCCTGCCGGTGCGGCTGAAGACCCGCACCGCCAGCGGCCTGCTGGCCTGGCGCTACGGCCTGGTGGAGCGCGACGCCGCCCACCTGGACCTGGTGGCCGGCGTGCGCGTGTGGTCGGCGCGCGTGCGGTTGGCCTATGCAGTGCCGGTGCCCACGCCGCCGCCCATTCCGCAGCAATACGCCGGCGAGCAGTCGCACCGCTGGGTGGACGCGCAGGTCGGGGTGAAGGGGCGCTACGGTTTCGGCAACGGCCTGTTTGTCGGCGGCTGGGCGTTGGCCGGCGCGGGCGAATCGGACCTGTCCACCGACCTCATGCTGCTGGCGGGCTACGACGTCAACGAACGGCTGGCGGTCGTCGCCGGCTATCGCCGCCTCTCGACCGACTTCGAGACCTCCGCCGGCTTCCGTTTCGACACCACGCTGCAAGGCCCCGGCCTGGGCGTGGAATACCGGTTCTGACCGCCATCATCGCGCCGCGGCCGCGGCCACTGGAGTGACGCCATGGGCATCGCACGTACTTCGCTCTGCACGGGATTGTTGATGATCGGGGCCTGCGGTCTCGGCGCGCAGGCGCAGGCCGCGCAGGCCGACGCGCGCCTGCGCGCGGCCGCCACTGCCGAACAACCGGCGGTGATCGACACGTTGCGCGATCTGGTCACGGTGGAATCCGGTTCGACCGACCACGAAGGCGTCGCCACGCTGATGGCCTACCTGGAGCGGCGCCTGCAGGCGCTGGGTGCCAAGGTGGAGCGCGTGCCCTCGGCCACCGGCGGCCCGGACCTGGTGCGCGGCACGTTCGCCGGGCGCGGCAAGCTGAAGGCGATGCTGATCGCGCACGCCGACACCGTGTACGACCGCGGCATCCTGGCCGCCGAGCCCTACCACCAGGACGGCAACCTGCTGTACGGCCCCGGCATCGCCGACGACAAGGGCGGCATCGCGGTGATCCTGCACGCGCTGTCGCTGCTGAAGGCGCACGGCTGGGACGACTACGCCACGGTCACCGTGCTGTTCAATCCCGACGAGGAAATCGGTTCGCCCGGTTCCGGCGAGACCATCGCCGCGCTCGGCGCGCAGCACGACGTGGTGCTGTCGTTCGAGCCTTCGCCCGCCAAGGCAGTGATCGAGCACGAAGGCGTGCTGCTGAGCGCGGCCGGCACTTCGCAGGTGCGCATGATCGTCGAAGGCCGCTCCGCGCACGCGGGCGCCGCGCCCGAGCAGGGCCGCAACGCGCTGGTCGAACTGGCTCACCAGATAGGACGGACGAAGGACGTCGCCGCCGACGTGCCCGGTGCGCAACTGAACTGGACCACCGCCAACGCCGGCACCGCGCGCAACCAGATCCCGGAACGCGCCGAAGCCGGCGGCGACGTGCGCGTCATGCAGGCCGACAGCAACGACAGGCTGCTGGCCGCGTTGCAGGCCAGGGTGAAGGAAAGCCAGGCCGTGCCCGACACCACCACCACGGTCACGCTGGAACCGCTGCGGCCCATCTACACGGCCGGCGAGCGCGGTCGCGCGCTGGCTGACCTGGCGCGCGGCATCTACGCCGAACTCGATGGCCGCCAGCTACTGATGCACCCCACCACCAACGGCGGTACCGATGCCGGCTTCGCCGGGCGTTCCGGCCATGCCGCGGTGCTGGAAGGGCTGGGGCTCGCCGGCTGGGGCTACCACGCGCGCAACGAATACATCGAGATCGATTCCATTCCGCCGCGCTTGTACTTGGCCGCGCGGATGCTGATCGAACTGGCCAAACGCGCGGACGCGCCGGCGCGGTAAGGCCGCGGCTCCGGAGGGGCGAGGCGTCCCCCAAGGCGCTTCGCCACGACGACGCGGCGCACACGGGGACCGGCGTAGCGTGCGGCATCCCCCGATGGAGACGCCCATGGCCGCCTCGACCCGCGAAGACGTCATCCTGCAACTCGACCGCGTGGATACCGCCCTGGAAGCGCCGGAGGCCGACAAGCCGGCGATCCTGCGCGACGCGCTGGACTGGCTGGCGGACCATCCGCCCAAGGTCGCCGCCGACGCGCTGTATTACCGCGAACGCCTGCAGGCCATCCGCGAGCGCCATGATGTGAGGTGAAAGCGGCAAGAAACCGTGCATCAAACCTTGCATCGCGCGCCGCGCATCGCCGCCACGCACGCATGGCATGATGCCGCCGCATTCATCCAGCCTCCCGGAGGTCGCGTGCGTATCCTGCTTTCCGCTTGCCTGGCCGCGGCGCTGTGCGTCGCCGGTCTGGCGCCGTCCAAGGCGTCGGCCGGAACCGCCGCCGTGTCCCCGCGGGTCCGCATCGTGCAGGAAGACGGGCGCTACCGTTTGCTGGTCGACGGCCAACCGTTCCTGGTGAAGGGCGCGGGCATGGGCGGCGACGACCAGGAGACGCTGGCCGCGCGCGGCGGCAATTCCTTCCGCACCTGGAGCACCGGCACCGACGATGCCGAGGTGCGCGCGATGCTGGACCGTGCGCAGCGCAACGGGTTGAAGGTGACGATGGGCATCGACGTGGGCAACGAGCGCCACGGCTTCGACTACGACGACGCAGCGGCCGTCGCGGCACAACGGGAGCGCATCCGCGCCGAGGTGCGGCTGTACAAGGACCACCCGGCGGTGCTGATGTGGGCCGCCGGCAACGAACTCAACCTGCACTACAGCAACCCGAAGGTCTGGGACGCCATCGGCCAGATCGCCGACATGATCCATGCCGAGGACCCGGACCATCCGGTGATGACAACCTTGGCCGGCTTCGACAAGCCCTTGATCGACCTGCTGAAGGCGCGCGCGCCGTCGCTGGACCTGATCGGCATCCAGCTCTACGGCGACATCGGCGCGCTGCCGGAAAAGCTGCGGACCAGCGGCTGGACCGGTCCTTACGTGGTCACCGAATGGGGCCCGACCGGGCATTGGGAAAGCCCGCTGACCGCGTGGAAGGCGCCCATCGAGGACGATGCTTCGCGCAAGGCGGACCTGCTGCGGCAGCGCTACGAGCAGGTGATCGCCGCGGACCGCGAACAGGGGCTGGGCTCGTACGTCTTCCTGTGGGGCGACAAGCAGGAGCGCACGCCCACGTGGTATGGCCTGTTCCTGCCCACCGGCGAGAGCACGCCGTCGGTCGATGTCATGCAATACGTGTGGACCGGGCGCTGGCCCGCCAACCGCGCGCCGTCGATCCGGCCGCTGCGGCTGCAAGGGCGCGTCGCGCTGGACAGCGTGGTGCTGGAGGCTGGGCAGCCCGCCACCGCGCAGGTCGAAGCCGCCGATGCCGATGCCGACGGCGATGCGCTGCGCTACCGCTGGACGGTGCTGCACGAGAGCATGGCTACCAGCATCGGCGGCGACCACGAGGACGTGCCGCCGCCGGTGGCGCTGGCGATGGAGGACGACGGCCGCGGCGGCGTGCGCTTCACCGCGCCGGAGGCGCCGGGCGCCTATCGCCTGTTCGTGGAAGTGCACGACGGCCGCGGCCATGCCGCCTACGCCAACCTGCCGTTCAAGGTGGACGCGGCGCGCTGACCGCTCCGCCGGGTCGCGTCAGGCCAGGTACTGCTTCTCTTCGACGAAGCGCGAGCCGGCCAGGCGGTTGATCGCGTTCTTCACCTGGATGCGGTCGCCGTTGTGCTTCGCCACCGCGCGCGCCAGTTCGATGAATTCGGCGTCGAAGACCTGCGCCGCCTCCTTCGCGCGCAGGGCGTCCTGCACGTCCCACATGCGCTCGTTGATGCGGCGCAGGTCGTCCTTCAGGCCGGCCAGGTCCGGTTGCGCCGCCAGCAGGTCCTGCCACAGCGCCTGCAGACCCTCGCGCTCCACCTGCACGTGCGCGCGCTTGCCGGCATCGTCGATGCGGTCGGCCTTGATCTCGAGGATGGACAGCTTGTCGGCCAGTTCGCCGATGGCGACGGGGATCAGGATGGTGCTCATGGCGCCATTCTAGCGCCGCGCATGCCGCCGGGCGGCTGTCCTCCCGGCATGGGCCGGGGCCGGTGACGACGCCGGGCGCCGGTCCCGGGACGCCCGCGTGGCAGCCTCCCGCCGCGGTGATTGAGGGTGGGGGAGGGCGCCCCTGCGGCCTCCGTCAGGTTCCGCGGGGGCGGCGCCTATGTCAGTTGTCCTGACACTCTGCGGATTGGCGAGTGAGGAGGAGAACGGCAGGGGGTGGTCCGCCACCGGTCCCCGTGGCGCGGTAAGCGCCGGGACCCGGGTCGTTTCCGCGGCGGGGGCGCCAGCGGCAGGGGGGCAGGAGAACCCGGGGCTTTCCGGCACAGGTCTTCTACGAATGAAAAGAACAAGGGGAACGTTCCCGCGGGCGTTGGCCAGGTGCTTCCTGGCGGCGGCGTCGCTGGGCTGTGCGGTGGAAGGGCAGGCCCAGAGCTGCCCCGCGTCGCCGCCGATGGACGTGTTGTTGTTCGTGGACAACTCGGGCTCCATCTCCAACGCCGAGTTCGATGCCGCGCAGCAGGCCATCGCCGGCATCGCGACCTCCATCCTGAGCCGTCCGGGCTATCGCATGGCCGTGGTCAACTGGGCTTGCACGGGCGACGATACGGCCCGGGACGGCTGCCGACTGGACCTGGCCACGGGCAATGCCATTGCCGGCGGCTGGTCTTCGAATGCTGCAAATTTCGCGTATATCGGCAGCAATAGCGCATCCAACCGGGTTTGCCGGTCGTTCGGACTGGTATCGGGCAATGCCACGTACCAGAACCGCAGCAACTGCGGTGGCGGCAATTTCACCCAAAGCATCTCGTCGGACTATGCGCAGGATGCACTCAAGCTGCTCGACGCCGCCTTGTACAGCACCGGCGGCACCGGCGGCACCGACAGCTACGGCGCAGCGACGGCCAAGCCCAGCGCGCCGACGCAGCGGCTGATGATCATCCACTTGACCGATGCCATGTCGGCGGGCACCAGCCGCATCGCCGAGGCGCCCGCAAGCGATGCCGCGCTGGGCAACTACTACTACAGCAACTACTTCAAGAACCAGCGCAACGCCCTGATCGTCGGTGTGGGCATTGACGAGACCAACGCGTATCTGACTGCCAGGCGGCAGCTAGGCGCGTTCTCCAGCAAAGGCGGCAGTGCCACCGACTACGACACCGGCCACCAGACCGCATCCTCCACGCAGGCCTATGATGTCGGCACGCCACGTCTTGCAACAATCTCGCCCGATTTCAGCGCTTCCAACATCGTCACCGCCGCCAGCGCCGCCATTGCCGCGACCGTGCCGGCCTGCGCCATCGTGCGCAAGCAGAGCCTGGGCGGCACCGGCAGCTTCAGCTTCGGAAGCGGCACCAACGGCCTGCCGTCCAGCCTGACGCTGACCACCACGGCGGTCAGCACGCCGGTCGGCGCCGCGTATTCGCTGACCAACTTCAACACCGACACCAGCATCCGCGAAACCATCCCGGCGGGCTGGGAGATCAGCGACGTGACCTGCGTCAACGCCTCCAATGCCTCCGTCCCGGTGACCACCAGCCTGACCACAGGCCAGATCACCCTTCCCGCCAGCCAGATCACCGCGGGCGCGCAACTGACCTGCACCGTGACGAACAGGACGCTGGTGGCCGACCTGCGGGTGCTGAAGTCGGCCTTGCCCGCCACGGTGGTCAGCGGCGACGTGGTGAGCTACACCATCGTCGCCGGCAACAACGGCCCGAGCAGTCTGACCAACGCGCGGTTGTCCGATACGCCGGCAACGGGCCTGGACTGCACCGTACCCGGCAGCACCGCCACCTGCACCGCCACGGGTACCGCCACCTGTCCCTCGGCCACGGTGCCGGTCAGCACCCTGCTGGGCAGCGGCATCACCATCCCCAGCCTGCCGGTCGGCGGGCAGGTGACCGTGACCCTGCAGTGCCGGGCCACCGCCAGCGGGCTGTGACCGCCCGCGACGGCGCCGGCAGGGGGATGCGCGTCCTGCGGGTGCGGGCCGATCTTGGGGGCCGCGGACGGCGGCCCTGTCCAGGTGCTGGTTCCCCCGGCCGAGGCCGGGGATATGTGTCCTGAAATCCCCAAGCCTGGCGAATCAGGAGGGGAACGGCGGTGGTGGTTCGCCACCGGCTCCCATGGCGCGACGCGCCGGGGGCAGCGGTCGTTCCCGCGGCCGACGTGCCGCGGCAGGGGGGTCGGGAGGGCCGCAAGGCCCTCCCGGCGCATTACGAAGCAAGCGATGGGTCTTATACAGATGAACAGAGTACGGGGACAGTTCTCCCGGACGTTGGTGAAGTGCTTCCTTGCGGTGGCATCGGTGGGCTGGGCCATGAGCAGCCAGGCCCAGAGCGGCCCGACCTGCCCCGCGACGCCGCCGCCCACGGACGTGCTGGTGTTCGTGGACAACTCCGGCTCGATCGACAACGACGAGTTCGATAGTGCGCAGCAGGCCATCGCCGGCATCGCCAATTCGGTGCTCAGCCGCCCCGGCTACCGCATGGCCGTAGTCAACTGGGCCTGTACGGGCGCCGACAACGCCAAGAACGGGTGCCGTATCGATCTGGCAACGGGCAGCGCCATTGCCGGCGGCTGGTCGACCAATCCGGCGGATTTCGCCTACGCCGGCAGCAACAGCGCTTCCAACCGGGTCTGCCGCTCGTTCGGCAATTCGGGCAGCAATCGAAGCAACTGCGGCCAAGGCAACTTCTCCGTCTTCATCAACGACGATTACGCGCAGCACGCCTTGAAGATGCTCGAGGCCGCGCTGTACAGCGGTGGCGGCACCGGCGGCAACGACGGCTATAACGCCGCCACGGCCGCGCCCAGCGCGCCGACGCAGCGGCTGATGATCATCCATTTGACCGATGGTGGTGTGGCCGTCGGCAGTCGGATCGCCGACGTCCCGAACAGCGAATCCGCGCTGGGCCGCTACTACTACAGCAACTACCTGAAGAACCAGCGCAATGCGCTGATCGTCGGCGTCGGCATCGACTACACCACCAGCACTGCGGCCGCGAGGCAGGAATTGGGCGCCGTGGCCAGCAAGGGCGGCAGCAGCACCGACTACGACACCACGCACACCAGTGCGGCGTCCACGCAGGCCTACGACACGGGCACGCCGCGCCTGGCGACGTTCGCGAACCGCTACGACGCCACCCAGATCCTCAACGCGGCCAACTCGGCGCTCGCCGAGACGGTGCCGGCCTGCGCCATCGTGCGCAAGCAGAGCGTGGGCGGCACCGGCAGCTTCAGTTTCACCGGCGGCACCAACGGCCTGCCGTCCAGTCTGACGCTGACCACCACGGCCGTCAGCACGCCGGTCAGCTCCGCTGCCTACACGCTGACCAATTTCAATACCAATACCAGCATCCAGGAAACCATCCCGGCCGGCTGGGAAATGAGCAGCGTGGCCTGCGTCAACGCCTCCAATGCCTCCGTTCCGGTGACCACCAACCTGACCACCGGCCAGATCACCCTGCCGGCCAGCCAGATCACCACGGGCGCGCAACTCACCTGTACCGTGACCAATACGCGGACCTCGGCGGACTTTGGTACCTGCGATGCGCGGATGTACCTGGACCGGGTGAACACAAGTCCGTCGCCGATGGTTTCGACGCTGTACGACGTGGGCTATGCCACTGCGCCGTTCAGCTATACCACCTTGGGGTCGGGCCTCGCCCGCAACGGCGTGGCCTTCAACCCGCTGGACAACTACATCTACGGCATCGAGTGGGACCAGTACTCGGGCAACGAACTGATCCGGGTGGGCACCAACGGCAGCAGCACCAACCTGGGCGTGATTTCCGGTCTGCCGTCGGCCAACTACAACAACGGCGTGATCACGCCGACGGGCGAGTACTACGTCATCCCGTCGGGCACGGGCACGACCATGTACCGGATCAACATCGCCACGCGGGTCGCCACCGCGGTCACGCTGAGCCAGTCGGTCAACAACTTGTTCGATCTTGCCTGGCACAACAACCGCATGTACGGCGTGAGCAGCGGCACGCTGGTCAGCATCACCACGACAGGCGCGGTGACCTCGATCGGCACCACGCCGAACCTGAACCTGGTGCCCTCGATGTGGGGCTTCACCAACGGCCTGTATGGCTCCACCAGCACCTCGTCCATCTATGCCATCGACCCGGCGACAGGCGCGACCACCTTCATGAGCAGCGCACCGGACACCAGCAACTCCGACGGTGCCAACTGCCCGACGGCCGCGATCCAGTTCAATGCGGACCTCTCCATCACCAAGACCAACACGCCGGCCTCGGGTCCTAACGACCTGCCCAACGATACCTACGTGCCCGGTGCGTCGCGCACGTACACCATCGTGGTGAGGAACAGCGGTCCGTTCGGCGCGCACGACGTGACGGTCAGCGATCCGCTGCCCGCCGGTATCACCACGGCAAGCTGGACCTGCAGCGGCACGGGCGGCGGCGGCTGTACGGCCAGCGGCAGCGGGGCGATCAACGACACCGCGGTGAGGCTGCCGCCCAGCGCCACCGTGACCTACCTGCTGACCATGACGGTGCCGGCGGACTACACCGGCGACCTGACCAACACGGCGACGGTGACGCCGGGACCGGCGACCAGCGACACCAATATGTCCAACAACACCGCCACGGACGTGGACCAGGCGGCGACGGTGGACTTGGCGGTGACCAAGTCGGCCTCGCCCACCACGGCGGTCAGCGGCGACGTGGTCAGCTACACCATCGTCGCCAGTAACAACGGCCCGATCGACCTGACCAACGCGCGGCTGTCGGATACGCCGTCGGCGGGCCTGGACTGCACCGTGCCCAGCAGCACCGCCACCTGCGCGGCCACGGGCACCGCGACCTGTCCCTCGGCCACGGTGCCGGTCAGCACCCTGCTGGGCAGTGGCATCATCATCCCTAGCCTGCCGGTGGGCCAGCAGGTGACCGTGACCCTGCAATGCCGGGTCACCGCCAGCGGGTTGTAACCGCCGGTAGCCACCGCCATTAGTACGGAGTGACGGCGCATTCGATGCGCCGTCACTCGTTTGGGGCGCCTCATGCCTGGGTCCGCCGGACCCTTATCCCAACGCAGTTCACCCTTGGTCTGTGACGCATGTCCTGAAATCCCCAAGCCTGGCGAATTAGGACGGGGGACGGCGGTGGCAACCCTTCATGGCGCGGTTCGCGCCAAGGGTCCGGATCGTTCCTGCAGCTCGGATACCAGCGGCGGGGAGGGTGCAGAGGTTTGCAAGGGTCTCCCGGCCTAACACCAGGCAAGGGATGGGTCTTATGCAGATGAACGAAGTGCGGGGACAGTTCTCCCGGACGTTGGCGAAGTGCTTCCTTGCGGTGGCATCGGTGGGTTGGGCCATGAGCAGCCAGGCCCAGAGCGGCCCGACCTGCCCCACGACACCACCGCCCATGGACGTGCTGGTGTTCGTGGACAACTCCGGCTCGATCAACAACACCGAGTTCGACGATGCGCAGCAGGCCATCGCCGGCATCGCCAATTCGGTGCTCAGCCGCCCCGGCTACCGCATGGCCGTAGTCAACTGGGCCTGTACGGGCGCCGACAACGCCAAGAACGGGTGCCGTATCGATCTGGCAACGGGCAGCGCCATTGCCGGCGGCTGGTCGACCAATCCGGCGGATTTCGCCTACGCCGGCAGCAACAGCGCTTCCAACCGGGTCTGCCGCTCGTTCGGCAATTCGGGCAGCAATCGAAGCAACTGCGGCCAAGGCAACTTCTCCGTCTTCATCAACGACGATTACGCGCAGCACGCCTTGAAGATGCTCGAGGCCGCGCTGTACAGCGGTGGCGGCACCGGCGGCAACGACGGCTATAACGCCGCCACGGCCGCGCCCAGCGCGCCGACGCAGCGGCTGATGATCATCCATTTGACCGATGGTGGTGTGGCCGTCGGCAGTCGGATCGCCGACGTCCCGAACAGCGAATCCGCGCTGGGCCGCTACTACTACAGCAACTACCTGAAGAACGAGCGCAACGCGCTGATCGTCGGCGTCGGCATCGACTACACCACCAACACTGCGGCCGCAAGGCAGGAATTGGGCGCCTTGGCCAGCAAGGGCGGCAGCAGCACCGACTACGACACCACCCACGCGAGTGCGGCATCCACGCAGGCCTACGACACGGGCACGCCGCGCCTGGCGACGTTCGCTAACTCCTACGAGGCCACCCAGATCCTCAACGCGGCCAACACGGCGCTTGCAGCGACGGTGCCGGCCTGCGCCATCGTGCGCAAGCAGAGCGTGGGCGGCACCGGCAGCTTCAGTTTCACCGGCGGCACCAACGGCCTGCCGTCCAGTCTGACGCTGACCACCACGGCCGTCAGCACGCCGGTCAGCTCCGCTGCCTACACGCTGACCAATTTCAATACCAATACCAGCATCCAGGAAACCATCCCGGCCGGCTGGGAAATGAGCAGCGTGGCCTGCGTCAACGCCTCCAATGCCTCCGTTCCGGTGACCACCAACCTGACCACCGGCCAGATCACCTTGCCGGCCAGCCAGATCACCACGGGCGCGCAACTCACCTGCACCGTGACCAATACCCGGGTCTTGACGGATTTCGGTACCTGCGACGGGCGGATGTGGCTGTCGCAATCGCCTAACGCCAGCACCAACACCACCCTGTACGGCATCAACACCGGCTCGAATCCATTCACCTACTCATCGCTGGGACAGGCCTCGTTCGTGTACAACGCGCTGGGCTACAACCCCGTCGACAACTACATGTACGGCGTTCCGACTTCCGGGGCCGGCAATCGGCTGCTGCGGATAGGAGCGAACGGCCAGGCGCAGAATCTGGGCACGGTCGCGGGATTGCCCAACCAGCAGTACAACAGCGGCACGTTCGGACCGGACGGCACTTACTACGTGAAGCGGACGGGCAGCAATACGTTCCTCCATGCCATCGACATCGATACGCTGACCGCAACGTCCATCCCGCTGAGTGGCGCCATCGAGATTTCCGACATGGCGTTCGTGGGCAGTACCTTGTATGCCGTGGGCGACAACGGCCGCCTGTACCGCATCGACGCGTCGACGGGGGCGGTGACGCCGATCGGAACGGCCCCGGGAGGCAGTCCGCCGATACTGGGAGCGCAATTCGGAGCGCCGAACGGGCTCTTCGGCAGCGCCAACAACGGCAGCGGTTTCTATCAGATCGACTTGACCACCGGTGCGCGGACCCTGATTTCCGGTTCGCCCAGCGCGAACGTCAACGATGGCGCCAATTGCCCGACCGCCAACATCACTTTCGCGGCCGACCTGCACATCCAGAAGGATGACGGCCAAGCAGTCTATGTGCCGGGCGGGCAGGTCCAATACACCATCGTTGCGGGCAACAGCGGTCCGTTCGGCGCGACAGGAGTGACGGTGAGCGACCCGCTGCCCGCCGGCATCGCCACGGCAAGCTGGACGTGTTCGGGCGCAGGCGGCGGCGTGTGCGGAGCGGCATCGGGCACCGGTGCCATCAACGACACCGCGGTGAGCCTGCCGCCCAACGCGACCGTGACCTACCTGCTGACCATGACGGTACCGGCGGGTTACACCGGTGACCTGACCAACACCGCGACGGTGACGCCGGGACCGGCGACCAACGACACCAATATGTCCAACAACACCGCCACGGACGTGGACCAGCCGGCGGTCGTGGATCTGGCGGTGACCAAGTCGGCTTCGCCCACCACGGTGGTCAGCGGCGACGTGGTCAGCTACACCATCGTCGCCAGCAACAACGGCCCGATCGACCTGACCAACGCGCATCTGTCGGACACGCCGTCGGCCGGCCTGGATTGCACCTCGCCCAGCAGCACCGCTACCTGCACGGCCACGGGCACCGCGACCTGTCCTTCGGCCACGGTGCCGGTCAGCACCCTGCTGGGGAGCGGCATCATCATCCCCAGCCTGCCGGTGGGTCAGCAGGTGACCGTGACCCTGCAATGCCGGGTCACCGCCAGCGGCTTGTAACCGCCGGTAGCCACCGTCATCGGTACGGAGTGACGGCGCATTCGATGCGCCGTCACTCGTTTGGGCGGGCTGGAATGCGGGTGGTTGCCTGAGTGGGGTGGATTCCGGCTCCATCAAGCGCAATGCAGCGAAACGCAAGCGCGGCGATGCCCCCGCGGCCGCGCGCCTCAGTATTCCCGGAAGTGACCCTTGGTCTTCAGGTTCTGGATGGCGCGCGCGGTGGAGAGCACTAGGCGGTGGTCGGGCGGATAGGTCTCGGAGAGGATGGCGAGCGATTCTTCCAGTAGCTGCTGGGCGTGCGCCTTGTCGCCTTTTTCCACTGCGACCGCGGCGCGGAGCATCAGTGCCGCGTTCAGGCGGATGTGGGCGTTGGGCTTGGGCAGTTGCGGGCGGTTCCGCTTTTCCACCATTTCGGTGAGGCTTTCCGCTTCGTCCAGTTTCCCTTTCTCGATCAACAGATTGGCGAGGATGAGCTGGTTGTTTTGAGGAAAGTGTGCGTGGGCGGATAGTGCTCCGACAGGAAGGCGGCGTTCTGCTTGAGCAGGGTTTCCGCGCGGGCATCGTCCTCCACCGAGGGGGAATCGACCATCAGGCGGGCCAGGTAGACCCGCGCCATCGGCGGCGGCGGCAGTTCCTGCCGCATCGAGACGGCCAGCACGCTTTCCAGCAGTTCGCGCGATTCGCGCAGGTACAGGGTCCGGTCCAGCGTCGGCACGCCGCGCGGCGACTGCGTCAGGTAGTTGGCCAACTGCGAGCGGGCGCTGAGCACGGCATCGTGCCCGGGCGGGTAGTGGTGTTCCAGGATGGACAGCGCGTGCCGGGTGATGGTGATCAGTTCTTCCCACTGCCGGCCTTCGAAGCGCAGCAGCGCGGAGTGGGAGAAGAGCGCTTCGCCGTAGGCGGGGTGGTCCTCGCCGTAGGCGGCCAGCACCAGGGCTTCGCCTTGTTCGATCGCTTCGCGGCAGCCCGGCAGGTCGCCGGTGAGGCAGCGCGCATCGCCTAGCGCGATCAGCGCCCTGCCGGTCTTGGGATGGTGCGGGCCGAGCAGTTGCAGGGTGTGCTGCCACTGCGCCTGGGCGAACGGTATGGCTTCCTCGAAACGCTCCTGCCGCAGCAGGCTGGTGGCGAGGGCGCGCTCGGCGTCCGCTGCCAGCAGCGGGTACGCGGGCGTGGCCGTCTCGATGGCCCGGCGCAGGTCGGTGTCGGCGGGGGCGAAATCCTGCAAGCGCATCCGCCACTGCCCGCGCAGCGTGAGCAGAGCGATGGTGTCGGCCGGATCGCCTCCGTGCTGCGCCGCGGCCAGTGCCAGGGTGCGGTCGAGCGTGCCCAGCGCCGTCTGCCGTTGCGTGAGGTTCCATTGCGCTTCCGCCATCCCGGTGAGCAGTTGCAGGCGCACGCGCGAAGGCGCGGTGTCGGGAGCGTCGCCCAGTTTCGCCAGTGCGGCTTGCGCGGTGGCGAGGGCGTCGGCGGGCTTGCCGGCCAGGTTCTGCATGGCCGCGCGCGTGGCCTGCAGTTCCAGCGCGGTGTCCGCATCGGTGCCGGGCAGGCGCGCCGCTTCGTCGGCCAGCGCCTGCGCCTGCTTGTAGTCGCCGATCACGGCGTGGTTGCGCGCCAGCATCAGCAGGCCGCGGGAGAGCACGCGCGGATATTCGTCCAGCGACAGCGAGCGCACCTGGGCTTCGGTCTGCGCCAGCAAGGTGTGCGACGAGAACGTCTGCTGGCCCAGCCCGGACAGAGTGGCGTTGCCCAGGGTCTGTTCGAAGATGGACGACAGCGCGCCGTAGGACTCGGCTTCCCGCAGCGCCTTCTGTGATTGCAGATAGGCCGCGGTGGCGCCGGCGCCCAGCGTGGCGACGACCAGCGCGGCCAGCCCGCAGGCGACCCGGTGGCGGCGGATGAAGGTGGCCGCGCGGTAGCCGGGGCGGCCTTCGCGCGCCTGCACCGGCTGCGTGTGCAGCCAGCGTTGCAGTTCCTCGCGCAGTTCGGCGGCCGAAGCGTAGCGCCGGGCGGGGTCGGGTGCGCAGCAGCGTGCCAGGATGGCGTCCAGGTCGCCCTTGAGCTGGCGCGCCAGGGCGTGGCCGTTGCGCGCGCCGCGCGCCTGCGCCATGGCCGGCGTTGCTTCGCGCGCCAGCCGCGAGGCCGGCTCGGCATTGGCGCCGTTGGCGCCCGCGCCCAGCCGATGCGCGCCGGAGGACAGCGGCAGGCGCCCGCACAGCAACTGGTAGAGCACTGCGCCCAGCGAATAGACGTCCAGCGCCATGGTCGGCCGGTCCGGCGACAGCGATTCCGGGGCGGCGTAGCCGTGCGACACGGCGATGCGGCGCAGCGGCCGGTCGCCGGCCAGGGTGGCGGCCAGTCCGAAGTCCACCACTTGTATCTGGCCCTCCAGGGTCACCAGCAGGTTGGATGGCTTGATGTCCTGGTGCAGTACCGTGCGCTGGTGCGCGTAGGCCAGCGCGTCGCAGGCCTGCAGCATCAGTTCGACCCGTTGCCGGATGTCGCAGCGGCGGTGGTCGCACCACTGGTCGATGGTCTCGCCTTCGACGTAGCGCATGGCGAACCAGGGCGAGCCATGGGCGTCGATGCCGCCGTCCAGCAGGGGCGCGATGCCGGGATGGTCCAGTTGCGCCAGGGTGTTGCGCTCGTTGAGGAAGGCGTCCACCAGCGAGGGCGAGGTCAGTTCCAGGCGGATGCATTTGAGCGCCACGCGCTGCTGGTACTGGCCGTCGTCGCGGTGGGCCTCGTAGACGGTGCCCATGCCGCCGACGCCGAGCACGGCGGTGATGTGCCAGGGGCCGACATGGCTGCCCAGGCGCAGGTCCTGGACGGAAGTGGGCGTGTGGGAGATGCGTTCCAGCAGGGCGTCCGGCGGCGGGCGGTCCACCGGCTGGGTGTCCGCATCGGCGGTCAGCATGGCGGTCAGGGCGAGGTGGACCTCGGGTTCCTTGTCGCGCAGGCGGTCGAGCGCCTGCGCCCGCTCGCCCGCCTCCAGCAGCACGTAGTCCTCGAACAGCGCCAGCGCCCGGAGTTTGGCGGTGTTGGTGGTCATGGCATGAGGCCCCCCCGAGGTGCAGGAAGAAGGCCGCACCGGAACCGTTGCTGGCGAGCGTGCTCCTTCGTGGCGGCGTGTCCCCGTCCTGCACGGAAGGAAGCGTTCGGCGCCCTCTTGTACTCCATATCGGGCGCGGCTGTGAACGTCTTGAGCCTGCTCATCTCACATTTGTCGACGAAAGGCAGGCCCGCGTTCCACGGCCGATGCAGTGTTCCACGGATAGGGTCGATCATGGCTGCTGCGTTGCAGCATAATTCTGTACATGACCGTCCCTCTTTCTCCTTCCGTCGCTCCGGCCGGCCACGCCCTCTCGGCGCGGCAGGTAAGCCTGATCCTGTTTGCCCTCACCTTGGGCGGTTTCGCCATCGGCACCAGCGAGTTCGCCAGCATGGGACTGATGCCCAACATGGTGGCGTCGCTGGGGGTGACCGAGCCGCAGGTGGGACACCTGATCAGCGCCTATGCGCTGGGCGTGGTGGCGGGCGCGCCGGTGCTGGCGATCCTCGGCGCCGGCTGGAGCCGCAAGACGCTGCTGCTGGCGCTGATGGCGTTCTACGCGCTGGGCAACCTGGCCAGCGCGCTGGGGCCGGACTACCACAGCCTGCTGTTGTTCCGCTTCGTCGCCGGCCTGCCGCACGGGGCGTACTTCGGCGTGGCCGCGCTGACCGCGGTGGCGATCAGCCCGCCGCACCGGCGCGGCCATGCGGTCAGCCTGGTCATGCTGGGCCTGACCCTGGCGATCCTGCTGGGCAATCCGCTGGCGACCTGGGTGGGGCAGATGATCGACTGGCGCTGGGTGTTCGCGGCGGTGGCGGCGATCGCGCTGGCCACGGCGGCGCTGCTGGCGGTCTGGCTGCCGGCGCACGTGGACGGACCGAAGTCCAGGCCACTGGACGAGCTGCGCGCCTTCCACCGGCTGCCGGTGTGGCAGGCGCTGGGCATCGGCGCGATCGGCTTCGCGGGCATGTTCTGCGTCTTCAGCTATCTGGCGCCGACCATGCTGGAAGTGACGCGGGTGTCGCCGGCGTGGATTCCGCTGGGACTGGCCGGGTTCGGCGTGGGCGGGGTGATCGGCAATTTCGCCGGCGGCTGGCTGTTCGACCGCTTCGGGCTGCGCGGCGTGCCGCTGGTGCTGGGCTGGGCCATCGCCATGCTTTTGCTGTTCCCACTGATGGCCGGCTCGCTGCCGACGCTGCTGCTGGCGACGGTCGCCATCGGCCTGATGGGCGCGTTGGGGCCGATCCTGCAATCGCATCTGATGGACGTGGCCGGCGATGCGCAGACGCTCGCGGCGGCTTCGCACCACGCGGCCTTCAACACCGCCAACGCACTCGGCCCCTGGCTGGGCGGCATGGCGATCACCGCCGGCTACGGCTGGACTTCGACCGGCTGGGTCGGCGCGGCCACCGCCGCGGGCGGCCTGCTGGTCTACCTGTGGGCGCGCAGGACCCTGCAAGGGCGTGCGCGTGCGCGAAGCGCGGCGGTGGCCTGCGAATCCCGGTGCTGATGCGCGGCGCGGCGCCTCAATCGTCGGCGCGCCGATAGACCGCCACGTTGTAGTACTCGCGGCCGTCGCTCAGCCGGCCGCGCACGCGCACGGCCAGGGTGTCGGCGTCCAGCAGTTCGCGTTCGGTGCGTTGCAGCGGCGCGCCGGCATGCCAGGTGGTGGAATGCAGTTGCGTGGGCGAGACCTTCTCGAAGCTGAGTTCGTCGGCCAGCACATTGCCGCGGCACGGGTAGGGCTTGCCGTCGGTGCGCGCTTCCACGGTCATGCGGTAGCGCTCGCCGCCGGCGCTGAGCCAGGTCGCGGCGATGGACAGCATGCCGTCGTCGTCCTGTTCGACGCGGCAGCGTCCGCTGCGCGGCGGGCGCCCCAACTGGTAATCGCATTGTTCCGGCACCAGCCGCCACTTGCCGGGGAACCCCAGCGCCTTTTCCACGTTCATGCATCCTCCGCGCAGCGTATCGCGCGGCAGGATGCTAGCGGCCGCGCCCCGGCGCGCCTGCTGCCTGCGTCGCAGTTTTCCGCGCCGGGCGCCGGGAGGTGCGCGTGCTGTGGCGGGGCGCATGGCGCAGATACGATCCGCGTCACATCCCTGTCTCACGTTTGTTCGGGGCGGCGCCGCTATTCGGGCGCGGACGCGGCCGGCGGTGCGCCGCTGCGCCAGCGCCGGGTGGTGCGCTGGAAGAACTGGCTGTTGGGAATCTGCAGCACGGTGTCGCCGCGCGCGGGGTCTTCCTCCAGCAGCGTGGTGTAGAGCAGGTTGATGTCGATGACGCGGCCGCGCAGGCCGGGCTTGTCGCCGTTCTCCAGCACTTCGATATGGTCGTGTACGCGAAATGGGCGCGTAGTCAGGATCAGCACGCTGCAGAAGATGTTGGACAGCACGCTCCAGGCCGCGAAGAATGCCACTGCCGCGACCGCGGTGAAGCCGGTGAGCGCGGTCCACAGCACGCTGCTCGACACGCCCAGGCGGCCCAGCGCGGCCATGAAGGCGGAGGCGTACACCACCACGCCCAGCAGGCGGCGCGCGCTGACGGCGACCTGCGCCGGCAGGTGGTACTGGTTGCAGATGCGGCGCACCACCAGCCGCAGCAGGCGCAGCAGCAGCCATGCGGCCAGCAGGATCGCGATGGCCTGGGCCATCGGCACGGCCGTAGCGATGGCATCGTCCATCCAGCCGGGCTTCATCGGTTCGGCCTCGCGCGGAGGAAGGCGGGAATTCTCGGCGCGACGCAGGCGGAGCGGAAGACGGTCGTCATGCGGACAGGGTGACGATGGCGCCGGGAGCGGTCAACCGGCTGCGCGCGGGGCGCCTTCCGCGGTTGGGCGGCAAGCGGGGCAGATGAAGGCGGTTTTCAGGGTTATCGAAGCCGCTACTGCTGAAGGTCGGGGCTAGGTCGGCCTGCTGTCGCCGGTGCGCATGCCCGCGTGCCGGCATCATGCCGGCCTCGTCCTGCGCACGCATGCGCACTGCGCCGTGGATGCAGCGTCGGCGTGCTGCCGGATGGAGGAGGAAGCGCCCGCGTACATGGAGTCCACGAGCGGAGGATGCCGCCGGACCCGGCGGCAGGCGCGTCGCGAAACGCGGCTTCAGGAATCGGCGTGGCCGACCAGGCGGGCGCGGATCCGGGCGGTGAGCGGGTGGCGGGGGCCAAGGTAGCGGTGGGCTTCCACCAGCGCGTCCTGGAGCAGGCGCTCGGCCTGCACGCCGTCCTGCGGTTGTCCGCGCGCCTGCAGGGCCTCGGCCAGCTCCAGTCGCCGTCCGGGCGCGGGCAGGTGCCGCCGCTGCGCGGTGTGCACGGCCTCGTGCAGCAGACCGATGGCTTCGGTCCGCAGGAGCAGGCGGGCGCTGGCCGAATCGCGCGTTGCCGCCAGCGCCATGAGCTGGTCGGCCAGGTCGGTCTTGGCTTCCAGGGTCTGTTCGTGCAGCGGGCCGAGGATGCGCTCCAGCGCCGCCACCGCCTCGCGCGCCAGCGGCACGCCGGCGCCGGGCTGCCGCTGCGAGGCGATCATGCCTTCCACGCGCAGCAGGTGCGCCGCTTCAGGATGGCCGGGTTCGAAGACCTTGCCGGCCATCCGGATGCTCGTCAGTATCCGTGCGGCCTCGTCCGTCTGGCCCTGCGCGACCAGCGCTTCGGCCAACATGCGCATCGCGTGCACCGTGCCCGGATGGGTGTCGCCGAGCCGGCGGCGACGCTCGTCCGCGGTCGAGCGCAGCAGTGCCGTCGCTTCGTCCTCGTGGCCCATCCGGCCGAGCACCACGGCCATCTGCTCGTGGGCGTCTTCCACCAGCAGAGGCTGCACGGGCGAGGCCAGGGTGATGGCGCGTTGCAGGTCGCTGCGCGCTTCGACCAGCCGGTAGCGCTCGCCCTGCCATTGGCCTTGCAGGATCAGCAGTTCCGCATCGCCGCTGCGGCGCACCGCTTCCGGCAGCGAAGCGAGGGATTGGCGGGCCAGCGCCAGGGTCGCCAGCGCGGCCTCGTGCTCGGACAGGCCCCATTGCGCGCGCGCCAGTTCGCACAGGAGCTGGTTCGAGGCCGGAGCGTCGGCCTTGCCCTGGTGCGAAGCCAGTTCGATGCCGGCGTAGACCGCCTCACGCGCCTCGGCGTGGCGCGCCATCAGGTTGAGCAGGACGGCCCGGGTGGTCTGGATCTGTACGCGGTCGCTGGCGGCCTGCAGGCGGCGCGAGGATTCGTCGACCAAGGACAGGGCGTGGGCGTAGTCGCCCAGCATGGCGTAGTTGCGCGCCAGCGACAGCAGCGCGCGTGAGCGGATCAGCGGCTGCTCGTCCAGCGGCAGTGCGCGCAGGCTGGCTTCCGTCTGCGCCAGCAACTGGCGCGAACTCATCCGCGATTCGCCCAGGCCCGACAGGGTGGCCGAGCCGAGCACGCGTTCGAGCAGTGCGGTGACCTGCGCCGAGGCTTCGACCTGCGCGGTGTTCTGCCTGTATTGCACGCCCAGCAGCACGACCGCGCTGAGCAGGGTCACGCTGGCCAGTGCGCCGAGCGTGCAGGCCGCGGCGTTGCGGCGCAGGAAGCATTCCAGGCGGTAGCCCAGGCCGTTGCCGTGGGCCATGACCGGGCGCCGTTGCAGCCATCGTTCCAGGTCGTCGCGCAGGGCAGTGGCGTCGGGGTAGCGCGCGGCGGGGTCGGTCGCCACGCAGCGGCTGGCGATGCTTTCCAGTCCGTCCGCCAGCAGGCGCGACAGCGCGCGGTTGTGCGGCAGCCCGCGCTGGCGCGCGATGGCGGCGGGCGCCGAGTCGAGCAGGCGCCGCATCGCCCGCGGCGGTTCCGGCTTCTGCATGATCCGCGCGTGCATCGGGTGCAGCGGCACCGGCCAGTCGCCGCACAGCAGCCGGTACATCACCACGCCCATGCCGTAGACGTCGCTGGTGAAATCCGGTGGCGCGCCGGTGTGCGCCTCGGGCGCTGCGTAGCCGTTGGAGATGGCGATGCGCTGCGACTGCCCGCCGCCGGCCAGCGAGGCCGAGATGCCGAAGTCCACCAGGAAGACGTGCCCCTGCGGCGTCACCAGCAGGTTGTCCGGCTTGATGTCCTGGTGGACGACGTGGCAGCGGTGCGCGTAGGCGAGCGCGTCGCAGGCCTGCACCAGCAGGCGGACGCGCTCGGCCACGCTGACGTCGCGCTGGTCGCACCATTGCTCGATGCCCTGGCCGTCGACGTACTGCATCGCGAACCAGTGCGTGCCGTCCACCTCCACGCCGCCGTCCAGCAGCGCGGCGATGTGCGGGTGTTCGAGTTGCGCCAGGTACCTGCGCTCGTTGCGGAAGGCTTCCACCAGTTGCGGCGAGGACAGTTCGGCGCGGATGCATTTCAGCGCCACGCGCTGTTCGTATTGCCCGTCCGCGCGGTACGCCTCGTACACCGTGCCCATGCCGCCCACCGAGAGCAGGCCGCCGATCCGCCACGGTCCCAGCCGGGTGCCGCAGCGGGATTCGTGCGGTGCGTTGGCGCGGGGGATGTCGCGCGCCAGCACTTCCAGCGGCGGCGTGTCCAGCCGGTGCTCCAGGGCGTCGGCGACCAGCAGCTCGACCAGCGCGGCATGCGCCGCCGGGTCCTCCTGTTCCAGCCGTGCCAGGGCCCGCGACTGCCGGTGATGGGGCATGTCGGCGAACTCGTCGAACATGGCCAGCGCGCGCGCCGCGGTGCTGTCCATCAGCCGGCCGTCGTCCATGGAAGGGGCGGGCGAGGAATTGATCACGGCACGCCGAGGTCGCCCGGCGACTGGCGCGGGATGCGAGGGGGGTGCGGCGAAGCCGGAGTGGGGTCCACGTATCCGCTTTCGGAGCGTGGCTGCCCGGGAGGACATCAGGAATGCCGGCGGTGCGCAGGAGCCGGCATGACCGTCGTGCCAGCCGCGGCGGGCACGGGTGTGCTCAGGCGGGGAGGGGGTCTTCGCCGTCGCCCAGGTGACTGAACAGGAAGGCGCGCGCTTTGCGCCAGTCGCGCCGCACGGTGCGTTCGGTAACCTTCAATACGTCCGCGATTTCCAGTTCGCTCAGTCCGCCGAAATAGCGCAGTTCGACCACCTGCGCCAGGCGCGCGTCCAGCGTGGCCAGTTCGTTCAACGCCTGGTCCAGGATCAGCAGTTGTTCCAGGTGGGTGTTGTAGCCCGGGTCGTTGACCTGGTCCAGGGTGAGCAGCTCCATGCCTTCGCCGCGCTTCTCGGCCAGCGCGCGGCGGACTTCGTCCAACAGAACGAACCGCATCGCGCGGGCGATCAGTGCCACCAGGTGCGCGCGGTTCTCGACATCGAAGTCGGCGCTGGCCAGGCGGATCCAGGTCTCGCTGATCAGCGAGGTGGGCGAACGCACGTGGTTGCGCCGCTGCTGGCGGATCTGCGAGCGGGCGATCCGGTGCAGGTCCTGGTACAGCAGGGCGTAGATCCTGTCCCACGCCTCGGGCCGGCCGGCGCGCACGTCCGACAGCAGGCGGGTCACCGACTCCTGGTCGCCGGGGACAGTGAAATCTCCGTTATCGAACAGGTCGATCTCACTGGGCATGCAGACCGCCCCCACACCCGTGGCCCCAGATCACGGGCGGCATGTCCGGGATGGACGCGTTGTCACGATTCCATCCCATCGAGGGCCCTCCAATGTCGCGTCGCATGCAAGACAGAAATTTCCTTCACCGATCCAGCTTAGCACCAAAGGCGGATTCGTTCGGGAGAAAACGCAGGCGCGGCACGCAACGGGGGACGGCAAGCGAGTGGATACAGGAGGAAGCTTCATGGGGGAGATGAGCGGTTCTCTGCTGGAGGGAACGACCGGCATCGCGGGCATCCGCGTACGCAGCGACGCACCGCGCGCGCTGAGCGTCGAGGAGAGCGCACGGCCGTTGATGCCATTGGGGGAAAAGGCGCCGCCCGCGCCGGAAGGCGTGGGCCCGAGGGCGCTGAGCCAGTGGAACGTCCTGCAGCGCATGAGCGCGGAGGAATGGGCGCAGATGATGCAGGTGCTGCCCGGCCGCATCGGCGCGCGTGCGCGCCACGGCGGCAATGCGCGCCGGTTCGTCGAAGCCGTGCTGTGGGTGGCCCAGACGGGGGCGTACTGGTCGGACCTGCCGCGTGGGTACGGGCCCTGGCACGGCATCTACGTGCGCTTCATCCGCTGGGCGCAGGACGGCAACTGGAACGGCGTGCTGGCCAAGTTCGAGGAGAACGACCAGCGCCGCGTCGATCTCGCCGCGCTGGTCGAGCGCTACCTCAAGCGCAACAACACCAAGCACCTGAGCCGCATGATGCGGTCATCGTGATGCGCTGATCGCACGCCACCGGTCCCGGCACGGCCGGCGATCCACGCACGCGTCGGGCGTGCCGCGGATGCCGCCGTTCCGCTACGTCGCCGGATGGCGTGGACGGAACCGTCCTCCGCGCGTCCCCCGCGTCGAGGATGGCGGAAGCGGCCTAGCCCCCAGGTCCGTTTCCAGCCTGCCATGCCCGACACATGGCAGGCATTGCGCTCCGGCGCCGGAGGGGGAGGTGCAATGCCTCCCCCTCTTTCTAGCATCGCCGGCATGCGCCCGCCCGGCGTCGCGGGTTCCTCACGTTTTCCTTCGCCTGCCTTAACCTGCGCGGGGCTACATTGCGCGGACCGCAAGCGTGGAGGAAGCGCCCATGAGTACGCACGTGTTTTTCGCGCAGGACGAATCCGGCCGCCGCTGCCGCATCAGCGCGCTGCGCGGCGACGCCGCGGCGTCGGTCGCCGGCGGCACCCACGACCACGACGGTGCGCCGGTATACGTGCTGGAGGACGGCAGCCGCGTGCGCCGGATCGACAACGACACCTTCCAGATCGTCGGCACCGGTGCCTATGTCACCCGCGTGGCGGACTGACTAGCCGGTCCGCAGCGCGGCGTGCAGCGGCACGTCCGTAGGCCAGCCGCCGCGCGCGCCCAGCGACGCCAGTTCGACCAGTACGCCGGCGCCGACGACGACGGCTTTCTGTTGCATCAGCAACGATAGCCCGGCCTTGAGCGTGCCGCCGGTCGCCAGGACATCGTCGACCAGCACCACGCGCGCGCCGGCCGGCAAAGCATCGGCATGGAGTTCCAGGCGGTCGCGCCCGTATTCCAGCCCGTAGTCCACGGCGACGGTGCGTGCGGGCAGCTTGCCCGGCTTGCGCAGCGGCACGAAGCCCGCCGCCAGCACCTGCGCCAGCGCCGCGCCGAGGATGAACCCGCGCGCCTCGATGCCGACGACCGCATCGATCCGTTCCCCGCGCCACGGCGCGGCCATGGCCTGCACCGCATCGGCGAACGCATGGGCGTCCGCCAGCACCGGCGTGATGTCCTTGAACAGGATGCCGGGCAGCGGGAAATCGGGAACGTCGCGGATCAGCTCGGCCCACTGGGGCATGACGATGGCCTTGTCAGCAAAACACCGATGCTAGTGCGCCCGGGCACGCGATGGCTGCCCGCGCAAACCGCCGACACCACGGCACTACCCCTGTGGGAGGGGCTTCAGCCCCGGCCGCAAGGCTTGCGCGCAACCAGAAACAAACCAGCTCCACCAAACTTGCAGTGCCGGAGACAATTCCCGAACACCTCGCACGTCCACAACCCGCGGGACATCGCGGGCACCAAAACGTGTGCAACCACACTCGCATCGTATCCATCCAATCACGCCGCTCCGCATGCACGCACCATGCGCCCATGCGCCCATGCGCCCAGGAATTCCTGTCCATGCCCGTCGTGTGTCGTCGCAGCACGTCCGGATCAGGCATCGAACGGAATCCACGCAGCCGTTTTCACTCCATGCCGCTCGATCCGCTCGCGCGCACCCTCTACGACGACTCTCGGTCATGCGCACAGCATGTCTTCGCCATCGCGCGCTGGATCACGAACGGAATCCACATGGCGACATCCATATCCATTCGCCCCGTCGGTCCAATTCGCGTGTGCGCATGCCAGCACCCGTAACCACCTGACGCAGGTTACGCATCACCGCGGCCGCACGCCCGAATCGGGATCCGAACGAAACCCATGCGGCCCTACGGACACTCCAGCCACCCCGCACTCAATCCGTCCCGCACGCCCGCGCCCGTTTCCGCAGCAATTCCTGTTCGCGCACGTTGCGCGTCATCGCCGCCGCGCGTTCGAATTCCGCGCGCGCCTCCACGTGCCGGCCCAGCCTGGACAGCAGGTCGCCGCGCACGCTGGGCAGCAGGTGGTAGTGCGCCAGCACGGGATCGTCGCGCAGCCGGTCCACCAGCGGCAGCGCCGCGGCCGGGCCGGAGGCCATCGATACCGCCACCGCGCGGTTGAGTTCCACCACCGGCGACGGCGCCACTTGTGCCAGTGCCGCGTACAGCGTGGCGATGCGCGTCCAGTCGGTGTCGTCCGCAGTCGGCGCGCGCGCATGGCAGGCGGCGATGGCGGCCTGCAACGCATAGGGGCCGAAGGCGCCGCCCAGCCGCTCCGCCCGCGCCAGTGCGTCCAGGCCGCGATGGACCAGCAGCGGGTCCCAGCGGCTGCGGTCCTGTTCCAGAAGCAGCACCGGTTCGCCGTCCCGGCCGGTGCGCGCGGGCAGCCGCGATGCCTGGATCTCCATCAGCGCGACCAGGCCGTGCACTTCCGGTTCGTGCGGCGCCAGCGCGGCCAGCATCCGGCCCAGGCGCAGCGCTTCCTCGCACAGCGGCGGGCGCATCCAGTCGTCGCCGCTGGTCGCCGAATAGCCTTCGTTGAAGACCAGGTAGACCACGCCCAGCACCGAGGACAGCCGCGCCCGCAAGGCTTCGCCGCGCGGCACCTCGAACGCCGCGTCGGACCCGGCCAGCGTGCGCTTGGCGCGCACGATGCGCTGGGCGACGGTGGCCTCCGGCACCAGGAAGGCGCGCGCGATCTCGTCGGTGGTCAGCCCGCACAGCAGGCGCAGCGTCAGCGCCACCCGTGCCTCCATTGACAGCGCCGGATGGCAGGCCACGAACACCAGCCGCAGCAGGTCGTCGTCGATGTCGTGGTCGAGGGCTTCCTCGGCCTGCTCCCGCCGCTCCTCGTGCGCGTCCTCCAGTTCGCGCGCCAGTTCCGCGTGCTTGCGGTCCAGCAACTGGCGCCGGCGCAGGCGGTCGATGGCGCGCCGCTTGGCGGTGGTCATCAGCCAGGCTCCCGGGTTGTCGGGCACGCCGTCACGGGGCCAGGCTTCCATCGCGGCGACCAATGCGTCCTGCGCCAGTTCCTCGGCCAGGTCCAGGTCGCGCACCATGCGCACCAGGCCGGCGATCAGGCGGGTGGATTCGATCCGCCAGACGGCATCGATGGCGCGGTGGGTGGCGACGTCCTGCATGGCCGCCATCACAGCATGCCGCCGCCGCGGGCGCACGCTGCGCCGCGCACCGCTGGTCGCAGGCACGGGCCATGGGCGCGCCCCGGCGCCGTCATGCATCCTTCTCGCAGTTGACCATCCACGGCACGCCGAAGCGGTCCACCAGCATGCCGAAGCGCGCCGCCCAGAACGTCGCCGCCAGCGGCATGGTCACCTGGCCGCCTTCGGCGAGCGCGGCGAACACCCGTTCGGCCTCGGCGACACTGTCCACTGCCAGCGCCACCGAGCAGCCGTCGACGCCGTGGTAGGGAGGGTCGGGATGGTTGTCCGAGGCCATCAGCACGGTCTGCCCGAAGGTCACGCTGGAATGCATGATCCGGTCCCGATGGCTGGCCGGCATGTCGCCGCAGCCCTCGGTCTGGCCGAAGCGCATCATCGGCCCCAGCGTGCCGCCGGTGGCCTGCGCGTAGAAGGCGAGGGCGGCTTCGCAGTCGCCGTCGAAGATCAGGTACGGATTGACGTTCATGGTGGGTGCCTCGCAAGGAATGGAAGCGGCCTGCCGCTCCGGCCGTTGGCCGGGGGGATCGGTGCGTTCCTGCGACGAACCGGCGGCGCGGATTTCGACAGGCCGGCGCGCCGCCATCCGCAGCGGAAGCCGGCCGGCGAACGCGAGCGCACAAGTCGCCTATTGCCGTCCTTCACCATCCGCCACCTGCCACCAGCCGTCCACCATCGCCCCGCGATGCCGATTCACGCCGGCCTCCCACCCCCGGCCTTACCGTGCCGGCATTCCCATTGCCGCCGGAGCCCGCATGTCCTTCCGTCTCCTGTTCACCCGCATGGCCAAGGCCGCCTCCTCGTTCACCGGCCGTCCCGCCTGCTTCGTGCTGGCCGTCGCCATCCTGCTGGTGTGGGCGCTGAGCGGGCCGATGTTCGGCTTCAGCGACACCTGGCAACTCGTCGTCAACACCGGCACCACCATCGTGACCTTCCTGATGGTCTTCCTGATCCAGAACACCCAGAACCGCGACACCGAGGCCATGCAGATCAAGCTGGACGAGCTGATCCGGGTGAGCCGCAACGCCAACAACGCGCTGCTCGACCTGGAGGAGATGGAGGAGCACGAGCTCGACACTCTGCGCGCACACTACGAGGACATGGCGCGCAAGGCGCGCGAACTGCGCCAGGCCAAGCGCGATGGCTGAGGCATCGGCGCCGCTCAGGCCGACATGTACGCGCCGCCGTTCACGTGGATCACCTGGCCGGTGACGTAGCGCGCGTCGTCGCTGGCCAGGAACACGTAGGCCGGCGCCACTTCCGAAGGCTGCCCGGGGCGCTTCATCAGCGTATCCGAGCCGAATTCGGCGACCTGCCTGCGGGTGAACGACGCCGGGATCAGCGGCGTCCAGATCGGCCCGGGCGCCACCGCGTTCACGCGGATGCCGCGCTCGGCCAGCGACCGCGCCAGCGAGAACGTCATCGCATGGATCGCGCCCTTGGTGGCGGCGTAGTCCAGCAGGGTGGCGTGGCCGCGCGCGCCGGTCACCGAGCCGGTGCTGACGATGCAGCCGCGCTGGTCGGGCAGGTGCTCCAGCGCGGCGTCGACCAGGTGGAAGAACGAGAACAGGTTGGTCTCGAACGTATGCCGCAGGCGCGCCGGGGTCAGCGCTTCGGGTTCGTCCACCGGGTATTGCTGGGCATGGTTGTTGACCAGTACGTCCAGCGCGCCCAGCTTCTGCACGGTGCGCGCCACCGCGCGCCGGCATCGCGCCGGAGTGGACAGGTCGCCGCGCAGCAGCAGGCAGCAGCGGCCGGTGGCTTCCACCTGCCGCTGCGTCTCGCGCGCGTCGGCATCCTCTTCCAGGTAGGCCACCGCCACGTCCGCGCCCTCGTGGGCGAAATGCACCGCCACCGCACGGCCGATGCCGCTGTCGCCGCCGGTGACCAGCGCCACCTTGCCGTCCAGCCGGCCGCTGCCGCGGTAGCCGGCGCGGATGGTTTCGGGTTCCGGATGCATGCGCGCCTGGCGCCCGGGCTGATGGCGCTGGCGCTGCGGCGGGTTCACGCGCTTCTTCGCGGGCATGGCGCACTCCTCGCGGGGGTACCTGCGACCTTAGGCGGCCGCGCGTGGGCAGGGGATGAAGACAGCCGTTGCGCGCATGGAACGGATCGTGGAAGCGGCGGTGCGGCCGGCGCGGGGCCGGATGCCTACAATGGCGCCCATGCCGACGCGCATCCCCCTGTTGTTCCTGCCCGGCCTGCTGTGCGACGGGCGCCTGTGGCGCGATCCGGCACAGGCGCTGGCAGACGTGGCCGACGTGCACCATGGCGACGTGAGCGCGGACGACAGCATGGCCGGCATGGCCGCGCGCGTGCTGGCCGCGGCGCCGCCGCGGTTCGCGCTGGCGGCGCTGTCGATGGGCGGCTACGTCGCGTTCGAGATCCTGCGCCGGGCGCCGCAGCGCGTGCTGCGGCTGGCGCTGCTGGACGCCAGCGCACGACTCGATCCGCCCAAGCGGCTGGCCGTGCGCAAGGCCGGGCTGGCGATGGCCGAGGCCGGCCGCTTCGCCGGCGTCACCCGCAAGCTGCTGCCGCAACTGGTGCACGCGAGCCGGGTGGACGGCGAAGTCGGCGAGGACGTGATGGCGATGGCGCAGCGCGTCGGCCGCGATGCCTTCCTGCGTCAGCAGCGTGCCATCATCGCCCGCCCCGATTCGTTGCCGTTGCTGCCCGCCATCGCCGTGCCCACGCTGGTCGGCGTGGGCGAAGACGACCGCATGACCCTGCCGGAGGAGTCGCGCCTGTTGCACGAGCGCATTCCCGGTGCGCGGCTGCACGTGTTCGCGCGCTGCGGCCACCTGCCGCCGATGGAGGCGCCGCAGGAAACCGCCGCCGTGCTGCGCGACTGGCTGCTCGCGGCGTGAGGCGCCGGCCGCACGCATGTCCGCATGCCGCCGCGGCACCGCGGCGCCGTTGCGGCCGCCGCCGATCTTTCCACTCGACGACTACACGGGAGCACACATGGAACTGGCGATGATCGGACTGGGGCGCATGGGCGCCAACATGGCCGAACGGCTGGTGCGCGGCGGCCACGCCGTGCGCGGCTACGACCCGGGCGAGACCGCGCGCCGGCAGGCCGAGGCGCGCGGCATCGTCGCGCACGCCTCGCTCGCCAACGCCGTGGCCGCGCTGCCCGCGCCGCGCACGGTGTGGCTGATGGTGCCGGCCGGGCAGGCTGTGGACGACACCCTGGAACAGTTGCGCCCGCTGCTGTCCGCCGGCGACACGGTGATCGACGGCGGCAATTCCCTCTACAAGGACAGCCAGCGGCGCGCGGCGCAACTGGCCGATGCCGGCATCCACTACCTGGACTGCGGCACCAGCGGCGGCGTGTGGGGTCTGGCCGAGGGCTACAGCCTGATGATCGGCGGCGATGCCGACGCGGTGGCGCGCCTGCAGCCGGTGTTCGCCGCCCTGGCACCGACGCCGGACACCGGCTGGGGCCGCGTGGGCCCGAGCGGCGCCGGCCACTTCGCCAAGATGATCCACAACGGCATCGAGTACGGAATGATGCAGGCGTACGCCGAAGGCTTCGCCATCCTCGAGCGCAAGCAGGCGATGGACTTCGACCTGGCTGCGCTGGCGGAGATCTGGCGCCACGGCAGCGTGGTGCGCTCGTGGCTGCTGGACCTCACCGCCGACGCGCTGAAGAAGAACCCGGACATGGCCGGCATCGCGCCCTTCGTGTCCGATTCCGGCGAGGGCCGCTGGACCGTGGTCGAGGCCATCGACCTGGACGTCTCCGCCCCGGTCATCACCCTCTCGCTACTGGAACGCCTGCGCTCGCGCGAGAGCGATTCCTACGCCGACAAGCTGCTGGCCGCGATGCGCAACGAATTCGGCGGCCATGCCATGAAGCAGCGTTGATCCGGGCAGGCGAGGCTTGCGGCGCGATCGCATGGTGGAGCATTTTTTTGAGACGCGGATCAACGCGGATGGGCGTGGATGAAGCGTTTTCTGGCCTTGTACATTCGTATTGGGCCTTGTCTGTTGCTTCGGGGATACGGTCGCGACTTGCGTCGCTCCTACAGAGAGGTAGGCAGGCTGCCATGACCAGACTGTAGGAGCGACGTAAGTCGCGACCGCACAACCAGGCGACCTTGAAACACGGATCAAGGTGCTGACCACGGCCCAAGCCTTCCCCGATCCGCGTCCATCCGCGTTGATCCGTGTCCCCTTGCTTCAAAAAACCGCGTCCGCGGCTTGCATCGCTCCCGTGGCGGGGCATAGCGCGAAGGGATCACCTGGCGTTATCGCAGGGCCTGTTAGCGTGGTGCCTTCCGTCCGCGAGGCACGGCGATGAAGATCCTGATGGTGCTCACTTCCCACGACCGGTTGGGCGATACCGGCCACAGGACCGGTTTCTGGCTGGAGGAACTGGCCGCGCCCTATTACGTGTTCAAGGACGCCGGCGTCGAGGTGGTGCTGGCTTCGCCCAAGGGTGGCCAGCCGCCGCTGGACCCGAAGAGCGATGCCCCCGACGCGCAGACCGCCGCCACCGTGCGCTTCAACGAAGACGCCGAAGCGCTGGCCGCGCTCGCCGGCACGCACCGTCTGAAGGACGTGGCGGACGGGGAATTCGATGCCGTCTTCTATCCCGGTGGGCACGGGCCGTTGTGGGACCTGGTGGAGGATGCGGATTCGATCCGCCTGATCGAGCAGGCGTTCTCCGCCGGCAAGCCGGTGGCCGCGGTCTGCCACGGCCCCGCAGTGCTGCGACACGCGCGCGGCGCGCTGGGCGAGCCGCTGGTGAAGGACAAGCGCGTCACCGGATTCTCCGACGAAGAGGAAGCCGCGGTCGGCCTGAGCGCCGTCGTCCCGTTCTCGCTGGAGGCCATGCTGAAGAAGAACGGCGCGCGCTACGAGCGCGGCGCGCCCTGGCAGTCCTACGTGGTCGCCGACGGCAAGCTGGTCACCGGCCAGAACCCCGCCTCGTCCGAAGCGGCCGCCGAGGACGTGCTGCGCCTGGTGCGCTGAGGCGTTGTTCACACCTGCTTACCCCTGCGGCGATAGGGTGGCGGTTGCATGCGGAGGCCACCGATGACCCAGCAACCCCGCCACCTCTACACCCACCAGGACGACATCGCCCGGCTGGAAGCGCTGATCCTGCAACTGCCCGACGAAGCCTTGGTGGAACTGCGACTGGCCGACGGCGGCCGCATCACCGGCACCGTGGCCGCACGGCCCAGCGTGCAGGTGTTCCGCGACGCCGACGGCCACGAAGGCTTCAACGCCGTCGTCCGCATCGACGACCGCGATCGCCCGCAGCTCGCGCACTACCTGTGGCTGGACCGTATCGCTTCGGTGACGGCGCTGGGGTCCGCCTGATGCCGCACCTGCCCACGACCGACGTCGCCTGCCCCTACTGCGGCGAAACGATCACCCTGCTGGTGGACGATTCGGCCGGCGACCAGCGCTACGTCGAGGACTGCCACGTCTGCTGCAAGCCGATCGAAGTACGGGTGACCGTAGACGAGGATGGCCTGGCCACCGTGGTGACCTGGGGGCAGGACGAAGCCTGAGCTGGTTGAGTATGTGGCCACGCCCGGTTGGCTGAACGTCTTCGACCTCAACCCTCACGCCCCCACGGCACTCTCCTCCAGATCCACCCCCAGGAACCCCCCGGACTGGCGGCGCCACAGCGCGGCGTACAGGCCGTCCTGCGCCAGCAGTTCCTCGTGGCTGCCGCTCTCGACGATGCGGCCCTCGTCCATCACCACCAGCCGGTCCAGCACGGCGATGGTGGAAAGCCGGTGCGCGATGGCGATGACGGTCTTGCCTTCCATCAGCGCGTAGAGCTGCTCCTGGATGGCGGCCTCGATCTCCGAGTCCAGCGCCGAGGTCGCCTCGTCCAGCACCAGGATCGGTGCGTCCTTGAGCAACACGCGGGCGATGGCCACGCGCTGGCGCTGGCCGCCGGAGAGCTTCACGCCGCGCTCGCCCACCTGGGTGTCGTAGCCGCGGTTGCCCTTGGCGTCGGCCAGCGCCTGCACGAATTCGTCGGCGTGCGCGCGCCGCGCCGCCTGCAGCATCTCGTCCTCGGTTGCGTCCGGGCGGCCGTAGCGGATGTTGTCGCGGATCGAGCGGTGCAGCAGCGAGGTGTCCTGGGTGACCATGCCGATGTTCCGGCGCAGCGATTCCTGGGTGACGTGCGAGACGTCCTGCCCGTCGATCAGGATGCGCCCGCCTTCCACGTCGTAGAAGCGCAGCAGCAGGTTCACCAGCGTCGATTTGCCGGCACCGGAGCGGCCGACGATGCCGACCTTCTCGCCCGGGCGGATCGCCAGCGACAGGTCGTCGATCACCTTGGCCTGGCGGCCGTAGTGGAACTTGACGTGCTCGAAGCGGATCCCGCCGCGCTCCACCACCAGTTCCTTGGCGTCCTTCGCGTCGGCGATGGCCAGCGGCTGCGTCAGGGTGCCCATGCCGTCCTCGACCGTACCGATGTTCTCGAACAGCCCCGCCACCTCCCACAGGATCCAGTCCGACATCGAGCGGATGCGCATCACCAGCGCGATGGCCACGGCGATCGCGCCCAGCGAGATCGACGATTGCAGCCATGCCCACACCGCGACGCCGGCCACGCCGGCCAGCAGCAGCGCGTTGAGCGTGTGCAGCGCCACCGTCAACTGCGTCACCAGCCGCATCTGCCGGTGCACGGTGACCATGAACTCGTCCATCGCCCCGCGCGCGTAGTCCTGCTCGCGCAGGGTGTGGGCGAACAGTTTGATGGTCTGGATGTTGGTGTAGCTGTCCACGATGCGCCCGGTCATCTGCGCGCGCGCGTCGGACTGCGCCATCGACACCTGCTGCAGGCGCGGCACGAAGTGGAACAGGATCGCCAGGTAGCCGCCCAGCCACAGCACCAGCGGCAGCGCCAGCCACGCGTCCGCCTGCGCCACCAGCACCACCGTGCCGACGAAGTAGACGACGACGTAGACGAACACGTCCATCAGCTTCATCACCGTCTCGCGGATCGACAGCGCGGTCTGCATCACCTTCTGCGAGATGCGGCCGGCGAACTCGTCCTGGAAGAAGCCCACGCTCTGCCGCAGCAGGTAGCGGTGCGACAGCCAGCGCGCGATCATCGGGTAGTTGCCGAAGATGGTCTGGTGGATGATCAGCGACTGCACCAGCACCAGCAGTGGATAGGCCACCACCACCAGCACGCCCATCCACAGCAGTTTCCGGCCGTGCACCTGCAGGAAGCCGTCGCGGCCGGTGCCGCCCATCCAGTCGACCAGTTGGCCCATGTAGTCGAAGAAGGTGATCTCCAGCGCGGAGATCGCGCCGGTCAGCACCGACATCGCCACCAGCCACGGCAGCAGAGGCCGCGAGTAGTGCAGCAGGAACGGCAGCAGTTTCCGCGGCGGCGTGGCCGGCTCGCCCTGCGGATACGGATTGATGCGGGTCTCGAAGAATCGGAACATCGGTCGGTCCATCGTCGCGCGGCCTGCGCCGCGCCGTGTGCAAGGGCGCCGGCGTCAGCCGGCGGGGTAGGGCCAGGCGGCGCGCGCCTGCCGCAGCGCGTGCCCGAGCCAGGCCAGTTGGTCCAGCATGCGCCGCGCGGCCCGCGCACCGGCTTCGGCGTCGCGCGACAGCCCGCCGCCATCGAAACGTTCCCACGCCCGGGGAAAGTACACCGCATCGCGCACCGGCACCGCGTGCAGCCCGGAGAACACCTGCCGCAACTGCTCCACCGCGCGGATGCCGCCGCTGTGGCCTCCGTAGGCGACGAACGCGACCGGCTTGGCCTGCCAGTGGGCCTGGACCGAATCGATCACGGATTTCAGCGCCGCAGGGTAGCCGTGATTGTACTCCGGCACCACCAGCACGAAGGCATCGGCGCGCCAGACGCGCTGCCGCAGGTTCACCAGATCGGCGCTCGGCGCGCCGCCGTGGCGGTGCGGCAGGTCGAGCACGGCCGGATCGATGGCATCGACGGCGTAGTCGCGCCGCAGGTCGAGCTGCGCGCGCAGCCAGCCGGCCACGGTGTCGCAGAAGCGGCCCTCGCGCGTGCTGCCGTACAGCAGCGCCAGGTTCAGGGGATCGGTCATCGCGGATGGGGTTGCGTGGAAGCGGAGCGGCGGGGTAGAACCTCAAGCAATCTTGAGGTCAACCCGCCATGCCCGGAAAACAGCATTCCCCGGTCGAGACCGAGCTCAGCGTCGGCCAGGTCGCCGCACGCGCGGGCGTGGCCGTGTCCACGCTGCACTTCTACGAGGCCCAGGGCCTGATCCACGGCTGGCGCAACGCCGGCAACCAGCGGCGCTATCCGCGCGAAGTACTGCGGCGCGTGGCCGTGATCAAGGTGGCCCAGCGCACCGGCATCCCACTGGCGGAGATCCGCGCCGCGCTGTCGTCGCTGCCGGAGAACCGCACGCCCACCGCCGCCGACTGGAAGAAGCTGTCCGCACGCTGGCGCGCCTCGCTCGACGCGCGCATCGCCAGCCTCGTCCGCCTGCGCGACCAGCTCGACGGCTGCATCGGCTGCGGCTGCCTGTCGCTGAAGGCGTGCCCGCTGCGCAATCCGCACGACGAACTGGCGGAGGAAGGGCCGGGCGCGCGCTTGCTGGAGCCGGGTCGCGGGGCTCCCGCGGCTTCCCGCTGCGGATAGAATCGGCCGGACCGGCGTGGAGCCGGCGACAAGGAGAGGAAAGCATGGGTGGCATAAGCCTCTGGCACTGGATCATCCTGTTCCTGTTCTTCGTCCTGCCCGTGCTGGTCGTCGGCGGATTGGTCTGGTTCCTGATCCGCCGTTCGCGCACCGCGGCCGCGCCTGCCCGCACCATCGAAACGCGCCTGCAGCACCTGGACCGCTTGCGCGCGGACGGCGCCATCACCGACAGCGAATTCCAGCAGCAGCGTGCGGCGATCCTGCGTGACGTCTGAGCAGAGCGGGGAAGGCCGCAGCGCGCGCGACCTGGCCCTCTTCGATTTCGACGGCACGCTGACCTTGCGCGAGACCTTTCCGGATTTCATGCGCTACGCGGTGGCTCGGTGGCGGCTGGTCGTCGGCGGCGCGCTGCTGGCGCCGGTGGTGTTCGGCTACCGACGCGGCTGGGTGGCGGGCAATCCCACCCGTGCCAGCATCGTGCAGATGGGCTTGCGCGGCGTGGATGCCGCGTGCCTGCGCGCGCAGGGCGAGGCGTTCGCGCGCGACGTGCTGCCGGGCGTGCTGCGGCCGGCGGCGATGGCGCGGCTGGCCTGGCACCGCGAGCGTGGCGACCGCATCGTGGTCGTCTCCGGCGGGCTGGACGTGTACCTGGCGCCGTGGTGCGCCGCGCAGGGCGTCGAACTGCTGTGCTCGGTGCTGGCCGAGCGCAACGGGCGCATCAGCGGCTACGCCGGCCCGCAATGCGTGGGCGAAGAGAAGGTGCGCCGCGTGCGCGCGCTGTGCGACCCGGCGGCCTACGCCGCCGTCCACGCCTACGGCGACACCCATGAAGACCACGCCCTCCTGGCCATCGCCCAGCACCGCACCTATCGTGGTCGCCTCTTGTCCCCCGACGCCCCGCTGCCGCTGTAGCCCTGAGTACCCGCGGGTTTGCGTGCCTGTAGGAGCGACGTGAGTCGCGACCGTGCGAATGAAGCGAAATGGGGCTGGGATTGCAGGTGCGCTCTGCTTTGAAGGCCGGGGTGTCCTCATGGTCATCTGCGCGTCCGTGTAGTCAACCTTTTTCCAAGGTCGCTTGTGGGAATTCCGCATGATTCTTGGAAGAAGGTTGTTCCATTTGCGCAGTCGCGACTCACGTCGCTCCCACAAGAGCAGAGTCCGGTCGTTCATCGCCGGACCGTGTTGTGGGAGCGACGTGAGTCGCGACCATGTGGGTAGGTCAGGCGCGGGCCGCAGGTGGATTATCTCTACCTGATTGCAGTGTTTTTCTAGTCATTGCGCACATGCATGCGCATGGTCAGAGCGTGTTCCAAGATGGCCTGGATGCTTTCGCATGATTCGCGGTAGATGGTGGTTCCATTCCCATGGTCGCGGCTGAAGCCGCTCCTACAGGAGCAAGACAGGTCGGTCGTCGCCAGGGACGGCTGTAGGAGCGACGTAAGTCGCGACCGCACGTCCGGAAATTTTCTCTAGGTATACAGCCAAGAGCGAATATGTATAGGCATGCGAATCCCGCTGTTATGCGGTTGCCGGTGCTTGCAAGTGCTTATTCCTGTTCCTGTCGGCAGCATGCCTTGCGATCGCGACTTACGTTGCTCCTACAAGAGCAGCGGAAGAACAGACTGGCGGCAAGGACAGCAGCCAGTGTTCAATCGAACCCGACCTCCACCTCGCGCCGTTCGCGGTCGCTCTGCAGGCCGAGTTCGATCAGCCGCATCACGTCGAGGGCCTGTTGCGGGGTGACCGGTGGCGGCGTGCCGTGCAGGATCGCGTCGCGGATCGCGGCGTAGTAGTGCCGGTAGTCGCCGGGCACGGCGTCCAGGGGATGCGAGACCGCGCGGCCGTCTTGCACCGTGAGGTGGCCCGGGTCGGCATCCACGCCCCAGCCGGGCGCGCCGGGCGTCATGCCGGCGCGCAACTGGTCTTCCTGGATGTCCAGGCCGTGCTTGACGTAGCTGCCGGCGGTGCCGTGCACGCTGAAGCGCGGCGCGGGCGCCGCGGCCAGGGTGCTGGCGTGCAGCACCGCGCGGTGCCGCGGATAGCGCAGGGTGGCTTCGAAGTAGTCCGGCGCGAGCGCGCCGTCGCGCAGGCGGGCGATGTCCACCGTGATCGCTTCGGGCAGGCCGAACGCTTGCACGGCCTGGTCCAGCAGGTGCGGGCCGAGGTCGTACCACAGGCCGCTGCCGGGTTCGTCGCGCTCGCGCCAGCGGTCCTGCACGGCCGGGCGGAAACGGTCGAAGTGCGAACGGAATTCCACCACGCGTCCCAGCGTGCCGGCATCGAGCAATGCGCGCAGGGTCAGGAAATCGCCGTCCCAGCGCCGGTTCTGGAACACGCTGACGATCCGCCGCGCCCGCTCCGCCGCGGCGACCACGTCGCGCGCTTCGGCCAGCGTCAGCGCGAACGGCTTGTCCACCACCACGTGCCGTCCCCGCGCCAGCGCCGCCTGCGCCAGCGGTGCGTGCAGGGCGTTGGGCGCCGCGATCACCACCAGGTCGATCGCGTCGCCGAAGGCGTCGTCCGGCGCTTCCACCACGCGCGCCTGCGGCCAGTCCGCATGCACCTTGCCGGCGTCGCGCGACACCACCGTGTGCAAGCGCAGTCCCGGCGTGGCGGCGATCAGCGGCGCATGGAAGACCTTGCCGGCGAATCCGTAGCCGACCAGCACGACATCGAGGGGATCGGCCATGGGCGTACGAGGCGTGGACGGAGGCATGGCCCGCATCATAAACGCGGACCACGCCCATGCCGGCATGAACGCAGCGCAACCGTTGCCTGAACGTAGGTGCGCTTTTCACGCGCGCTGTACGCGGCGGCGCCAAGACTGTCGCCGTGATACGAGAAAAGGAGAAGACCATGAAGCATTCCCGTTCCCGCACGCTCGTCGCGACCGCGCTGTCGGCCGCGCTGCTGTTCTCCACCGCGGCCGCCGTGGCGGCGAATCCGCCAAACGAGCCGGAGGAGAACACGCGGAACGATTCCTCGCAGCCGGTGACCGATACCTGGATCACCGCCAAGGTCAAGGCCGACCTGCTGGCGACCGAGAATGTCTCCGGCCTGGACATCAAGGTCGAGACCGTGGACGGCAAGGTCAGTCTGACCGGCGCCGTCGCCAACCAGTCGCAGAAGGACAAGGCGATCGAAGTGGCGAAGAACATCAAGGGCGTCAAGGACGTGGATGGCAGCGGGCTGACGCTCGCCTCGAAGTAACCGCCGTTGTGGCACGGAGCGGGTGCGTCCCAGCGTAGGACGCGCCCGCTCCTCTTGCATCCGGGCCTGGTTGGATACCACTCCACCGCCCGATCCGCCTTCCCTGCAATGGAGCCTGCGATGCGCAAGGCAATGTTTTCGGGTTTCACGCTGCTCGGCCTGTGCATGCTGGCGGCTTCCGCCGCGCGCGCTGCCGAGCCGGTCGCGTCCGTGCCGGAACTGGACGTATCGCGCTATGCCGGCCAGTGGTACGAGATCGCGCACCTGCCGATGTATTTCCAGAGGCAGTGCGTCGGCGACATCACCGCGCGCTATTCGCTGGAGCCCGGCGGACGCATCGGCGTGCTCAATGCGTGCAGGACGAAGGACGGCGGCACCGACCAGGCCCGCGGCATCGCGCGGCCGGTGCCGGGGCATCCCGGCCGCCTGGAGGTGCGCTTCGCGCCCGAATGGCTGTCGTGGCTGCCCTGGGTATGGGCGGACTACTGGGTGATCGCGCTGGATCCCGACTACCAGTGGGCGATGGTGGGCGAACCGGACCGCGACTACCTGTGGATCCTCGCGCGCGAGCCGACGATGGACCGCGCGCTGTTCGCTCGGCTCAAGGCGCAGGCCGAGGCGATGGGCTACGACCTGGCGCCGCTGGAGATGGCCGCGCCGTTGCGCTGAGCCGCGTCAGAGCCGGCGGGTGTAGCGCACCTGCAGGAAGTTCTCGCCCGGATTGGGCTTTTCGATGCGGCCGTTGGAGAAGTGTTGGAAGCGCAGCGTCCATTCGTGCCGCAGGCGGCGGCCGAAGTGCTTGCCGACGGCGAGATGGTCGCCGAAGTTGAAGGGGGTGCTGAATATCTTGCGGCTGGCGCCGTAGGTGGGGAACACTGCGTTCACGCCGATGTCGCCCTCGACGAATCAGCCTTCGCCCCAGCCGCGCGGATGCAGGCGCAGCACCGGCGCGATACCGAGCTGGGTGCTCGCGTGACTGTCGCTGCGCCAATGCGCGGCTTCGACCTGCCATTGCCCGCCGACGCGGCCGAATCCATACGCTCTTTCCCAGCCCCAGTCGCGGCTGGCGCCGACGGTGAGCGCGCGCGTGCTCGGCCGCGCCGCCCTGCACGTAGACCGCGGCCATGGACAGCAGCAGTCCCAGTGCCACCGGCGCGATGCTATCGGGCAACGGGAAGTGGGAGACGGTAGGGAAGGCCGTGCGGTTCGGGACGACGCGGGCACGGAAGCACTCGGTGGCAGGGGGAGGAGTGGTGGGGGTGCGATGGTAGTGAAAGACCACAAAGCCATGAAGCCATGAGAGGCCTTGCACTGTCCCGCGCTGCGGCGCAATGAACGCCTGCCTTCGCCGCCCTCACCGCCGCCATCGCACGCAGGTGCAATCGCCCAGGAAAAAGGCGGCCATGGGCCGCCTTTTTCCTTGCCCGCGATGCCGCCGCGGCTATTCGACCTTCACCTCGACCCGGCGCGCTTCCTCGGCGTTGCCGTCGCCTTCGGTCTGCACCGGCTTGTCCAGCGTGATGCGTTCGGCCGCCACGCCGTTGACGACCAGCCATTGCTGGATCGCCTCGGCGCGCTGCTTGGCCAGCGCCTGGTTGGTGGCCAGGTCGCCGCTGGCGTCGTGGTAGCCGGACACGCGCGCCTGCGTGGCGGGGTCGGCGTGCAGTGTGCCCAGCGCACCGGCCAGGCGGGCGCTGGCGTCGGCTGGCACCACCGCGGAGCCGGTGTCGAAATACACCCTGGCCAGCCGCGCGTCGGTCGCCGCATCGCCCGCGGCCGCTGCCGCGTGCACGCCGCCGCTGTCCTGGCCGCCGCTGCCCAGCCAGCCGTTGACCGGCAGCACCGGCACCAGCAGCAGGGCGACGATGTTGATGATCTTGATCAGCGGGTTGATCGCCGGGCCGGCGGTGTCCTTGTACGGATCGCCGACGGTGTCGCCAGTGACCGCGGCCTTGTGCGCCTCGCTGCCCTTGCCGCCGTGGTGGCCGTCCTCGATGTACTTCTTGGCGTTGTCCCAGGCGCCGCCGCCGGTGGTCATCGAGATGGCGACGAAAAGGCCGGTCACGATGGTGCCGATCAGCAGGCCGCCCAGCGCCTGCGGTCCCAGCAGCAGGCCGACGATGATCGGCACGATCACCGGCAGCAGCGAGGGCACGATCATCTCCTTGATCGCCGACTTGGTCAGCATGTCCACCGCCTTGTCGTACTGCGGCTTGGCCGTGCCTTCCATGATCCCGGCGATCTCGCGGAACTGCCGGCGCACTTCCTCCACCACGCTGCCCGCCGCGCGGCCGACGGCCTCCATCGCCATCGCGCCGAACAGGTAGGGGATCAGGCCGCCGATCAGCAGGCCGACGATCACCAGGTGGTTGGACAGGTCGAAGGTAAACACAGCGCCCGGGTGCGCCGTCTGCAGGTTGTGCGTGTAGTCGGCGAACAGCACCAGCGCGGCCAGCGCGGCCGAGCCGATGGCGTAGCCCTTGGTCACCGCCTTGGTCGTGTTGCCCACCGCGTCCAGTGGATCGGTGATGTTGCGGATCTCCGGCGGCAGTTCCGCCATCTCGGCGATGCCGCCGGCGTTGTCGGTGATCGGGCCGTAGGCGTCCAGCGCCACGATCATGCCGGCCATCGACAGCATGGCGGTGGCGGCGATGGCGATGCCGTACAGCCCGCCCAGCGCGTACGCGCCGAGGATGGCGGCGCACACCGCCACCACCGGCCACGCAGTGGAACGCATCGACACGCCCAGGCCGGCGATGATGTTGGTGCCGTGGCCGGTCGTGGACGCGGCGGCCACGTGCTGCACGGGCTTGTACTGCGTGCCGGTGTAGTACTCGGTGATCCACACGATCGCACCGGTCAGCACCAGGCCCACCAGCGCGCAGAAGTACAGGTTCATCGCCCCGTAGGACGAGTCGGCCATCAGTTGCGTGGTGATCGGATAGAACGCGACGGCCGCCAGCACGCCGGAGACGATCACGCCCTTGTACAGCGCGCCCATGATCGAGCCGCCGGCCTTCACCTTGACGAAGAACGCGCCGATGATCGAGGCGATGATCGACACGCCGCCCAGCACCAGCGGATACAGCACGGCGTTCCCGCCCGCCTGCGCCGCCATCAGGCTGCCCAGCAGCATGGTGGCGATGATGGTGACCGCATAGGTCTCGAACAGGTCCGCCGCCATGCCGGCGCAGTCGCCCACGTTGTCGCCCACGTTGTCGGCGATCACCGCCGGGTTGCGCGGGTCGTCCTCGG
>ERZ761602.1228-NODE-1228-length-48145-cov-11.567062_pt1 | contig 48145 bp, 38 predicted proteins | sample MGYA00512165_ERZ761602 | MGnify/ENA primary metagenome ERZ761602 (study PRJEB28899, sample SAMN02445085) | bioreactor sludge metagenome | biome: EBPR sludge; isolation source: Thorneside wastewater treatment plant | place: Australia: Brisbane, Thorneside...
GTGTGAGTGGGTGGGAGGGCTGGGGAATCGGATGGGGGACCGTGCGCCTCGCCGGCCCTCGGCCCGGGCCGCCTGCCCATCCAGCACCCTCCCGCCTTCGGCACCCCCTGCTGGACTCGAACCAGCGACCCTCGGCTTAGAAGTTCGGCAGGTGTCCCCTTGGCTTACTCTGATGGGCTTGGCGGGCACGTTTTCGGGCTTGGCGGGCTTGATGAGCTTGGGGGGTGGCGCGGGTCTAAGTGGCACGAACGTGGCACGGCGCCTGCGAAGATGCGTCGGTTCTGGGGGTCGTGGACATCCGGGCGCCTGCGAGGCGGCGTCGGGCCGGAGTGGAGGTCAGCGCGGCCGTGTTCAGCCAGGACCGTTGTCGACGATCTCCACCGCGCCTCCAATTGAACCGATGGAGGCGGCCAGCTCGCTGGCAGCAGAGGTCGGGAGACTGGGGTTGCCTTCGATGACGAGGGATCCGCCAAGCGTGGTCAGCCCGTGAAGCGAGGAGACATCGTTGAGGTCCTCGTTGAAGCGGATCTGGAGGTCGCCTTCGATGGTCGTGAGGGATTCGAAGTCCCACAGCACCTCCAGGCTGCGATTCTGGCCGAAGTGGAGCCCGCCGTAGATGGTCTCCAAACTGGGAAACTCCAGGTCCACCGAGGTGATGTCCGTGCCGTGGGCATACACGTAGAACTCCCCCCGAGCCGGTGCAGACACCGACACAAGCAGGGGAAATGACACCACGCTGTCCATGGTCAATGCCTCCGCGTCCAAGCGTGCTCCCAGGCCAATTGTCTCCAGGGATGGGAACGCCAGGCTACCTTGGACAGCCGTCGAGAAGTTGCCTGTTACAACCGTCAGGACGGGAAAAGAGATTGCCGTCTCGCCTGTGAGCCGGAGGGTGAAGTCACCATGCACCTCTTCGATGCAAGACGCGCCGATGGCGTCGCTCGCGTCCATATCCATGTAGAGGCTGCCGTAGATCCCGACATATCGCTCACAGAAGTAGGCCGCGGCTTCACCCGTGTAGAGGGAGAGGTCACCCAGGTAGTACTCCCCCTCTTCGGGCTCTCCGGTCGTCCCATCCCCATCCGTTCCATGGCAGTCAAGCACATCCACTTGACCATCGCCGTTGAGATCCTCCTCCGCGTCCCCGACACCATTGCCGTTCAAGTCCCAGCAGTCCTGACCAGCCGCGCCGGGCTCTCCGTCTGCACCGGGCGACCCAGGTTCACCCGGCTCGCCATCCTCCCCCTTGAGGGTGCCCTTGTCTGAGGCGCACCCAATGAGGAAGATGAGTGGGAGCATGAACATGGAGACTCCTGTGGGTCTTTGCCGCCGGGGCTGGGAACGTGCTGATGGCGAAGGCGCGGCCACCATACCATGGCGGCCGTCGGCGACCGGCACCTTGAACGCCGCGCGCCCACCATCGCGAACGCCTCGTGCTACTCCGGGGAGAACGGGAACAGGCAGCGTTGGCCGGCCTCCCGCACGAAGCTCAAGATGTCGCCGCAGCCCCCCGGACTGGCTGCGTAGCTGACCACCGCCTGCGAGTAGCGGCGGTAGTTCCCCCTGCTCACCAGGTTGTCGGGGATCAGGCAGAGCTGGAGGGCGTAGCCGGTGGTGTGCTTGTCGAAGGGGACCAGCGTGCTGCGATTGCAGGAGTGGATGAGGCCGCTGCCGATCACCACCCCGATGCCGTCGAGGAAGATCAACGCTCCCAGGAGAGCGTCGGGTGCATTGTTGTGTTGGGCGAAGATGGCGTTGATCATGCTCAGATCGGCCGGACAGCGATCGCGGTGCAAGGCCGACGCGTGCAGGGCTGGCCACAGCTCGTTGAACAGCCAGCGGATGTCTTGTGCAGTTGGCATAGATCAGTCCTGGGACCAGTTGGCCTTGTAGCTCAAGGGGGGTGCTCGAAGTGCTCTGAATCGATCACGGCTTCAACACGAAGAACCACTCCGCCGGCCGAAGCCCCTGGGCCATCAGCGCCCCGAGCTCCTCCCGCCGCTCCGCGAAGCGGTCGATCACCGGCGTGACGTCCCGCACCTGTCCCGTGGAGGACACCAGCCACAGGCGCCAGGGCAGCTCCAGGTCGTCCTTCCCGGTCGGCCGTCGGTAGTCCAGCGCCCGGCGCCGCTCGTTCTCGGACAGGAAGAACGGGGCCGGCTCGTCCAGCGAGGCCACGCGCTTCACCTCGACGAGCAGCAGGCGGTTCCGTCCCTCGGGGACCAGCAGATCGAAGCCCGCGTTGCCGTTGTACTGGGCCACGTGAAGGAGGGCGGCCATGCCGCCTCGGTCCGTGGCGTTCGCCAGGCGGCGGCTCCAGTGATTGTCCAGGGCTCGACCCACCCGCGCGACGGCATTCCCAAACCCTTCGGGATCCGCTCCTCTCCAGGCCATGGCCTCCTCCACCGCCAGCCTAAGGACGGCGTCCTCGGCGCGGCGGCCGCCGGTCGCGTTGCGGCGGCTCTGCTTGACCCAGGCCTCGTCGGAGAGCGGCTCCCTTGCGCCGAGGCTCACGCTGACCGGGTCGAAGACCTTCAGCTCGATAGGGACCGCCTCGGCGTCGGGCAGGCGCGCGAGAGGAATGTGCCCGTGGGCGTAAGCCAGGGCGGCGTCACCAGGCCTCGGCTCGGGGTCGGGAGCCAGCCCCAGGTTGCTGCACACCCAGCGCCAGGGGGCGAAGCCCAGGCAGTTCATCGCCACGCGGAGCTCGTCTGAGGTGTGCTTCGCTTGCTGGAGCAGCTCCTGGAGGCGCTTCTCCGTCCACTGCGAGACCGGTGTGGCCTCCGCGGCGACCGCGACGTAGGGCCTCGGGTCGAAATGGGACCATCGGTCCTGGTTCGGGCGGAGGAGCTGGACCGTGGGAGCCAGGGCGAGGAGGCGTGGTTGACCTGCGAGCGCGGCCTGCAGGAGGCGCGCGACCGCGTCGGCAGGCAAGTCCTTTGGCTCCCGCAGCGTGTCCGGCCGGACGACGAGCCCGGGCTCGATGGACACGACGAGCTCGCCCAGCTCGCACAGGACTCGGGAGATGCGTGCGACCCACTCCGCGCGTTCCTCGGGCGAGAGCCGCGCCGCACCGAGGCGGTCCGACCAGGTCCCGACCTCTTCATCCGACAGGTTGTGGTCACGCCGGAACCTGGCGACCGAGGAGCCCGCCTGACCGCCTGCCTGGCTCCAGGCATAGAGCCCGTCGCGGAAGACCGCTCCGAAGGCCCGGTTCTCGCAGAGCAGCTCGGACAGGGCGTACGCGCACTCGACCAGCGGCACCCGCTCGCCGTCGAAGGCCAGCAGCTGGCCTCCATCCGGACGCGGGAGCAGGACAACGTCTCCCCCATGGCCGCGACCTCGCTCGCCAGTGCGCCCGTCGAAGGTCCAAATGACCCAGAGATCCTCGTGGTGCACCACGTCGAGCTGAGCCTGCCTGCGAATGACCTCGTCCTCGGCGAGGTCCATCCGGCTCGCCGCCGCCGCCGCCAGCAGATCCGGGAGGGCCTGCCAGATCTGAAGCCGCAGCTCGCGGGCCAGCTCCGGATCTCCCACCCCGTGCGTCTCCACCTGGGGAGCGCCCGGCGCGAAGGTGCGCAGCCCCAGCGCCCCGGCAGCCTTCTGGGGGAGGCCCCGGGCAACCAGGACCCGCACGTCCGTGAACGCGCCGAGGGCGTGGGTGGCGTCTCCCCCGTCGTGCCAGATCCCGTCGGCGGCGGTTCCCCAACGGAGTCCAACGAGGGCGCCGCGGTCGTCGATCTCACTGTAGAGCAGCGGGATCGACTCGGGCAGCGGGTCCAGCTCGAGCACGCCCTGGACCAGGCGGCGGTAGAGATCGCTGAGGGACCGCGGCCTGGAGAGCAGTCCAGGGCGCTCGACCAGGGTCTGCAGGGCGAGCAGGATGCGTCCTCGGTCCCGTGTCCGACCTGGGTTCTCAATCCCCAGATCGGTCAGCCAAGCGGGCTCGGGCGCGTTCGGGTGCAGCTCGATGCGGGCCAGGAGGTCGGTGCGGACGCCGCCCGCGGTGCGTTGGCGCCAGAGCTGGTCTGGTGCCCATCGGGTCTCTGCCTCCTCGAAGCCAAGCAGCAGGGCCCCACCCAGGATCTCGGCGGGCAGCGCGGCATGGACCCATCGACTCCGCCGAAGTCGAGTCAGGGCCGGGCAATCGGACCAGGCGAGGACGAGGGGGTGGAGGTCGCGATCCCATGCCCTCAGGAGGTCTTGGGCAAGTCCAGGCTCCGGGGTCTCCGGCCAGCCGGGGACATCGCCGTCGTCGCCCAGTGGGAAGAGGCCGATCCCCAGCAAGCGACAGGCCGCGTCGACCGTGACACCCTCCGGCAGCAGCGCCGCCAGGCGGGCTTCGTCCAGCGCGGGCCATGGGCCGCCCGGCGTCCTTCCGCAGGTACGTGCCACGTCCCAGCCGGATGAGACCGGGACCCCGAGCCGAGACAGGCTGTTGGCCGCGCGCTCCAGCACTGTCCCAGGCTCCAACCGCCGCCCCCACCACGGACCACCGGGCTTCTGGATGGCCCGCTCCAGCACGCTCTCGTTTCCGGCTCCGGGGGTGCTCTCGGCCGCCAGCGCCAGGGCTGCTTGCAGTAGCGGAGCGTGCCCATCCTCCCTGGACGCCGCAACCAGGCCAGCCAGGAGCTGGGGACGGCTGAATTCCAGCAGCCCGTACCAGCTCAGATCGTCGTGCCGCGGGGGCTCGAAGGTGGTGATGAAGACGCCCTGGTCGATGAGGGCTCGGGGCAGGTGACCGGTGGTCTCGCCCCCGCGCTTGCGCAGGTAGATTCTGTCGCTGTCGCCGCGCTGTCGGCCAACTCGCCCGACGACCAGCGGGCGGGCCAGCGTCACCCTGCACTGGTCGTCGGTGTCCTCGACGATGGGCAGCACCGAGGCGCCGCTGGCCTCGACCTGCTCCAGCAGCCACCGTCGGTTGGTGTAGAGATTGCCCCCCCGCAGATGCCAGCGCAGCCGGGCCCACTCCTCGATGGCCTCGAAGAACTCGCGGTAGCGCCCCACCGACCCGCCATCGGATCCGGAGAATGAGCGGCGTACCAGCGCCCGGAAGCGTTCCCCCTGGAAGAGTCGACTCCCGACTGCCCGTCGCAGGTGGTCGCAGGGGCAGCGTCGCGGGCTCGCGTAGGTCCAGAAGTCGGCCCGATGGCAGACCTCGTCGCGGGTCCACAGATCGTCCACGATGAGGTCAGCCGCGTTCTGGACCAGAAAGCAGTTCCAGCCCGGCGGATCCGAAGGGAGCTCGCTGCCCGAGACCGGGCGCAAGGCGAGCCCCTTGCGGCTGGACTCGAGGCAGAAGTCGGCCTGCACGTCCACACCGAAGCCCGCCCCTTGCTCGGTGGGCAGGTAGCACCAGAAGAGGCCGCTGCGCCCCTCGTGCAGCATGACGCGCACCTGCGCCGTGGCGAGCTTGAGCCCTGTGTTGCGGCGCACCGCGTCGGAGACCGCGACCTCCCGCGCCTCGCTGACCGCGAAAGCGTCCGCGAGATCGTGCACCTGGGGGCCATCGCCCGCGTCGAGGTGGACGCGCAGCGCCTCGGGGAAGGGCGCGCGCTCCCGCAGGAAACGAAGGGGCAGGGCCTGGAGGTGGCGGATGGTCTCCACGATGCCTTCGACCTTGTCCGGGCGGATCTGCTTGAGGCGCACCAGGGTGACGCAGTCCGCGGGCACGTCGTCGGGCGGCTCGGTAAGGTGCTGCGGCGCATAGAAGCTCGCCACATCCGGCTCGGCCCAGTCGATGCCGGGACCGGGATTCACCTCCGCCGGGTGCACCATCCGCACCCCCCACCACTTCTCCTCGTCGTCTCGGCTCCACACCTCCACCTCGCGGCCGGCGGCGAAGACCGAGCGGAAGCCCACGCCCTTGTTGCCCACGCTCTCGCTGGCCTCCTTCGTGCTGGAGTGCAGGCTCAGCAGCGCGTGCAGATCGCTGCGCGGCGGAGCGTCGTGGGCGGTGACCGGGGCGAAGTCGTTGGTGACCTCGAGCACCGCCTCGTCGGGCCGCCAGCGCACGTGGATGGCCCCGCGCGCGCGGTCCAGGGCGTTCTGCAGGAGCTCGTAGACCACGCGGCCCGAGTACTCGCGGACCAGGGAGAGCTCGGCCCCCAGGTCGCGCGCTCGAGCGGACTCCGGGAGGGTCCGGTGCTCGTCGAGATGCGCGGACAGCAGGCGCTCCACGTCCTCGCTGCGTGGCGGGCTTGGATTCAACGGCATCGCTTCTCCTTTGCTGGTGCGCCCCTGATCGACGCTGGTCGAGGTCGGAGTTGGCTCGCCAGGACCGGTTGAGTGGCGCCGCGACGGGGCTTTGGCGCAAGGTGGCGGTTAGGGTGGGGACCACGCCCCCGTAGCTCAGGTGGATAGAGCAACAGCCTTCTAAGCTGTGGGTCCCAGGTTCGAGTCCTGGTGGGGGTGCCACGTTGGGCCTGATTGACCAGGGGGACTGTCGTTTTCGCTGAAGCCGGATGCACTGCTCGATGATCTGGACGGGTTCACACCGAGCGCAAGGAGGCCAGAAGCCGGGTCGTGAACGAGGTTCGGAAGCGAACGGTGGTGAACCCGGACCCGGCTCCGTTGGCGGACGGGCGACCCGTCGGCTACGATACCCCCAGGCCCGGTGCTCCAACCGGAGTCGCTGGCGCCAGCGCGGCCTCCCCAGGGGACGACAAGGCGATGCATCTTCAAGTGGTAGAGGTCGTCGAGGCGTTCAGCGTGCACGGCTACACCGTCCAGCCTGGTGCGCGCGTCATGGCCTGGGCTCGGACCGACGGGATCTGGGTGGTGTACTTCAACGGCAACGACGTTCCGGTCGCCGACGGAGTCGTGTGCGCGCTCGGCACGGCCCCCGCGAAGAAGGAGGCCCCGCAGGTCTATTCTGCGGCGCGGCTGGAGCAGTACCAGGTGGCCCCCGCCAAGCCCGCGTAGGGGCTCCGGGCGTCAGCCACCGACGCGGACGACATCCACGTCCAGCCCTTGCCGCTCGACCTGGAACTCGCCCGCACCCCGCAGCTCCCCGGCCGACACCTGCACGTCGAACGGGAACAGCGCCGGGTGCCGGACGATGTCGGCCAACGGAGCGGCCTCGTTGCGGCCCCCGACCAGCACCGCCTCCACCAGCAGCCGGGCCGACGCGCCGCGGACGGCGCGCCTTCCTGGAGCGAGCCGGTAGACGCCCCGCACCTCGGTCTCCTGGAGCACGCCCCACGCGATCAGGCTTCGGCAGACACGCTGGACCGCACGATGCAGCGTCGAGCGGTCGCCCCACGTCTCCGCCACGCGGCGCGTGACCTGGGCTTGCGAGACGTCGCCCTGCATCCGCACCAGTCGCCCCACCGCGGCGACCACGTCGACGAAGAAGGGGTGCGTCGCGGCGCACATCGCCCAGTGGATCGCGAGCCGCTCGCCGGGTGACGCGGCATCATCCAGCGCACCCAAGGCTCGCTTCCTAAGCTCGGATGACGCGGGGCTGAGCCAGATGCGGCTCAGAACCGTGATGGTCTTACCGCGCCCCGAGTGAGGTCCGTTCCCGGCCACGACCCCGTCGAGCACCGCGAAGAGCTGCTCCCGAGCCGTGGCTAGGTCGTCCCCGCGGGCAGCCGCAGCCGCAGCCGCGTCCAGCCACGCAAGCTCCAGCTTGCGGTCGAAGCCGAGCGTCTCCTTGCGGCTCATGCGGGTCTCCTCACGCGAACGAACGGCACGATCACCTCCTCAACCGAGATCCCGCCGTGCCCGACGATCGCGGACCCCCGGTTGACGAACGCGGTCCGGCCAGGTGCCAAGAGCGGGTGGTACTCGTCCGGCAAGCCTGCCCCCGCCCAGGAGATCGAGCCCGGGTAGTCCGCAGCGAGCTGGCCCCGCTGGATGGCGGTCTGAAAGACGTGGACGCGCTCGCCGCGCTCGTCGGCGGTCAGCCCCACGTTCGGCTTCCCGATGCCGACGGCCTCGATGTTGCCGTGGTCGGACGTCAGCCACACGTCGAAGCCGTTGTCGAAGAGGATGCCGAGCAGCTCGTGGAACTCACCGGTGGACGCCCAGTGGCGAACCATCGCGTGCATCCCCGCGCTGCCCTGTTCCATGCCGTGCATCGTGCGGTCCACCGTGTTCACGATGACGCCGAGCGCGCGGCACTTGTGGTGCTCCGCTCGTGAGCGAACCTCGTCGAGGAAGCTGGGCCAGCCCACCTTGCCGTGTCCGACGTAGCCGACCGCCGGTCCGAGCAGGCCCGCTTCCGCCCACAACGCCTCCCACTGGGACTTCTCCTTGTGCGTCTGGCCCAGGGAGGACGCGAACATGAAGGGCACCTTGCCGGCGAAGATCGCTTGACGCGACACGCCCGTGAGCGTCGGCACCCACGCGAACACGGCTCCCTCGTCCAGGTGGAACGCGCCGCTCCGCGCCACATCCAGGCTCTCGCGCAGCACTGTCCATTGGTCGATCGCCAGCCCGTCGATCACCACCAGCGCGCACTTCTCGATCTCCTTCCGCTTGACCGCCACGCTCAGGAAGTGCGGGATGTGGTGCACCATCGTCGGGTTCGGCCAGTAGGGCTGGTTCGCGAGCCCGGAGAAGTGCGCCTGCATCCATGCTGCGAACCGTTGCTCGACCTGGTCGTGCAGGGCGGCGTCGGCCCTGCCGCCCCGCGCGGTTCCGAGCCGCCAACCGAGCGCGAGCCACTCGGCGAACCGGGGCGCGAAGGCCAGCCACGCGGAGCGGTCCGCGTCGACGGGAGGCAGCCCCCGCTGCACGAGGTCGGTGAGGCGCTCACGCCGGGCGATCGCGAGCGCTTCAGGGTCGGCCTGCTCGACCCCGAGGGTCCACCAGCCAGCGGGCAGGTCTTCGGGCGCGGCCACGGGGGCGAGCAAGCCCTCCACGAAGAGGTTGTCGATGTAGACCCGCACGTCGTCGTGCTCGAAGGGCAGATCCAGCGGACCGGGCACCTTCATGCCGTACCCGGACTCCGGCGCGGCGACGTGGTCGGGCGCCTTCGCCGACGAACCGAGCCGGGCGAGGAAGCGCGGCCAGCGCTCCTGGAGGAACGCCAAGAAGGCGTCGCGGTCGGGGACGATCTGGTCCAGGGGCCATTCGCCCCACGCCCCGGTGGCCCGAAGCCGCGCGATCAGGAACTCGTCGATGGCGGGCGGCGCGACGATGCCCTTGTAGTGCCGCTCCAAGAGCACCCGCAGCAGATGCGTGGGCGACTTGATCAGCTCGGGGATCACCTCGAAGACGTGCCGGAGGATGAAGTCGCGCGTCTGCTGATCGCCGAGCTGGGCGGGCTGGTGCGTGTGCACGGCCCGCCACAGAGGCTCGAACCAGCGCCGGTCGAGGCTCCGAACCACCGAAGGGACGAACTGGGGGAACAGCTCGGCGATGTTGAACCGAAGCACGCGGTTCTCGCGGCGTGCTTCTTCGAGCAGGTCGAACGGGAGGTCCTCGACGTCCTGCTGCGGCGTGCGGAGCACGACCACGAGGTTGGTCGGCTCGCCCCGGTCCCAGACCTCGCGGAAGCGACGCTCGTACTGGAAGCGGAACGCCACCGGGTCGTCGAACGGGACGAGCTCGAATCCAGCCGCCCGCAGCTCGTCGAGGACGCCCTGCTCGACCAGGAGCTCGTCCGGGTCGGACACCACCGTGAGTCGCGTGACCGAAGCCAGTTCCGGCGTGAACTCCTGAAGGATGCGTGCGCGCCAGCTCATGAGAGGGTGCCCTCCCGCTCGATGCGGAGGACCACGAGCGCCGTGAGGTCCGGGAGCGCACGCTCGCGAGCCGTCAACCGCTGTTCCCAGGCCGCGCGGTCCTCGTCGAGCTGCCGCAGCCGGAACGACCGAACCGCCGAGAGGCCGAGGCGGTCGATCATCCGTCGCCGGGCGGCGAACGCCAGCTCGCCCTTGGTCCGCTCGCGATCGAGGCGCCCACGATGGGCCGCCACCATCGTCTCGAACAGCCGCTGGCCCTGCGTCTCGGCGTGGTCCCGCACATGCCGGAACAGCTCGGCGGCCGCCTCCCCGGTCGTCCGATGCACATCGAGTCGCGCCCCGTCGATGTCGGCCGCGATGAGCCGGTCCCACGCCGCCCGCGCGGTCGGCAGCAGCACGCGTCCGTCGTCGTTGATGAACAGCGGCATGTAGCGGTGCTCGGCGACTTCGTCGGTCTGGAGAGACACGCGCCACAGCGACCAGGTGCCCGACACCTTGTCCGAGATGCCGTCGAGCTCGATGGACGCGACGGGCTGCCCCGGTGCCACGTGCGGGAGTCGTGAGAGGAGCTGGCGCACCCGCGGTTCTTCGACCGTGACCAGCTCCGAAGCCTCGGCCTCAGCGCGGTCGCGCTCGAAGGTCACGGGGTCGAGCACCTGCCCGTCAGGCCAGCGCAGGCGCCAGCCGGTGGCGTGACGGTCGACCTCCGCGCCTTCGTCCCGGTGGGCGTGCAGCCAGCCGACCACGAGCCGCTCCGTCCAGAACGGGAGCTGGTGGTCCTCGATCTTCTTGGCCGCAGCGGGGTCGGGTCGTGCGCTCTCGCCGAGGAGCACAGCACCTTGACGCGCCTCCTTCGCCTTCGCCCGCAGGGACTCCGCGAAGGTCGCGGCGCGCGCGGCCGCCTCCTCCGGGCTCAACACCGCGTCGACGTAGAGCTTGTCGAAGTCCACGTCGATCGCGTCGGAGTCCAGCACGTCGGACAGCTTGTCGACGCCGAACTCCTCGAGGATCCGCGCCAGCTTCTCCTCCAGCACTTCGCGCACGCGCAGCTCGACGCTGTCCTCCAGCGCGAAGTTGAAGGCGCGCACCGGCCGCTTCTGCCCGATCCGGTCGACGCGACCGATGCGCTGCTCGACCTTCATGGGGTTCCACGGCAGGTCGTAGTTCACGATGATGTGGGCGAACTGGAGGTTCAGGCCCTCACCGCCGGCGTCGGTCGAGATCAGCACCCGGGCTTCATCCCGGAACGCCTGCTGCACGACACGGCGCTGCTGCATGTTGAGCGCCCCGTTCAGCGTGACGACCGTGTAGCCTCGCTCCCGAAGGTGCTCCGCAAGCATCTCCTGCGTCGGCACGAACTCGGTGAACACGAGCACCTTGAGATCCGGGTCGCTCTCTTCGCGTTCGAGGAGACGCACGAGCTCCAAGAGCGCCTCGGCCTTGGCATCGGGCGCGGAAGCCTCGCACCGGCGCGCCAGGGAGACGAGGTGCGCGACCTCCTCGCGCTCGCTACGCAGGCCGGCGAGCCGCTCCCCGACCACGGCGTCGAAGTCCTGCTCCTCCTCGTCACCCGCGACGTCCCAGGCAGGCATCGCCTCCGCGACCAACAACGGGAGCTGCTCGGGCTGCTCGTCGAGGACGGCGATCCGACGTTCGAGCGCGAGCCTGATCGCTCGGGTGCTCGACGTGAGCATCCGCTGGAAGAGCACCATCAGGAAGCCGACGGCGTTGCGCTTCTCGCGGAGCGCCTGGTTGTACCCCTCACGAACGTAGTCCGTGACGGCCTCGTAGAGCTCGCGCTGCTCCGTGCGGTCCCCCCAGCCCACCGGCCGAAGCTCGGTGCGCCGTGGCACGAAGAGCGCGTTGCCGTCGGCGTCGATGGCGCGCCGCTTCTCGGTTCGCACGACGAAGGGTGCCACCCGCGCCTGCGTGACGGTGCTGTCGTCGACGAACAGGTCGGGATCGAGGAAGCTCATCAGCCGCCGGAAGGCGTCGGTCTTGCCCTGGTGCGGCGTCGCTGAGAGCAGCAGCAGGTAGGGTGCCGCCTGGGCCAGCGCCTCGCCGAGCTTGTACCTCGCCACCTCGGCCGTGCTCCCGGCGAGACGGTGCGCCTCGTCGATCACGACGAGGTCCCAGCCCGCGGTCACGAGGTCCTCGAACCGCTCGCGGTTGTAGCGGGCGACGCGGTCCCGGCTCCAGCCGCGGCGCGACTCCAGCGGCTTGAGCCCGTCCACGGGGCAGACCACCTGGTCGTGGCGCCGCCAGAGGTTCTCGTCGGCCGAAGCGCCGCCGAGCTGCCGAACGCCCGCAAGCTGCCCTGGAAGGACGAGGGTGAAGTCCTCCCGGAAGTGGGTCTGCATCTCCTGCACCCACTGCGTACACAGCCCCATCGGCGCGACGACGAGGACGCGGCGGACGAGCCCGCGCACCTTGAGCTCGCGGATGACCAGCCCCGCCTCAATCGTCTTCCCGAGCCCGACCTCGTCGGCGAAGAGGTAGCGGACCCGATCCCCCGCCATCGCCCGCGAGAGCGCGTAGAGCTGGTGGGGCAGCGGCGTGACGAGCCCTTCGAGGGGGCTCACCAGCACGTCTTCCTGGGCGAGCACCTCGTTGATCCGCGCGGCCGCAGCGGCCGCGACGAGCCGCCAGCCGGTCTCCCGCCCACCACCGGCGTCCAACGCCTCGATCTGGTCCTCGGCGACGCGGACGATGGTGTCGACGGCCGGCAGCCACAGGCGCACCACGCGCGCGCCCCACAGGTGGGTGGCGTCGACGACGCGCCCCACCTGTCCGGTTGCCCGGTGCCGCACCCACGTCCCGCTCTGCATCGGTCAGCGCTCCGGGAAGAGCGTCGGCGGCTGCTCGGCGTCGTAGCGCATCATCGCCACGTCCAGGTACATCAGCAGCTTCTCGTCCTCCTGGACCACCTCGTCCGGGAGCTTCGCCGCGACCTCGACGATCGTGCGGTAGTCGCGCGCGTCGTAGGCCGCCTTGAAGCCGGCCCGGACCGCCTCGGTGCGGAACTGCTTGATCTTGCGCTGCGTGCTCGCCTTGTACTCCTCGAACTCGCGGAGGAGCGCCCGGATGCGGAGCTGCTCCAGGTCGCCCTGGCGGTGGACCGATGGCACGTACCAGCGGTCCCGGCCGGCCTCGCGCAGCTCGGGGTGGCTCTTGTCGAGGTTCCGCAGCTTGAGGTTCGTCGACAGGTAGCTGTGGATGGGCGCCGGGACCTCGCCGACGCCGTCGTAGTGCAGGAAGTTCTCGCGCAGCAGGTCCTTGAGCTCCACGGTGCGCTCGTGCTTGGCCCACGAGCCCGCCGCCTTCATGAACTGCGGCTGCAAGTCCTGGAAGGACTGCGGCTTGCCGTCGAGAAGCTGGCGCAGCCACCGGATGGCCGACGCCTCGTCCAGGACGAACAGGGAGAGCTGACGCAGGTTGCCGCCGAGCGCCCGCTTCTTGTCGTACCGGGTCACCTGGTCGGGCAGGAAGTACATGCCGTCGCGCTTGGAGAACCGCTGGTCGAGGCCCTCGAAGAACTCGGGGCCGCTGAACGGCACCGACACGCCACGCTGCACGAAGAACGCGATCATGCGGTCGTGCAGCGTCTGCGCGGTGCGCTCCAGCACCACTTCGAGATCGCCGTCCTTGTCGGCGAACACCGGGACCCGCTTGAGGTGCTCCCGGACGAAGGCCCAGGCGTCGTCGGGCGTCCCGGTTCCGAGCTCGAAGCGTTGCGCCAGTGCCTCGCTCGGCTTGTAGGCCGAGATCACGAGGTCCTGCTTGACCGCCGAGCTGGTCACTTGGCGGTAGGAGCCCTGCTCCTTGTCGAGCGTGCGCACGTCCGCCACGACGAACCCGGCCGTGCCAAGCGCCTCCTGGATCGCGCGCCAGACCGCGTTCGAGGAGTTGCTGAACACCACGGTCATCCAGCGGCCCGGCTTGAGGACCCGTCCGTACTCGCGGAAGCAGTCGCGCATCAGCGCCTGGTAGTCGAGTACGCCTTTCTTCTTCGCCTGGTCCACGATGGCCTCGGGCTCGGCGTTCGTCTGGACGCCATGCCACGCCTCCACGAGGAAGTTGAGGTCGGCGTAGTAGATGTTCTCGCCGAACGGCGGGTCCGTGAAGATGTAGTCGACGGTGTCGTCGGGCACGTCCATCCGAGCGCAGGTTCCAGTCGTCACTACGGCGTGGTCCGGCACCGCTGGCATCGGGGAGAACGCCTTCGCAAGACGAGAGATCTTGGTGGTCCGCTTCTCCGCATCGTGCAGGACGTACCAGGGACTCAACTCCGCCGTCTGCGAAGGCACGTAGTATACGCCCGTAAGGTACTGACTCACCTGAGAATAGCCGGTTGGTCTGTACCTATTGAGTAGCGACATCGTCCAGATCGCCTGTTCAACGAACCAGAACATCATGCGCCTCTGCCCCACATCGCTTTCGTTTGCGGCGAGCCGCCACAGGGCAGCGAGCGCATGTGCCGAACGGGAAAGGAAGAGGTGATGCGCGCGGGTGAAGCCCTTCGGCGCCAAACGCGACCCGTGGTACATCTCGGCGATGGGGAATGGCGTGCTCGGCACCTCCGCGGGGAACGGGAGCCGTTCGATACGTTCGATCGTTGCCAGGTCACGCGCATCGACAGGCTTTTCGAACGTCTCGCCGCCGAAGGAGTAGTTGACCCTGACCGGACGAAGCACGATTCGCTTCCAGGCCTCTCCAGTGACCGGATCTCGTGTGGTGACGAACGAGCGGTCCAGCCTGTCTTTGTTGAGCTCCGCGTTGCAGTGGGGACACGGGAACTCGCTGCGAGTCTTGTTCGTCGACTCGTCAAGCGCCTCCTCAAGGAAGTTGACCTCGCCGGCGCAATCCGGGCACGTAAAGACCTCGCTCCAGACAATGAAGTTGATCCGGCCGGTCTTGCCAGGTGCATGCACGGTCTCGTACATCCAGCCCAGCTCCTGCTCCACGGCATTGAGGAGCTCGGTCGCAGCGGCCTGGAACTTGTCCACATCGAAAGGCAAGTTGTAGCCCGCCGCGATGAACGAGGCCGCGGGACCCAGATCGTTGAGAACGACCCTCCTTGCTCCCCACCTGGGTGGCGCATGTCCTGCCTTCTTCCAGTCCGCCTCGACGCTCTGCCTGTAGGTTCGTGACGTTGTCCCGCAGAACTGGGCAGCCACACCGGTCATTCCTGAGCCGCAGAATCCGTCCAACACCAGGTCCCCCGGGTCGGTGTAGTGCAGGATCGACGGCACGATCGCGAGGTGGGGCACCTTGGTGTGGTAGCCGTGCGCCTTGTAGAGCTGGTCCCCCTTGCCGACCCGCACGTCCACCGAGAACGGGTCGCGCTGGTAGCTGTCATCGGGCTCCAGCGGCTTGCTGTACAGCCGCACGAAGTCGGCGAGGAACGGGTTCGGGCACGCCGTGTAGAACGGCGGGTCGGACATCCGCAGGAGCGCCTCGTCCGTCGCCTTCGGGAAGCCCGGTGTCGCCCGGAACGCCGGGTCCAGCAGCTTCTGGCGCAGCAGCTCGGTGAAGTGCGCCCGCCGCGCGGCGTCGCTCTCGAAGGTCATGCCGAGGCACTCGACAGCCGTCGCCCCCCGCGTCTTCTCGGTCATCCCGAGCGTCTTCTGCTTGCCAGCCATCTTCAGCTCCTCACTCGACCACGATGCGGATCTTGGTGCGGTCCTTGCCCTTCGTAAGCGTGGACACGAAAGCTTGGAAGCGCTGCTCCAGCTCGTCCACGGTGCAGGGCGAGCCCCCCTCGACCAGCCGCTTGCGCAGGTCCGCAGGTGCGACCAGGACCTTCTCCAGGCCGCCCAGCACATCGTTCACCGCCTTGACGAAGGCGTTGTCGACGGGCTCGGGCAGCGCGCGCGCGGCCAGGAAGGACTTCACCGCCGTCTTGCCCGCCACGTCGGTGAGGAGCTCGATGTTGTCCGCCACCGTCGGATCTTCCAGGTTTCCGAGCAGCGTCGCGGTCCAGTCGCGGACCAGATCGTCCAGGCGCTCGACGAGCCCAGCCAGCCGCGCCGAGGCCGCGGGGCCGCCGCCTGGCTCCTCGACCGGCCGGAACTGGCAGTGCGGGCAGATGGGCGAGGCGTCCAGGTCGCTGCCCTCCAGCGCGAAGCAGGTCTTCAGCCCGAGCAGCTCGTTCTCGAACTTCTCCAGCTCCTGACCGGGCATCATCTCCACGCCGCGCAGCTTGCGGAGCTGTTGCATCCGGGGGTCGGTGTTGAGCGAGCGCTTCTTGTCGTCGTCGCTCGCGCCGAGACGCTGCCGCTTGTGCAGGTCGCGGTAGGACGCCACGAAGTTCGCCCGGAGCTGGGCGAGGGTCTGCCCGAGCCCGCGGTGGAAAGCGCTGTCCTGGCGGTGCTGCGGGCTGGTGAGCTTGGTCAGCACGTCACCCCGCGCCGTGTTCACCTCGGCGCGCCAAGGGTGGCTCTCGGGCAGCACGGCCTCGGCGGTGGTCAGCCACGCCGTCTGCGGCCCCACCTGCTGGACGAGCTTGCCGAGGTCGTCCACGTCCTTGAGGGTGGCGAGCCCTGGCCGCTGCGCCTCGACCGCCGCGACATCGTGCGGGAAGTTCTTGAGCTTCCCGACCGTGTTGAAGGGCTGGAGGCTCTCCAGGAAGCCCTTGAGGTTCGCAAGGCGGCTCGCCCACTCGGTCTGCTCGGCGTCGGACAGGATCGCGCGCCCCCAGAACGGGAAGCCGCCGGTAAGCCGATGCTGGCTGGTGACGACGTGCTCCAGGAGCTGCGCGGTGCGCTGCTGGAGCTGCACGACGGCCTCCTCCCGGGTGTTCTGGTTGACGATCAACCCCTTTGGCAGGTCGAGGATCTCGAACAGCTCCTGGAGCGCGTCGAGCGGCAGATCCTTCGGCTGGCCGACGTGCTTGAAGGCCGCGACGTCCGCGACGGCCATGCGGGCGAACTGCTCCAGGCTGCTGGCGTCGAGCTTCTTCCCAGGCACGCTCAGCTCGATACCGCCCGACTGCACGAGCGCCGCGAGCACGACGGCCAGGAACTCCGGCTCCACCCTGAACCGGGTCCAGTACTCGACCCCGTCCTCGTCCGTGACGAGCTCACCGCGGGTGAGCACCTGGCCCGGCTTCTTCTCGGCGAGGCGATCGAGGACGTGCTTCGCGTAGCGGCTGTTGCGCGGCTTGAGGACCTCACCGTCGAGCAGTTCGAGCGCCTCCAGCACCGCGGTGCCGTTGCGGCTCTTCACGCCGCCGCCGACCCACCGGAGCGCGTCCTGGGCGGCCTGGGCGAGGTTCTCCCGCGTGATCAGCACCGTAAAGATGGGGTAGTCGGGCGCCCGGTCGAGGAAGTGGGGTGCCAGGCACACCGACGAGGCGGTGTTCACCAGGTCGCGAACGCCGGCCCGCGACAGGCCGCCGGACACCTTGCCCTGGATGACCTCGGCGAGGGAGCGCGGCTTGCTCTGCCACGTCACCTCGAAGGCGGTGGTCATGTGGTCGCGGAGCCACTTCGTCAGGTCGCGGAGGTGCCCCGCCGCCTTGTCGAGGTAGGTCTGCTTGTTGGCGCCCGAGGCGTCGGCCGCCTGCTCCTTCGCGCCCGCGTAGAGCCGGAGCGCCTTCTCGAAGTCGGCGTCCCGGTGCTTCAGGCGGACGAGCACCTCGTCTGGCTTGCCCTCGTCCTTGAAGTACGGCGGGTCGAACGGCTGGATGAAGTAGAGGTAGAAGTCGCGCGGCGGCTGCGCGGTCGACCGCTCGTTCGGCGCGCCGAAGAACAGGTAGCCGGGGCGCTCGGCCTTCCGCTCACGCCACTCTACGGCGTACTCCCAGATCCGGTAGCCGCTCACGTAGGTCTGGTCGGTGACCTCCATCACCTGCGCCAGCGCCTCGAAGTAGTAGCGGTTGAGGCGGTCGCTGCTGAGCCCTTCGGCGCGCTTCTCGATCAGGCTGTCGAAGTCGATGTCCTTCTTCAGGTCGAGGAAGTACTGGCCGTTCTCGCGGTTGTGGCTCAGGAACTGACCGGACACCGTCTTGGTGATCTCGGCGAGCACCTTCTCGACGAGGGTGCGCAGGAACTCGGCGTCCTCCTCGGGAAGACCAGGCACCATGAGGCAGAGCTCGTCGCGGAGCTCCTCGGCCGAGGCACCGATGGGCGCGTAGATGTCGCCGGTGGTGAGCCGGTGGACGGAGAGCGCGTGCACGATGCGCAGCGCGACGGGACGGTACGCCGGGCGGGACATCCCGTGCTTGATGCGGTCCTCGAGGACCTGGGACTTGTCGACCACCTCCTTGATCTCCGGGATCGACCGGAAGGAGGGGTTGTCGCGGAGCTGGGACCAGTAGCCGTCGTAGGCCACCAGACCGGGCTGGTCGCTCGGCACCTGCTGCTGGAGCAGCGCCTTGATCGTGCCGCTCAAGGTCTTGAGGACCTCCCGCTTCTCCGCGACGTAGACCTTCTCGAAGGCGTCGAGGTACGCGGGATGGACGGGGAACAGCTCGACGTAGCGATCCATCCGCTCGTTCATGTCGCTGTACAGCTTGCTGAACTTCGACAGGTGCTCGCGGATGCGCGCGCGCTGCTCGGTCGACTTCTTCAGGATGCGCCGGCTGACGACGAACGCGACGTCCTCGCGAGCGATCCGCACCTGCTCGAAGCGGTCCTTCACCCGCCGGAGCGTGTCGGCGACGTGCGCGAAGCGCCCGCTGTCGAACAGGCTCTCCTGAACGCCCGAGATGAACCGGAACCGCGTCGACTTGCAGACCTCGCCGAGCTCGCGCAGGAAGTTCAGGTCGAGGATGAGCTCCTGGTCCTTGCGGGTGCGGAGGTAGTCGAGGAGCTCGTCGAGCACGAGCAGGAGCCCCTGGTCGGGGAACACGTCGGCGAAGGCCGCCATGAGCGCGACGAAGTCGTCCTTGTTGCTCGTGACCTCGTTCGCCGGCGGGAACGCGAAGCCGACCCCGAGGGTCGCGAGGCGCGCTTCCAGGTTCCGGCACACGAGGTCGCGGAGCCCCATCGTCGTCGACGTGGTCTCCATGCGGATCACCTGGAACTTGCCGGAGACGGGGGCCGCAGCATCGGCCACCCCAGGATGCGAGACGCTCGCGGCGAGATCCGGGAACTCGGCGATCGCCGAGATCAGCGCCATCAAGTGCGACTTGCCGGTGCCGTAGTTGCCGACGACCAGCAGGCCCTTGTTGTCGGATGGGGCGTCGTAGCGCAGGTGGGGAAACACGAGCGTGGTGAGCTGCTCGGCCATGCGTTCCGAGATCACGAAGGTCTCGACGAGGTGACGCGCCTCGGACGAGGCGTCCGCCTTGCGGAGCTCGATGACGGTCTCGATCGGCTCGAACTGGACAAGGTCTGCGTACTTCATGCTCGTGAACCCTTGGAAGCGCGCTTCGACACGCGCGTCGCGTTGACCCCGACGGGAAGGATGGTGCACCCCGGCTCGGGGTAGTGCCGGTACTCGGCGTGGCCCGGTGCGGCATAGGTGAGCGCCGTGTCGCTGTAGTCGCCGCACCAGGCGGCGACCACGACGCGAGAGCGCGAGAGCGCCAGCAACGCCTGAAGCGGATCCACCTGGAGGCTTCGCTGGAACAGCAGCTCGATGTTGTCGAGGACCAGACCGTTCCCCGGCGCGGCTTCCGCGACCTCGCGCAGCAGTTCGAGCACCCTGATCTGCCGGAACCGGCTCGGGACGTCGAGCAGACGCTCGGAGAGGACGAGGTTGAGGTTCAGGCGCGGCCAGCCAACCTCGGTGGCGAACTCGCGGACCGCGGTCGTCTTGCCCGACCGCGGAGGCCCGACGAGCAACAGGAGCCGGTGGTAGCCACCGTGGGCAGCGAGATCCCCCGCCTTCTCCTTGAGCGCAAGCGCGACCGCGGTGCTCATGCGGCGCCCCCGTCGGGCTTCTGGCCCGCGTCGGCGGCGCCACCCGCGTGCACCCAATTGTCGACCTCCCGGAGCTTGAGCTTCCAGAAACGACCGACCTTGTGCGCTCGCAAATGCTGTGCCTCGACAACTTCGACGGAGACCCAGGGCACGGGCAGCACAGCGTCCTCCAACAGGGCGCCGACTTGTAGCACATCCCGGCTGGCACCGATCTCGACCGCGCTAGCTCGGCACGTCATGCCGCCTGCCAAGCCGACCCTGTCCATGCTGTTCTATGCCAGCTCGCGGCGGCTCCCTGCGCCTTGCTTGCGTGGGTGGCGTAGATTGTGGCGCCGCGGAAGGCCCCACAAAGCACTGGTTCGTAGGTTCCGGCCCTAGACTTACGCCTCGGCGGGGGAGCGCGGGCGCCCCAGAGGTGGTGATACGCGCCTCGTCGCTCGACGGAGACATCGCCGAGGCTGTGCACGACTTCGAACCGTGCCGCTTCCCTTCGAGGCGTGGCGGGTAGCGGCGACGCTGTGCCCGCTGGCGCCCGAGGGATTGCAGTCGACCGAACCCGAGGAGACGCCCCCCGGACGCGTAGCCAATCGAAGCGACGCAATCTCGCCGCACCCACCTTACGACCCGTCCGGGTCCTCCTGTCCCGCCGGTGGGCGTCCTGGTGGCACCCGGGCCGGACTTCACGCTGCCGCGCGCCTTGTGTGGAGGTCAACCGGTATCGAGGGACGGGGTCCAAGACCCATCTCGAGGAGCCCGACCGGCTCCCGGTGCCGATCACGCGCCTCCTCCCCCGCGCTCCACGCCCCGGATCACCGCCAGGATCTCCGGCCGCTCGCCCAGGAAGGTCCCCGCTGGCACGCGCACCAGCGGCGGGTACCCGTCCAGCCGGTCGTTCATCGCCTCGGACTGCCGGTTGTCGGCCACGCGCCCGGCGAGACGCAGGTGCTCCAGGTACCGGCCGCGCTCGACGCCATAGTAGGCGCTCACGAGCCACGGCGGGTCGAGCAGGCTCGTGACGACGAGCGGGTGCGTGCCGCCCGCCATCGCGGCGACGAACGGCTCGACGAGGGCCCGACGGACGGCAGCCCAGCGATCGAGGGCCTCGCCACCCTCGACCCAAGGTCGGCGCTGGCAGAGCTCACGCCACGCGCGCAGGCGGGCGCGCGGGTCGAGGTCGGGGAAGCCGAGCGCGACCGCCTCGTAGATGAAGCTGTCGGCGTCGAGCACACGGGACGTATGGGCGGTGGCCAGGGTGCTCTTGCCGAGCCCCGACACCGCGTGGACGAGCACCGCCCCGCCGGGCCGGGCTGCGACGAGCGTGGGTGTCCGCTTTCGGTCGCTTCGGCCGTCTCCGATCACGCGACGCCCCCTACGCGTCCGCCGTCGCCCCGACTACTCTCACCTGCGAGATCCATATGCATCACTCCCGAGATCGCCAGATGATGGAACCTATGGAATTCGGCTGGCACAGGTCCTGCTCTACCGTTGGGCATCCGGAGGTCGTGATGCCCAACTTCAGCCCGCACGCTTGCCGACGCAGCGCGCAGCGCAGCGTTCCCGCCGAGCATATCGAGCTCGCACTGGCCTGGGGCCGCCCGATCCGCCAGCGCGGCGGTCGCGTGGCCTGGCACCTCGGCTACCGCGAGGCGACGGATGCACGCGATACCGGCGTCCCGATCCCCGAGCGCGCCATCGGCGTCGCGGTCGTCCTCGCCAACGATGGGACGGTCGTGACCGTGGTGCGGAGCGACGACCGGCGCCGGCTCGCGACCCACGGTCGGCGCTCGCGCCCGCGCCGTCGTGCGGGAGGTGGCTGGTGAGCGCGGAGCGAGCCCGCCAGGACCTCGCCGAGCACGGGGTCGCCCTGCTGAAGGGCGTCGTGTCGCAGGCACTCCTCGACGCGCTGCGCGAGGCGGTCACCGCCAACCGCTCCGCGGACCGGCCGATGAGCCGTCAGGTGCTCTACACTCACGGCAAGGCGCCCGCCGATCGCCCGCCGCTCACTGCGCTCATGGACCAGTGGTTGAGCCCCTTCCTCTACGAGGGGCCCGGCTCGACGCGGGCGGTCGCCGACGCTTTGCGCCCGCTCGCCGCCGACCTCCTGGGCGAGGCCGGCGTGCTGTTCCAAGACCTGCTGCTCGTCAAGCGAGAAGGGCAGAAGGAATTTCCCTGGCACCAGGACTTCGGGTTCTGGCCCGTCGACCGGCCGATGGGCGTGGTGCTGTGGGTGCCATTGCAGCCCTCGGACTGCGCATCCGGGGCGCTGCGCTTTGCCGCCGGGAGCCACCGGCTCGGGCCGCGGCCGGTCGTCGATCTGCACGACGGCACCCCGCAGCAGGCCGGCGCGGAGCTGGCCTTCGACCCTGACGCCTGGCCAACTTGTGCCCCCACCTACGAGGCCGGCGACGCGGTGGCCTTCACCCCGATCACCTTCCACGCCTCGCCCGCGATGCGCCGCCCCGGCGAGCGGGCGGCATGGTCCTGCATCTTCCTCTCCCCACGGGCGCGCTGGAGCCACGCCAACGCCCCGAACCATCCCCTCTGCAAGGTCGTCGCCGACGGTGCCCCCGTCACGGAGCTCCCCCATGCCTGAGATCACCCGAGCGCAACGCGCCCTGTTCGATGAGCAGGGCCACATCGTCGTCGGATCGCTCGTGCCGCCCGAGCAGGTCGCCCGGCTGCGCCACGCCTTCGAGGAGCAGGCCGCCGCCTGGGCCGCCGAGATCGACACCCCGCTCGACGACTACCTGTCCGTCGTGTCGCAGTGGACGAACGTGTGGGAGCACAACGCCGTGTTCCGCGCGCAGATGTTCCACCAGCGCGCCGCTGCCGTCGCGGCCGAGCTCATCGGCTGCGAGCGGGTGCGCGTGTTCCACGACCACCTGATCGTCAAGCCGCCGCACGGGGGAGACACGATCCCGTGGCACCGTGATCTGCCGAACTGGCCGGTCGCCGAGCCACGCGCCGTCTCCTGTTGGCTGGCGCTCGACGACGTGACGGCCGAGGCCGGCGCGATGCGCTTCATGCCCGGCGGCCACAAAGAGCCGATGACGCGCTCCATCGACTTCCTCAACGAGGCGAAGACGTGGGGCCCGCGCGAGAACGACGCGGTGGCAGTCCCGGTGCCCGCCGGCTCGGCGATCTTCCACCACTGCCTGTCGTGGCACACGAGCCCGCCCAACGCGACGGCGGGCTGGCGACGTGCCTACATCACCATCTACATGGACGCCGCCTGCACCTTCGACGCCGCCCGGGCCGGCTGGCACCCCATGTCCGGCAGGGTCACCGTGCCGCCGGGCGCGGTGTTCAACGAGGACGCCTTCCCGACGCTCGGGCCGGATCTGCCGGCGGCGGCGCTCGCCCGCGCGCTGGGAGGTGCCGCGTGAACCGCATCCAGATGTACGCGAGCTCGACGCACCTCAAGCACGGGCTGCACCGGGCGCTCGCCGTGGCGCACGCGCTCACGAGCCCCGTGGAGCCGGGCGAGTCGGTGGCGTGGTGGTCCCTGCTGGACGCCGACGAGCAGGAGCGCGGTCGGCTGCACGCGCTGCCGCTGGACACCCTGGCGCGGATCTACTGCCGCGACGCTGTGCGCGCCGTGCTCGACGCCGGCCGTGTGGCGGTGGGCCTCCCCGCGCTCGACCACGAGGCCGTCCAGACCGCGTTCAAGGTGGCGATCATCAGCGGCAAGGCGCACCGCGCCCACATGGGCCGCGACGTGTACGGGTCGAGCAACAAGGGCCTGTGGGACCTCGTGTGCGGCGACTTCGGCCGTGCGGTTGCCGACCACTACGGCCCGACCCTCGGGGACGATCCGGTGCCGCTCGCCGAGAGCATCCCGTCGGACGCGGCGCTGGACGCGCTGCGGACCCTGACCGCCTTCGACACGAGCCCCCACGGCGACGGCCACGACGCCTGCGTGGAGTGGCTCGCGTCGCGGCTGGCCGGGCTCGGCTTCACCGTCGAGGCCCTCGGTCACGACCGGGGCCGCCCGCTCGTGGTCGCCCACCGCGAGGCGCGCGGTCTGGACGGCCATGTCGTGCTCTACGGTCACTACGACGTGACCCCCTTCGGCCGCGAGCGGAAGTGGACCCACCCGCCGCGCGAGCTCACCGTCGCCGACGGCCGGCTGCTCGCGCGGGGCGTCGCGGACAACAAGGGGCCGCTGGCCTGCCGGCTCGCGGCGCTCGCCGCGCTCGAGTCCGCGCCCGCGCTCACCTGGCTCATCCAGGGCGAGGAGGAGACGGGCTCGGCCGTCGCGCACGCGCTGCTGCCCGAAGTGATGCGCGACCTGCGGCCCACGCTATGGCTCGACGAGACGGGCTACCACGACCACGAGGACGGCACGCTGCGGCTGCTCGGCCGGACGATGGGCCAGGAGGACGCCAGCCTGCCCCCGGACCCTCCGCTGACCGATCTGCTGCGCGCCCTGCGCGGCCTCGCGTCGCGGTGGGGCATCGCCGCACGCCACGAGCGCCGAGGGCTGAACAAGGACGTCGTCGAAGGCGGCTGCCCGTTCAACCACGCGCTGCCCGAGGGCGCTCGCTACCTCGCCATCGGCGTCAACGACTCGGGCGCGCGCATCCACGGCCTGAACGAGTCGCTGCCGGGCTGGACCTTCCCGCTCCACGCGGCCGAGCTCGATGTGATCTTCCGCTGGGTGGGCCGGACGGCCGGGGGCGCTTCGTGAGGCTCGCCCCGCTCGACAACGGCCGGGTCGACGCCTACCTCGCCCGGCTCGGCACCCCCGACGTGCGCCACGACGCCGCCGGCCTCGCCCGCTTGCAGGCGGCGCACCTCATGGCTGTGCCGTTCCACAACCTGCTGCTGCTCGCCAACGACGGGCGGCCGTGGGGGCTTCAGGCGCTCCACGAGGTCGTGGACGAGGCCATCGCCGGGGTCGGGGGCAACTGCGATCGCACGACGCCTCCGTTCACGGCCCTGCTCCAGGCGGTCGGCTTCGACGCCCGGCTCGCGGCGGCGACGGTGCGGGAGCCCGGCGATCACTTCGTGTGCGTGGTCCAGGCCGAGGGCGGGCGTCTCCTGTGCGACGTGGGCAACGGGCACCCCTACCTGCGCCCCTGGGACCTCGACGGCCCGGTGCAGGAGCAGTCCTTCCAGGGCTGGCGCTTCCGCTTCGATCCGGCCGCGCCCGGTGGACCGACCCTGCTGCGGGCGCTGCCCGACGGCGCGCTCAAGACGGTCTACGTCGTAGACCCGGCGCCTCGCGCCTACGACGACTTTGCCCCGATGGTCACCGCCCACTACACCCAGGCGGGGTTCGGGCCGTTCCTGAGCGGCCTTCGCGCCGTCGCCATCCGGCCAGACGCGGTGCTGACCCTGCGCGACACGGAGTACGCCCGCGACACGCGCTTCGGTCGCTCGCTGCGCCGCGTGGCCGGGCGCGACGCGTTGCGGGCGCTCTTGACCGAGCGGTTCGCGCTATCGACCCGGTTGGTGGACGAGGCGCTGGAGGTGGTCGCCCGACGGCGGCCGGAGCTGTTCGAGGAGCCGCGCTGGTTCGCCCTCGGGCGGGGGCACGCTCGGGAGAGCGTCGGCGTGGAGCCGCCGGCCCGCGAGGAGGTGCCCGACGTGCTGGTGTCACTCGCCACCGTAGGGCGAGGCGCGTCCGTGCGCCGGCTGCTCGACACCCTCGCGGAGGAGGTGCGCGCGTCGGGCTACCCCGGTCGCGTCGGCGTGCTCATCGTCGAGAACCACGATCGCGCAGAGGCCGCTGCCGAGCCCGACCCGGACGGGATCACCGTCCACCGCGTCGCCATCGAGGACACTCGGCCCGCGCTGGACCGCGCTGCCCAGGCCGGCGTGCTGCCGCCCGTCGGCGACCGGCTGCCTGTGCCCATCGGTGCCGCGCGGGAGGCGCAGCTCGCCGCGCTCCGCGTCCACCTCGACGCGCCGGTGGGCGGGCTGCCGCACCCCTCCGAACACCCGCTTGTCGTCTGGATGGTGGATGACGACCTCGCCTTCCTGCAGCTCGATCCGCATGGCCGGATCGACCGGCACACCCACCTGCTGTTCCGGGCTGCGCGGTTCTGGTCGCAGCTGCCCCAGCACGCCGTCGTGCTCGGGACATTCACCGGCGATCCGCCCGTTCCTGGCCTGGACAGCCTCGGGGGCCAGCTCCACGACCTCGCCGAGAACGTGTCGCGGATGCTCGTCCTCGGCCCCGACGCGGGGTGGCAGCCCCCCCCGGCCCCCCCGCCGTCTTTCGACGCCTACTACGACCTCACCGAGGCCCAGGCCCCGCGCGCCGACGCGGTGTGGCCCTACGCGCCCCAGCGCGCCGGGGCTCGCGTCCGTGACGTGGCACTCGACCTCCTTCGCGACCTGCCGCGCCTGGTGGACGGCCAGCAGCTCACCCGACCGCTCGTGTGGGACGGCGCCGACGCGGCGCCGCGCCCGTCGCTCCGTCGGGGCGGGAACGCGCTGTTCCTCGACCTCGACGCCCTGTTCCGCTGGCCGACGCCGGTGCTCGCCACTTCCGATGGCGTGACGACCCGTCGCGCCGACACGGTGTGGGCGGCGCTCGCCCGGGTCGAGGAGCCGGGCGCGGTCGTCGAGGCGACGCTGCCGCTGCTCCACGGTCGCGAGGGCCAGGCGGCCCGGCCGGGCCACGTCGCCACCGACCAGGCCGCCCGCCTCGCTGCCGGCCAGGTCCGCGGCGTCGTCCTGGCTCGCGCCGTGGCCGAGGCCCGTGAGGTGGCCCACGAGCTCCCCGCGCGGGAGGCGCGGGTCACCGCGCAGCGCCGGGATCTTCGCGCTCGACTGGGGGTTCTTCGTCAGCAGGTCCTCGGGCTCTCGGCGTGGTCGGACCCCGACCTCGACGTGGCCCTCGCCGACGGCCTGGATGTGCTCGACTCATTGGACCGTCTCGCGTCGGCGGGCGAGCCCCTGCCGGGCGATCCCCGCGAACTCAACGCCTTCTTGGCCCTACTCCCCGACGCGGTGCGCGCGTGGCGAGGTGGCTGGTGAAGGCGCTGGTGACCGGCGGCTACTTCGATCACGGCGGCGATGGCGTCGTGTGGCTGGTGGACCTGGCAGCCGAGCGCGCCGAGGTGCTGCTGCGCTGGACGCCGCCCTCCCACCTGCACGTCCCGACCAAGGGTTTCGCTGGCGGGAGCCTCGCGGCCGACGGCCTGCTCTACGTCGCGGCGCACGCAGCCGTGGTGCGGATCGATCCCGCCCGCGCCGTCGTGACCGGCGTGCTGCACCAGCCCTGCATGAACGACCTGCACCACGTCGCCGCGCTCGAGGACCGGCTCTACGTCTCGAACACCGGCCTCGGCGCGGTGGACGTGCTCGACCACGACGGCCGCTTCCTCGGCAGCCACGCCCTGGTCCCGGCGTGGGCCAACGCCCGACGCATTGGTGGCGAGGACTTTCCGGCCGAGGGCCCGCCGGTGCACCCCGGCTGGTCGGGCGAGCCGCCCGCGCCCAGGTCGCCGCCGCGTGAGGATGACGGCTACCACACCCCCGCCCGGCGCTCGGCTCCTTTCCACCGGCTCAAGGTGCCGGACCACCTGCACGTCAACCACGTCGCCCGCATCGGTGGGCGGCTGCTCGCGACCTGCTTCGCCGACGGCGCGCTGCGGGACCTGCACGGCTTCGACGTGGCTGCCCGCCTCGACGGGCACTTCCTGCACGACGGCAACAGCCACGGCGACGCCTTCTGGGTCACCGCCATCGACGGCAGCGTGATCGAGCTCGACGCGGTGACCCTGCGCGAGCGACGCCGCATCGACGCCTTCGCCACGGGCCACCACGGGTGGTGTCGCGGCCTCGCCGTCACGAACGACCACCTGGCCGTCGGGCTGACCGAGGTGCGGCGGGGCCGCCTGCCGCGCCACCGCTGGGCCGACCGCGACCCCGACGGCAGCGAGACGAGCGTGCTCCTGCTCGACCGCCGGGACGGCCGGCTGCTCTCTCGCGTGGACCTCACCGACGAGGCCCGCCACGCCAAGCTCTACAGCGTCCTCCCCATCGTGGTGACCGCATGAAGAACGCGACCCTGGTCCTCGTGCGGCCTCACCCCGAGCGCGCCGACCTGAACCATCCCACCGACGCCGCCCAGGCTGAGCGCCTGGCCGCCTCGCCGCCGTGCTGGGTGCTGCTCGTCGGAGCCGGTCAACGGAGAACGGGCAAGGACGCCGCCGAGACGCGCGAGCGCCACCGCATCACGCGCCGGGACGCCATGCGCCGCGCGCTCGGCCTCGACGGGATCGCCAAGGACGGCCTCAGCGTGTTCGCGCCGGTCGAGGTGGCCGGGGAGGACGACCCGGACACTCTGGCCCGCGCGCTCGCCGGCTACCTGGCCGACGTGGGCCTTCGGATGCCGCTGAAGCAGTCCAGTCACCTCGACGTGCGGCTTCCGGCGGACCTCGACCCCTCCCTGTTCGCGGCGGTTGTCGAAGCCGTCAGCGTGTACCCGAGGACCGACGTGTGGCTCGGTGACCGTCAGCTCGCGTCCAGCCTACGCTGGGAGGTGCGCCGCGACCTGTTCCGCTCGCCGTCGCCCGCGGCCACCACCGACCTGACGGGCTCCGCGCCCGCCATCGAGAAGGTCCGGCAGAAGGTCGCCCGCTACGCCGACAAGCCCTTCCCGGTGCTGATCATTGGCGAGACGGGCACCGGCAAGGAGGTGGTGGCGAACATGCTCCACGAGCAGTCGGGTCGCGAGGGGCGATTCATGGCGCAGAACGCCGCCCAGCTCCCGCAGGAGCTCGCCGACAGCCTGCTGTTCGGCCATCGCAAGGGCGCGTTCACCAGCGCGGACACCGACCGGCCCGGCCGCATCCGCGAGGCCGAGGGCGGCACCTTCTTCCTCGACGAGGCGTTCAACCTCGCCCCGGCGGTGCAGGGCAAGCTGCTTCGCGCGCTCGACCGGGCGGACGAGGGCATCGTGCTCGTCGAGCCCGTGGGCTCCACAAGGCCGCCCGCCGCCATCCACGCGCGCTTCGTCGTCTCCGCGCTGGCCGACCCCCGCACCGATCACGAGAACACGGGCACCACCGCGATGCGGACGGACCTCTTCTACCGGGTGTCGGCGGGCATCGTCCGCCTGCCGCCGCTTCGTCAGACGCTCGATGACCTGCCCGAGCTGTGCGCGGCGCTCCTGCGCCGCCTCCAACACGACGTGCGGGTCACCGACGACGGCGTCGCGGTGCTCCGCGACCACGACTGGCCCGGCAACATCCGCGAGCTTCGGCTCATCCTGCTGCGCGCGCTCATGGACGCGCCGGGCAAGGTCGAGGAGCTCGGCCCTGACGCGCTCCGCGCCGCGCTCGACACCAACCGCTTGCCGCCCGGCGCGCGCTCGCTGCGCCTGCCCTGCGACCTCGACCTCGACCTGAAGCGGCTTGAGGTGGCGACCCTGCGAGCGGCGCTGCGCGAGTCCGGTCACGTCCAGGCCAAGGCGGGCCGGCGGATCGGCATGGACCCGAAGAACGCCCGGAACTTCGGCCGGCGGCTGGAGGCAGCCGAGCGGCAGCTTCGAGAGATGGGAGGCCCCGATGCTGACTGAACGTGCGACCAGGATGGACCCTGCCGTCCCTGTCCTGCCCGACCGCGCCACGGTCGCCGTGCTCGGCCTCGGCTACGTCGGCCTGCCGGTGGCGCTGACCTGCGCGGAGGCCGGCTTCCGCGTGGTCGGCATCGACTCGGACCCCAAACGGGTCCAATTGCTGCGCGAGGCCGCCGTGGACGGCCCCGAGGTTTTCCAGCTGTCCGGCGCGCTGCGCGACGGCAACCTGGCGGTCACTCACGACGCCGCGAGCCTCGGTCGCGCCGACGCAGTGTTCATCTGCGTCCCGACCCCGCTGGAGGAGGGCGAGGCTCGCCACGAGGCCGTGCGCGCCTGCGCCGCCGCCTTCGCACGCCACGGGCGGGCCGACGCGCTCGTCATCCTCGAGTCCACCGTGCGGCCGGGCTTCGTGGAGGAGCTTCACGCGCTGCTCGGGCACGGCGGAGAGGTCGCGCTCGCCTACGCGCCCGAGCGGATCGATCCGCAGCGCAGCCGGGACGGGATGCGGCTGCGGGAGATCCCGCGACTGGTCGCCGGCGTGACCGCGGAGGCCCAGGAGCGCGCCACCGCCCTCCTCCGCGCGATGGGCGTCGCCGTCCACCCCGTGACGCTGCGCGTGGCCGAGTACGCGAAGCTGCTGGAGAACTCGTACCGGCTGCTCAACGTGGCCTTCATCGACCAGCTCGCGGCGCTCTGCCGGGCCGAGGGGGTGGATCCGCGCGCCGTGATCGAGGCAGCGGCGACCAAGCCCTTCGGCTTCCAGCCGTTCTGGCCCGGTGTCGGCGCGGGCGGGCATTGTGTCGCGGTGGACCCGGCGTTCCTCACGCACCGGGGGCGGGAGGCGGGCGAACCGCTCACGCTGCTGGAGCGCGCGCTCGACGCCAACGCGCGACGCCCCCGCGCGGTCGCCGCCGCCGTCGCCGCCGCCACCGAGCCCGGTGACGCGGTGCTGGTCGTCGGGCTGACCTACAAGGCGGGGGTGGCGGACACCCGCGAGTCCGCCGCCGTCGCCGCCGCCCGCGCGCTCGGCGGAATGAACCGCCGGGTGCTCGCCTTCGACGTGCTCGTGCCGCCGCCGGACGGCCTCGAAGGCGTCTCGCTCGCGGACGGGCTGCGCCGCGCCGTCGCCGCCGTCCTGCTCGTCCCGCAGCCCGATGCCGTCCTGGCGGCGCTCGCGGCCTCCGGGCTCACCTTGTTCGACGCGACGGGCACGCTGCCCGGCGCGGTGGGGGTCTGATGCGCGTCCTCGTCACCGGCGCGGCCGGCTTTATCGGCAGCCACATCACCCGCGCGCTGCTCGCCGACGGGCACGAGGTCGTGGGCCTCGACGACCTGTCCACCGGGCACCGCCACAACCTCCCCGACGGAGCGCCCGGCTGGCGCTTCGTCCTCGGCGACATTCGCGACCCCGCCGTCTGCGCCTCGGCCACGCTGGGCGCGGGCGCGGTGGTCCACCTCGCGGGCCGCAACTCGGTGCCGAAGTCGCTCGCGGACCCGCGCTCCGCGCTGGAGGTCAACGTCTTCGGCGGCTTCAACCTGCTGGAGGCCGCGCGGGCTGCCGGCGTGGGCCGGTTCGTCTACGCCTCCTCGTCGAGCGTGTACGGGGACGACCCGAGCCTGCCCAAGGGGGAGTCGCAGCTTCCTAGGCCCCTGTCGCCCTACGCCGCGAGCAAGGCGTCCTTCGAGCACTTCGCCCGCGCGTGGTCCTCGTCGTGGGGCCTGTCCACGGTCGGGCTGCGCTTCTTCAACGTGTTCGGCCCGCGCCAGGACCCCGCGGGGCCTTACGCCGCCGTCGTGCCGCGCTTCGTCGAGGCGGCGCTCGCCCGCCGGTCGCCGCTCATCCACGGCGACGGCTCGTTCACCCGCGACTTCACCTTCGTGGACAACGTGGTTCACGCCGTGCTGCTCTCGCTCAACGCCCCCGACGCGGGCGGGGCGGTCATCAACGTCGCGTGCGGCGGCCGGGTCAGCGTGCTCGACCTGTGGCGCACGATCGCCCGCGAGGCCGGCTTCGACGGCGAGCCGCGCTTCGGCCCGTCGCGCACGGGTGACATGCCACACAGCCAGGCCGACATCAGCGAGGCGTGCCGGCTGCTCGGCTTCGAGCCGGTGGTGCCCTTCGACGAGGGCATCCGCCGGACCGTGGCGTGGTTCCAGGCCCTACGGGCAGGGGTAGCCGCATGACGCCGCACCGACGACACGTCGCCGCCGTGGTGGGCGCGAACTCGGCCTCCGAGGCGATCCTCGCCGCCGCCGAGGGGATCGGCGCGGGCCTCATCGGCGCGGGCTTTCGGGTCGCCACCGGGGGCCTCGGCGGAGTGATGACCGCCGCCTCGCGCGGGGCGCGGCAGGCGGCTGGCTGGACCGAAGGGAGCGTGATCGGCGTGCTGCCGGGCCTCGTCGCAGCAGAGGCCAACCCCTTTGTGGACGTGGTTGTGCCGACCGGCATGAACTACGCCCGCAACACCATCCTCGTCGCGATGGCCGACGTGGTGGTGGCCGTCGGCGGCGGCTCGGGCACGCTGAGTGAGATCGCCCTGGCCTGGCAGCACGGCAAGCCCATCGTGGCGCTCGACCTCGGCGAGGGGTGGAGCGCGCGCCTCGCGGGCGAGCGCCTCGATCACCGCCGCGACGACCTCCTGCACCGCGCGGTGGACGCGGAGGAGGCCGTGCGGCTCGCCGTCATGCTCGTCGGCAGCAGGGAGGGCAGCCGTGGCTTCTGACGCCACTCGCATCTTGATGCTCCACCGCGTGCTCGAGGACGCGCCGGCCGCCTTCGATCTGCCGTCCTCCTACCGGATGCGGGGGACGGCGCTGACGGTGGATGAGCTTGTCCGCGTCGTGGAGGACGCCGGGCCCATCCTCCCGCTCGACGCGGTGGAGCGCGCGGTGGCTGACGGGGACGACCCGCCGGCCGGCTCAGTCCTCACGTTCGACGACGGCTACCGCGAGCACATCGACGTGGTGGCCCCGCTGCTTGCCGAACGCGGCGTCACGGCGACCTTCTACGTTGCCGCCGGGCTCCACGGCGAAGGCTCGGACGTGGCCGTGGTGGACGCCTGGTACTGGCTGCTCGACCACGCCGTCGAGCGCGTCGCTTGGGTGCCGCTGCCCGGCGGCGGGGAGTACGAGGGGCGCATCGACACCTACGAGGGCAAGGCCGCCTGGGTGGGAGGCGAGCCGAAGGCGGCCCTGCTCGCCGCGACGGCTCCCCAGCAAGCTGCGATGATCGAGGCGCTGGCCGAGTCAGTCAGGTGCGCGCCGCCCACCGATCTCGCCGCGCGCCTGTACCTGCGACGATCCGAGTGGTCCGCGCTGGTCGGCCTCGGGATGCGCGTCGGCGCGCACAGCGTCAGCCACCCCCGCTTGACGCAGGTGGAGGACGAGGTGCTCCGGGCTGAGGTCCAGGGGTCCGTGGACGCGGTGCGGGCGCTCGGAGGCTCGGTCGCGTTCGCGTACCCGGACGGGGCCTACGACGAGCGGGTCGTGCGTGAAGTGCGCCGGGCGGTGGTGTCGTCGTCGGTGACCTGCGAGCAGGGGGTGGTCCGGCGCGGGGGCGACTTGATGCGGCTGCCGAGGGTGTTCGTCGCCTCTGCCCCGAATGCCCCCGGCGACACGTCAGCCATCCCCGGGAAGTCGCCCCTCGCTGGCTGAGTAGCTTGGCGGACCTGGCCCCAGACCGTGCGCCCTCATCCCCCCACCCGCCCGGCGTGCGCCGCCAGCTCCTCGGCGATCACCTCCCACACCCCGCGCGGCAGGCTGTGGCCCATGCCCTCGACCACCCGCAACCTCGCACCCGGGATCACCGCCGCCGTCGCCTTCCCCCCCGCCAGCGGCACCAGCGGGTCGCGATCGCCGTGGATGACCAGGGTCGGCGCCTTCACCGCCCCCAGGCGCGCGCTGCGGTCGCCGCTGGCGGCGATGGCGGCCATCTGGCGGTAGAAGCCGGGGGGGTTGTGGCCGCGCTCGAAGCTGAGGCGGCCAAGCGCACGCAGCTCGTCGGCGTCGATGGGGAAGCCGCCGGCGTTGATGGTGGTCATCAGGGCGGCCATGCGCTCGCCGGCCTCGTCGATGTCGCGGGCGGGCGGGCCGAGCAGGGCCTTGATGGCCCAGGGCTTGGGGATGCTGACCCGCCGGCCGCCGGTGGTGGACATGATGGAGCAGAGGCTGAGCAGGCGGTCGGGGTGCTCGAAGGCGAGGTGCTGGGCGATCATGCCGCCCATGCTGGCGCCGACGACGTGGGCCCTTGGCAGGCCGAGATCGTCCAGCACGGCGAGGGCGTCGGCGGCCATGTCGGAGAGGGTGTAGGGCACGACGACCGGGAGGCCGACCCAGGCGCGGGCGAGGGCGAGGCCCGGGGAGGGGGCCGCGGCGCCGTCGAGCCAGGTGGAGCGGCCGGTGTCGCGGTTGTCGAAGCGGATGATCTGGAAGCCGCGCTCGCGCAGCAGGTCGAGGAAGCCCTGCGGCCAGTGGACGAGCTGGGCGCCGATGCCCATGATCATCAACAGAGGGCGGCCCTGGCCCTGGACCTCGTACTCGAGCTCGATCTCTCCTCGGCGGGCGCGCGGCATCGGGCTCAGTCCAGGTCGAAGAAGGCGGGCTCGAGCTCGCTGTAGCGCCAGTCGCAGTGGACGTGGCCGCTGTAGTAGCCGACATAGTCGGCGCCGAGGGCGTCGCAGAGCTCGCCGAGCTCGGTCAGCGAGAGGACGGCGCTGTCCATGTCGACGGCGTCTCCGTACTGGTGGCGGGACCAGGTGGCGCCCCCGACGGACTCGTTGTAGGCGGGGTTGCGGAAGCCACTGTTCACGTAGATGGCGCCGCCGCTGAGCTCGCGCAGATCTTGGATGCTCTGTACGAGGTGGGGCTGGATGACCCCGTAGCGCCCCTTCCAGGCCTGCATGAACTCTTCGAGGACGAAGTTGGGGGCCAGGGCGAGCTCGGCGTCGGCGTAGTCGAGGTCGACGAAGCGGCTGGGGGCGGTGTAGGCGGGATCGCCGTCCAGGGGCTCGGGCCAGTCCCAGTCGCTGCCCCAGGCGGCGCTCCAGTCGACGACGTCCAGGCAGGTGGTGCCCGCCCGGTCGGCCCCCAGGTAGCAGACCTGGCCGGTGGGCTCTTCTTGCGGGCCCGAGGGCTCGCCCCGCTGCCAGTCGCTGTCGAAGAAGGGCAGGTCCCCGCCCTCCTCGGTCTGATCGTCGGGGACCTCGCCCCCGCCGCCTCCCCCGCCCGGCCCGGCGCGGCGGCCGGTGTCGTCGAGCGGCTGGGCGCAGCCGAGCAGGACCAGGATCATCGGGTCTCGACCCAGAGCAGCCCGCGCAGATCGCCCAGGGCGTAGCCGGTGGCGGCGTCTTCGGGGTAGTTGGCGGCCAGGGCCTGGCTGAGCTCGGGCGAGAAGGTGGCCGGGTCGCCGTGGCAGGCGAGGCAGGGCTCTTCGATGACGATCGGCACGGCCATGCGTGCCACGCGGGTCCCGTCGACCTCGACCACCTCGCGCAGGGGGCTGGTCTCGCCGGAGGCCAGCCGGGCCTGGACCCAGTCGGGGCCGCTGTTGGCCGGGTTGCGCAGCTTCAGCGAGCTGCGCCCGATGCTGACGCTGTGCTCGGCCGCGATGCGGGCGCCGATCTCCTGGGCGTCCTGCGTACAGACCTTGACCCCCTCGGGCGGTCCGCCCGCCTTGACGGCCTCGCCCAGCCGGGCCCGCAAGGTCGGGCCGTAGGCGGCGGCGGCGGCCTGGACGCGGGCCTGGAGGGCCTCATCGGGGTTCGGCGCGGGCGCGGCGGGCGCGGCCGGAGGGTCGGCCGGCGCGGCAGGAGGGACGGGTTCGGTGGAGCAGGCGAGGATGAGGAGGAGCATGGAGAGGATCTAACGCGGGGCAGCCGCCTCAGCGCACCCAGATCGCCTGGGCCCCGCCGACCTGCCCGTAGGCGATCCAGGTCCCCGCCCAGGTGGCCGACAGGAAGGCGCTGGCGTCCCCTCCGCAGAGGGTCAGGCCCTGGTTGCCCGTCGCGCTGGTGGAGAAGTCCCAGCCCGAGCCGAGGCTGCCGTGGCCGCGGCAGTCGAGGGGAGCGCCCGAGGGGTTCGAGACCGCCCCGACGCCATGGTCGGTGTAGGAGGCGTCTCCGCCGCACCAGGTGTAGCGCTCCTCGCCGTAGAGCAGGTAGCCGTTCTCGCCGAAGCTCAGCCGGAGGCTGTCCCGAGAGAGGGCCGGGCTGGCGTAGCTGCGGCCCCCGTCGTAGGCGGCGGTCAAGCGAAACTCATCCCACTCGCGCAGGTTGAGGTCCTGCCAGGACAGCCGCGCCTCCTCGCTGGCGCTGGCCTCCTCGTCGGAGAGGTCCAGGCCCTCAACCTCGACCTCCCCCGCGCCGAAGTCCCCCTGGCTGCCGGTGCTGACCGTGTTGCGCAGGAAGCCGAGCGTCCAGCCCCCTCCGTCGCGGCTCTGGTCGCAGTACAGCCGGTGGACGGCCCCGTCGGGCAGCGCGATCCAGTAGGCGCCGTCCTCCGACTCCCCTTCGAGCAGGAGCTGCAGGCAGCTCTCGGCCGGGCAGTCCACGGAGGAGCCCTCGCCGTCCTCGGCGTCTCCGTCGCAGTCCTGGTCGACGCCGTCCGCGCAGACCTCCGGCGCGCCCGGCCAGGCCTCCGGGTCTTCGTCGTCGCAGTCGCCCCCGCTCAGGGCGAGGCCCTCCTCCAGGCGGCAGGCCGAGACCAGCTCCCCGCCCCCGTGGCCGTCGCCGTCGAGGTCGGCGTAGAACGGCAGGCCGTCGACCGGATCGTCGTCGATCCGCCCGTCGCAGTCCTCGTCCCGGTCGTCGCAGCGCTCGGTGGTGCCCGGATGGACGCCGGGGTCGGCGTCGTCGCAGTCTCCCGGCTCGGCCACGCCGCGCGTACAGTCGACGGGCAGCGCACCCCCGAAGCCGTCGCCGTCCTCGTCGAGCCAGCAGTCCAGCCCGCTGGTCCCCCCGTCTGTGCTCCCCCCGTCGGTGAGCCCCCCGTCTGTCGCGGTCGTCGGAGCGCCACCGGAGTCTGTCCGCCCGCCGCCGGCGCAGCCGAGCAGCCCGGCCAAGAGCAGGTGGGGCCGCCTGCGCAGCAGCAGCAGAGGAGCGAGCAGCGCCAGCCAGAGCGAGGCGCCTCCACCGGCGGTGCAGCCACAGCCCGGCGCGGGCTCCCCCGGGGCCCCACCGTCGCCCTGGGGCGCCCCCCCGTCTGTACTTCCCCCATCTGTGCTCCCCCCATCTGTGCTCCCCCCATCTGTGCCGCCGCCCTCCTCGACCACCGAGCGCAGAGCGGAGAGGTCCTGCTGGCCCTCCGCCCAGGTGTTGGGCGCGCCGTAGCTGCTGCGGTCGGCGTCCTCGTAGGCGGGGTCCCAGCGCCGGGTGTGCTCCCCTGGGGTGTCCCTCAGCGCCCCGACCTCGTCGCCGGAGATGCCGTCGGCCGGCGCCTCGCCCTCCCCCACCGGCCCGAAGGCGACGAAGCCCTCGGCGTCCAGGATGCTGAGCTGCCACTCGCGGTGATCGACGTCGAAGGCGGTCGCCGAGATGACGCTGCCGTCCCCGTCCACGCCGGCCCGCAGGTGGAAGCGCCAGTCGCCGGCCTCTGGATCGTAGGCCAGGGCCTGGGGGAGGTCCTCGGCGACGGTGATGATCGTGCCGGAGCGCAGGTCGGCGAGCAGCTCGTGGTCGGTGAAGACCAGGGTGCCCGCCTCGCCCCCCCGGGCGCGCATGGAGAGGGTGTAGCCTCGCAGGTCGAGGTGGTCCTGGACGACCAGCAGCTCGATCCAGTCCCCCCCATTGCCCGCCAGGGAGCCCAGGGAGAGGTCTCCCTCGGGGTCGTCGAGCAGGCGATCCGCCTCGACCGCGTTCCACTCGTTGAGCACGATCGCCGGGGCGGCGTCCAGCTCGTAGAGGCCGCGGCGCAGCGGCCCCCAGGTCTCGCCCTCGCGCAGGCGCGCGCTGAGCCAGGTGCCCTGCGTGATGGACAGACGCTCGGCGCTGCCGCCTCCGAGGGCCTCCGCGGCCAGCTCCCCGCCGGGCAGGCGCGGGTCGCCCCCGTCGGTGCGATACCAGACCTCGGCCGTCGGGGAGTCCGCCGGCGCCGAGAGCTCCAGGGCGGTCAGGGCCTCGACGACCCCGGGCTGCACGGTGACCGCCGGCGCGTCGAGCGGGTACCAGCCCGCCTCCCGGAACTGGCGGAGCTGCTCGTCCGTGCGCCGGGGAAACCACTGCTCCACCAGGCTCTCCCGCTCGGTCACCCACTCCTCGTCCCGGTCCCACCAGCCCGCGCCCCAGCGGGCGCTCTCGGCGACGACCGCCCCCGAGATCTGCTCGGCCAGCGCCTCGTAGCGGCCGATGGAGGCCTCGACCGAGAGCGGGCCCTGCTCTTCGAGGGCCAGGAAGATACGATCGGCCAGCAGCACCCGGAAGTCGGGGTGGGACTCGGCGTTCAGCGAGGAGAAGAGGTAGCTGGGGCCGGCCTCGTGGAGCAGGTTGTAGTCCCAACTGTAATAGAGACAGATGTCGCTGTCGCTGCTGTGGAAGACGAAGCCCCCTCGGCCCGGTCCGTCCGGCCCCGCCGCCATCCAGTTCTGGGCGGGGCTCCAGTCCCAGTCGTTGGCCCCGTAGAACTGCAGCACCATGTAGTCGAGGAAGTTCTCCAGGTTCACCCAGTCCTTGACCGCCTCGTAGTCGCCGCTCAGCGCCACCACCTGGGCCCAGGCGCTGCCCGATCCGTCCACGGCGGTGCCGCTGTTGATGGCCTCGTAGTCCTCCTCTTCGCCGCCCAGGTAGGCGGCGAGGAAGCCGGCGTCGAAGCGCTCGCGGACCTGGTAGATGCCGTGGTAGCTGCCGTTGACGTAGAGGTGGGCCCAGCGGTTGTGAGGTGCCAGGTGGCCCATGGCGAGCTGGGTCTCGTCCATCCACTGGTTGCGCAGGTACTGTCCGCGGCTGCCCAGGTAGAAGACCGAGTCGTGGCTGCCGCCCCGCAGGTTGAGCGCGTCGTGCTCGTCGACCGGGGGCACGCCGCTGTCGTAGGGCGCCTCGCCGTAGAGGTCGAGGTCCAGCTTGCCCGCGCCGTAGGAGCCGCGGAAGTTGAGCCGCAGGTTGTTCTTCTCGTAGCCCAGGCTGTGGCCGCCGACGGCGCGGACGCCGCAGTCGACCTGGACCTCCTCGCCGGCCGGATCGATCCACTCCATCGAGGCGCGCTGCTCGGTGGTCGAGAGGCTGGATCCGACCCCCAGCGAGAGGGTCGGCAGCTCCAGCAGGCTGGCGCGCACGATCGGCCCGTAGATCGGGTCGCCGGTGATCCCCGGGTCCATCACGCCGCTGGAGAGGACCTCGTCCACCCACAGCCAGGTGAAGGTGGTGATCTCCGACTCGCTGCCGTCGGCGGCGACCGCCTTGGCCCGCAGCATGGTGCTGCCCTCGACCCGGAGCTCACCGGGCCAGGGGGTGCTGGGGGTGCCGGAGCCCAGGCCGTAGAGGATGGTCGACCCGGCCGGGGCGCTGAGCTCGAGGGTGAACGGAGCGTCCTGGAAGCCGCGGGTCTGGCTGGCCTCGGGCGGATCGAGGGCGAGGGCGAGCGGACCGAGGAGCGCGAGGAGGAGCATGCGGCCAGTGTAGCGCGCGTGGAGCCCCGGGCCCCGGGGGAGGGCCCTCAGGCCGCGTGGGCCATGCTCAGGACCTTCGGCGCCGAGACGACCCGGTTCCGGCCGCCTTGCTTGGCCTCGTAGAGCGCCCGGTCCGCCCGGTCGATCAGCGCCTCCAGCGGCTCGGAGCGCTGCCGCTGGGCGAAGCCGATGCTGACGGAGACCTGCAGCTCCTCGATCGGCCCCTGGAAGCTCAGGGCGGCGACCGCCTCGCGCAGGCGCTCGGCCATGGCCTGCACCCCTCCGGGGCTCATCCCGACCATGAACACCGCCAGCTCCTCGCCTCCCAGGCGGATGGGGATGTCGGCCTCGCGCACTACCTCGCGGACGGCCTCGCCCACCTCTCGAAGCACCGCGTCGCCCTGCACATGGCCCCAGGTGTCGTTGACCCGCTTGAAGTGGTCGATGTCGAGCATCACCAGGGCGACCTCGCCGCCGGTGCCGCGGTCCTGCATGCTGCACAGGCGCGAGACGGCGTCCTGCATGTAGACCCGCGTGAACAGACCGGTGAGCGGGTCGCGGATGCTGCGCTCGTAGATATTCTGCCGTTGCTGGTCGACCTCGCGGAGCATCAGCTCGCGCTCGAGGGCTACCTGCAGGGGCATGGCCAGCTCCTCGGCGATCCAGCCCAGGTCCTGCAGGTCGGCGGGGGCCGAGGCGAGCTCCAGGGTGGCGAGGGCGGTCACCCTCCCGCGATCGGGGTCGAACAGAGGGAGCACCACCTGGGCTGCGCCGTCCGGGCCGTCGAGCAGGAGGAAGGGGGCTTGTCGGTCGGCACCCACGCCGGCCGCTCGCTCCCATCCGAGGCGGTCCAGGCCCAGCGCCCAGCCCAGGTCCGCGTCTCGACCGACCACCTCGCCCCGGTAGCGGGTCTCGGGGCTGAGCAGGACGGTGGCGCCTCCTCCGTCCATGGCCAGGAAACGCAGGCCGGTCACGGGCAGGTGCCGGCGGATGATCTCCAGCAGCCGGCCGGCGATGTCCTTGAAGTCCCGGTAGAGGCTGAGCGCCTGGGTGATCTCCCGCAGGGTGGCGTTGAGGCGGATCAGCCGCATGATGTCGGAGTCCCGGCCGGCCATCAGGTACAGTCCGCAGTCCAGGTGGCGCAGGCGCTCCAGCAGCTGTCCGGCCAGTGGCTGCCGGATGAGCGAGCCGTGCTGCGGGGCGATCAGCCGGTAGGGCACCTTGGCGATCGCCGTCAGGGCGAAGTCCAGGATGTCCCGGCTGGGCATGTAGTGCTCGTGGAAGGGGCGCATGCGCTCGAAGTGCGACTCGTCCTCGGCGAACAGATGAAAGTCCTCGTCCAGGGCGCCGAAGATGTCGCTGGTGAAGACGACCTCCGAGACCGGGTCGAAGGTGCAGATCGCCCCGGCGAAGTGGGCGTAGGGCGTGAAGATGAACTGCAGGGTGCGGTCTTCGAGCGGCAGCGACCACTCGTGCTCGTCGACCAGCCAGAAGGCCATCCGCAGATCGTAGTGCTTGAGCAGCATCGCGCTGCGCCAGTGGGTCACCAGCACGGCGTCGTCCCGGCGGAGCATCAGCCCGATCGCCGGCAGGGAGGCGGTGATGTCGGGGTCCTGGTGCTGGGCGACGAAGTACTTGATCTTGTGGAAGGGGATGATCTCCTCGATCTTGCGCAGGGTGTGGTGGAAGGTGCGCATCGAGCCCGGATCGATCAGCACCGACTGGTCGCCTTGCTCGATCAGATAGGCGTGGCACTGGAAGGGATCGTTGTCCTGCTTGTGGCCCACCCACCAGACGCGGGGCGCGATCTGGACGGCGTGATCGGGGTCGTGGTGGTGATCGAGGTCGACGGGCATGCGCTCTCCGCCGGGGCGGGAGGCAGCGGTGACTCCCTCGACCGGAGGGGATCATCGGCGCGGCGGGAGGGGGCTTGCTGGGGAAGGCGAGGCTGCCGGGCAGGTCCGGTCGACCCGGCCATTGCCTCGCTCCATCGGTCGTGCGAGGCTGCCGGCCATGACGACCCTGGCCCGCAGCTGCGGCTGGTGCGGAAGCGCCTGCCTGGACCCGATGATCTCCCACTGCGCCTCCTGCGGAGGGCCGCTACCCCTGCCTCGCGCGCAGGAGGGCGCGCTCATCGAGCTGGGCCCGCCGCCCCCGCCCGCGCCGCGCGCGCTGCCCGCCGCCTTCCGCCGCGAAGTGCTCGTCTTCAAGAACGTCTACGTGATCATCGGCGGCCTCTTCGTCTTCGTCTTCTTCTGGACCGTGCTCTTCGCGTTGATCGGCGCCCCGCTGCTCTACCTGGGCTGGACCCGTGGCCAGAAGCGGCTGCTGGCGCTCTCGAACGGGGCCACCGTGCAGGGGCGCATCACCGACGTCGACCGCGACACCAGCGTGAGGATCAACGGGCGCAGCCCCTGGCGGATCAGCTTCGAGTACCCGTCCCCCGGCGGTCGCGCCGAGGGGTGGGTGTATGCCTGGAAGCGCCCCGAGCTGCAGCCCGATGACCCGACCTGGGTCGTCTTCCTGCCCGAGGATCCGTCCTCGGCCTGCCTGTGGCCGCCGGTGCGTTGAGGCGGGGCTCCGGGAGTGTGGGGTTGATCAGACAGCCCGCGCCCGCTCCTCCAACGCGAGGCGAAGGCGCACGGCCTCCACCGCGCCATCGGGTGCAGCGCGGGTGCGCAGCCGGCGGGCGGCCTGCGGCGTGATGTCCAGCGCCCAGGCCAGCTCGGAGGTGGGCCAGGCGCTGGCGAGCTGGGCGACGGTGATCCGGGTGCCGACGACCGGGTCGGTGTTGCCGATGAGGGCCGGGTCGGCGGCCAGGGCGGCGCTGGCGGCGTCGACGAGGCGGCGGATGCCGAGGCCGCGCTGGGTGTCGTCGTCGAGGGGCTGGAGCGGCGCGGGGGCGAGCCCGACGTGGGCGTAGGCAGAGCGCAGGCGGAAGCGGGGCAGGGCCTCGGACAGGCGCAGGCGCAGGCTCAGCCCCGGCAGGCGGCGGGCGCCGACGAGGTCGGGGAAGCAGGAGCCGGGCCACAGGGCGGGGTGGCCGGGCAGGCCGTGCTTGGTCGGCTGCTCGAGCACTTAGCGGACCAGCCACTCCAGGTGCCCGCGGCCCCCGACCGGGCGCACGAAGGCGGGGGCGAGGTTGGGGCCGGCCAGCGGGCGGAGGGCGAGGGGCAGCGCGCGGGAGAGCAGGCCGACCGGCTGCGCCTCGCAGAGGAGCACGACGTGGATGTGATCGTCGACGATACAGAAGAGCACGACCCGATCACCGACGGTGCGGGCGAGGGCGTGGAGCGCCCGGCGACGGAGGGCCTCGTCGGGGAGGAGCGCCTGCCGGCCGTCGGAGGCGTAGGTGAGGTGGTAGCTCTGCATGGGAACCGAATCGCGGGGGTAGATTGGTAGAGGTGGGATTCGGTTCCTATCGCGAACTGGATCGGGATAGTAGGCTGGAACCGGGTGAATTCGGTGCGTCAGGGGAACCGGATGTCGATGGTAAGAATCTACCCTATGGATTCGGTTCCCTCAGAAGCCAGACGACGCCCTTACGCGGCCCAGGGTGACCAGCAGCTTGTGGGGGCGCGATTCATCGCGCCCTCTCCCTCGACCTGAGGCGCCTGACGTTTCCGGTACGGCCACGTGGACGGGCGCGATGAATCGCGCCCCTACGACAGTCGAGACGTCAAACCGCGCGTCACCCCACCGGAGCCAGCTGCCACGGTCTCAGCAGATCCACAACGGGCCCCAAACCGGCCACCACACTCCCCAACGCCAACGCGACCAGCAGCCACAGCGACTCCGCCGTCACCGCATTCAGAGTAAACACGAACAGTCCGAAAGCAGCCAGTCCCGTCAGGGCCAGACGCTGCCAACTGCTGAGCCACCAGGACAGCAATCCAGCGGAGATCACCGGGGCCATGGCCAGGCCGAGCGTGGCCAGGACGGGGACGGCGATGCTCTCCAGGCGACCCAGGGCTGTCAGCACCAGGACGAAGACCATCGGTAGACCGAGCAGACAGACCAGCGCGTGCCCGTACAGACGCCGGGCGAGCACATGCCGGTCGAGCGGCAGGCTGGCCCAAGGGGAGAAGGGGCCCGCGCCGGTGCCGAGAGCGGTGCGCCCATATGGCATGAATGCGGCGGCGAGGGCTACGGAGCCGATGCCGAAGCCGAGATGGAACTCGGGCCCAAAGTAGCCGAAGTCGGTCAACGCCAGGGGGATGAGGGCCACCAGCACCATCGGGCTGGCCCGCAGGTGGGCGCGAAGCAGGCCCTGCCCGAAGCCACGCGCGGCGGGCGTGTGTCTGAGGCGAAGCTCAGGCCAGACCAGTCGGGGCAGAGGCCCCAGCGCCAGCAGCAGCGCACCGATGACGATCGAGACGGTGGGCACCACCAGCGGGGTCTCCAGCAGACCAGCCCACCAGGCCAGCCAGACCGCGGCGCCCGGCAGGCTCATGGACAGCAGTTGGGCGAGGACGCCACGGCCGGCCTGCAAGGAGGAGCCGATCACCGCGGGCAGCAGGATGAGCGGCACGACCAGGGCCAACTCAGGCAGCACCGCACCGTGTTGCATCGACCCAGGCAACATGAACTCATTCGGCACCAGCGTGGCCAGGGCGCCCCCGAGGGCCAGGATCGGAGCGGCGGCCAGCGCCTCACCCATTGCGCGGGCCCGCCGGGAAAGCGGGAGCGTGGGCATCGCCGGCCCCCGCTCATCGCTGCGCCAACCGCGGTCGGCTGGCGCCAGCACCCCCTGAACGATCCCGTCTGCGAGGCTGCCCGTGGATGCAAACATCAGGAGCTGCAAGAACAGTGGCATGGCGAGCATCAGCTCCAGGATGGGCACCATCATGCACAGCGCGAACAGGATCAACAACAGCGTCAAGGGGCGGCGCGCTGCGGTCCGCAAGCAAGCCTGCGCGTGTCGGAGGATCATGCCGCACCTCCCATCTCCCACCTCATCATCGCCTCCTCCAGCGTCTGCCCCTCGCCCACCAGCTCCGGCGTGCTCCCCTCGGCGACGACCCTCCCCCGCGCCAGCACCAGCAGCCGGTCGGCGATCCGCTCGATGTCCGCGACCTGGTGAGAGGAGATGATCACGGCCCGCTCCTCGTCCTGGACGACCTCGAGCACGGCCTCCAGCAGTCGCCGCCGCCCGGCCAGATCCAAGCCGGTGGCCGGTTCGTCCAGCAGGACGATCCGTGGACGGTGGCCCAGGGCGCAGACGATGCGCAGGCGGGTTGCCTGCCCTTTGGAGAGGTCGCGCGCCCGCTGTCCGGGCTCCAACTCGAAACGGACCAGAAGATCGCTCACCAGGCTTGGGTCCCAGCGCGGGTAGTAGCCCGAGAGCACCGCCATCAGCTCTCCGACTCGCAGGTCGAAGACCGGTAGATCGTCGCTCATATACCCGAGCCCCTCTCGCACGCGCCCGGGCTGCCGGGCCGGGTCCAGGCCCAGCACCCGCACCTCTCCCGCGTCCCGCGGCGCGAGACCAGCGAGGTGATGCAGCAGCGTGGTCTTGCCCGCGCCGTTGGGCCCCACCAGCCCGACGACCGAGCCGGGCGGCACCTTCCACTCGGGTACAGACAGACGGAAGCCGCCGCGGCGGATCTCCAGGTTGTGAAGCACGACGAGGGGCTCAGGGGCGGTCATCGGGATCTCCGTCGGTCCAGAGGGTGGACAGAAAGCGGCGCTGCTCAGAATCGGGCAAGCCGAGCTGTCGAGCGCGGGACACGGCCTCGGCCAGCACCTGCTGCGCCTCTTCCCGAGCATGCTGGCGGGTGTCCTCGGCCATGGCCCGGACGTAGGTCCCCTGGCCCTGCCGCCGCTCGATCAGGCCGGCCGCCTCGAGATCGGCGTAGGTCCGGCGCACCGTGATCAGGCTGACCAGCGTGTCCTGGGCGAGCTGGCGGACCCCGGGCAACAATGTGCCCGGGGGTAGCGTTCCCGAGGTGATCAACGCCGCGATCTGGTCGTGGAGCTGCCGGTAGAAGGGAACGCCCGAGGCCTGGCTGAGCGAGAGGGGCAGGGAGGGGTTGGTCATGGTGTGTATGCACATATACACAACTCAAGCACCGACCGCAACCCCCCCCCCTCTACGGATTCACAGCCCGTCGGTTCGGAGGTAGCAGCGCAGGGCTACGGCGCGGAGCGCGTTGGCCTCTTCGATGGCCGAGAAGCTGCCCTCGACGGCCTGTCGGGCGTCGCTGCTGTCGTGCCAGGCGGTGCTGACGGAGCCCCAGTGGCTGGCCAGGGTCAGGTCGTCGATGACCCGCTTCAGGTGCTGGCCCATCTGCCAGGCCGCCGAGCGGGTGGGGGTGGTCGAGGGCCAGGCGTCCATGCGCACCACCATGGCGTCGAGCTCGTCGCGGGCATCGCCGATGTACTGGAACCCCAGCGCGGCCGAGGCGGGGTAGCTGCCGGTCACGGAGTGGGCGGCAGAGTCGGCCTCGGCGTGGTCGTAGGCCTCCTCGATCAGGTCCTGCAGGTCATGGACGGCCGAGGGCGTCAGGGCGCTGCACTCGCTTCCCGTGTAGGCGGCGAGCCGGGCGGCTTCGTTCGCGGGAGGCGAGGAGTGGTCGAAGCCCTGGGTGTCCAGCTCGGGGCTGCTGGCGCAGGCGGTCAGGGCGAGGGTCAGGCTGAGGATGACTCGGTTCATGGGGGACTCCGTGACGCCGGGGTTGGTTGGCGTGCGTGCAGTCTCACCGGGCCGAGGCGCCGAGACCTGACCGGGAGATGACCGGTTGGTGATCTCAGCTCGGGCGGGCACCCTTTGGAGCCAGCCGCCAGGGCCACAGCAGGTCTGCCACCGGCGCCAGCCCGGCCACTACGCTGCCCACCGCCAAGGCGACCAGCAGGCCAGGCGACACCGCAGTCACCGCGTCCCACGAAAGAAAGAGCAGTCCGGCCGCCAGGCCCGTCAAAGCGAGGTGGGGCCAGCCGCCGAGCCACCAGGACAACGATGCTGCGGCGATCAAGGGCGCCATGGTCAGGCCGATCGTTGCCAGGATGGGTGCATCGAAGCCATCCACGCGGCCGAGGGCAACCAGCAGCAGCGCGTAGACCGTGGGCAGGCCGAGGAGACTGACCAGGACGTGTGCGTACAGACGGCGGGCGAGCCTGTGGCGGTCGAGTGGGAGGGTGGCCCAGGGAGAAAGGCTTCCCGCTCCGGTGGCGAGCGCCGTGCGCCCATATGGCCTGAACGCGGCTGCAAGGGCCACGGCGCACACGCCGACGCCGACATAGGTCTCCGGCCACTGACTGCTGAATCCGGTCAGCGCCCAGGGGGCGAGGGCAACCAGGACCATCGGACTGGCACGCAGGTGGGCGCGCAGCAAGCCATGGCCGAAACTCCGCGCAGGAGGCAGGCTCCACAACGGAGTGAAGGGCACCCCGATGGGCCAGGAGAGTCGAGGCAGGGGCCCCAGCGCGAGCAGCAGTGTTCCGACGGCGAACGAGACCGCGGGCAGTGCCAGCGGGGACTCGAGCAGGCCCGCTTTCCAAGCCAGCCAGACCGCCGCGCCGGGCAGGCTCCATGCGAAGAACTGGGCGGGCACACCTCGTCCGGCTTGCAAGGAGTAGCCGATCACGGCGGGCAGCACGATCAGAGGCACGACCAGGGCCAGCGGCGCGAACTCCGACAGCAGCCCACCAAAGGGGATCACATCGACCGGCGGGACATGGCTCAGCACCAGGGTGGTCAGGGCACCCGCCAGGGCCAGGATCGGAGCGGCGGCCAGCGCCTCGCCCAGCGCTCGGGCGCGTCGGGACAGCGGAAGTGTTGGCATCGCGGGCCCTCGGTACTCCTCATTCATGGTTCTGCGGTGGATGGGCGCGAGCACAGCCACGACGATCATTTCGGCGAGGATGCCCGTGGCGGCAAACACCAGGAAGTGCACAAACTGTGGCATCGCGCTTAGCACCCAAAGACAAGGCGCCATTGCACAGACTGCGAACAGCACCACCACCAGCGCCAGCGGCCGCCGCGCAGCGTTCCGCAAGCAGGCCCGTGCATGCCGGAGGATCATGCCCCACCTCCTATCTCGATCCTCGCCTTACAGTGCAGCGTCGCCTCCTGCCGGCCATCGGAGGCCTGGGGCATAGGCGAGACGGCAGCTCTACAGGGGAACCGAATGGCGAGGGTAGATGATTAGAGGCGGGATTCAGTTCCATTGGCGCACTGAATCGATGGCATAGGGCGAAACCAGGTGAATTCAGTGCGTCAGGGGAACCGATTGGCGGGGGTAGAGATCTACCTCGCGGATTCGGTTCCCCCATATGGGTCGGGTTCCCCCCTCCGGCCCTTCGGGCCACCTCCCCCCGCAAGCGGGAGGAGGAAGGAGTTCGCGACTCCGGCCCTCTGCGCAGATAGCCTCGCACCCATGCCGTTCATCCTGGTCCCCGCCGCTGCCACCGACTGGGACCTCGCCTGGGCGATCCAGCGAGAGGCCTTCCTCGATCTCGTCAATCAGACCTCGGGCGGTTGGACCGAAGAGCTGGTGCAGCAATGTGCGTCGGCCTGGGCTCCCGAACACACCCGGATGGTGCACGTTGAGGACGAAGTCGTAGGCTGGGTTCGCCTGGAGCACCGCGCGGACCACGACTGGCTCGATCTCATCGTGGTCGCGAAGTCGCTCCACGGCCGAGGACTGGGGGCCGCAGTGATGCGGCAACTCCTGGATGAGGCTCGCTCACGAGGCGTGCCGTTGCGCCTGTCGGTGTACCGCACCAACCCGGCGCGGCGCCTGTACGCGCGCCTGGGATTCTTGGAAACCCCGCGGGACGAGCTGAGGGTGCTCATGGTGGCGCGTTGATCTACTCACTCGCCCGCAACACCCGCACCGGCAACGCCAGCACCACGAACCCCACCGCCACCACCGTCTGACTGGCCCCGACCGGAAACGCGAAGAAGAACGCGATCAGATACCCGACCCCTCCCGCCAGCGCCCCCCAAACCGCCGCCAGCGCCAGGGCCACCGCCAGATGCCGCACCGCCAGCAGCGCCGCGATCGCCGGCAGCACGCTGAACGCGAACACCGGCAGCGCCCCCAGGGCCCGCGTGGAGACCGCCACCATCGGGGTGATCATCAGCAGCAGCCCCAGGTCCAGCGCCCGCACCGGAAGCCCCTGCACCCGCGCCCCATCGGGATCGAAACCCGCGAAGACGATCCCCCGCCGAGCTCAGATCGCCAACCCTGCACAGATCCCTCCGACCAGCAACACCGCGTGCAGATCCTGCGGCCTCACCAGCACGGCGGTGCCGAACAGGATGCCGTTGATGTCGTGCGCCTCTTGCGTGATGCATTCCCCACCATCAGCGCGGCTCCACCGGCCAGCAGCCAGAGCAGGGCCAGCATGCTGTCGCGGGGTCGGCGAAGAGCTCCCAGGCGTCGATGAACTGTACATCCTCGCCCTGTCGCGGCTTGTCCCCCGCCGTCCTCCGCGTGAAGTC